>Ga0182229_1000012_pt1 | contig 42669 bp, 48 predicted proteins | sample G6R1MG_32_FD_129663 | JGI IMG/M metagenome (GOLD analysis project Ga0182229, IMG submission 129663) | Miscanthus phyllosphere microbial communities from Michigan, USA - G6R4_MAIN_07NOV2016_LD1 MG | ecosystem: Host-associated > Plants > Phyllosphere > Phylloplane/Leaf | place: USA: Michigan...
ATTACGGCCAGCTCGCCCGGGCGCGGCTCGGCCAGACCAGCCTGCCCCTGCGCCGGGCCGCCGAGCTCGATCCGGCCCGGCGGGCCGCGTTCGAGGACCGCCTCGTAGTGCGCGGCCTCAAGCTGCTCGCCGCGGCCACGATGAAGGAGCTGGCGCTGCCGCTCTACATCGACGCTGCCAAGAGCCTGACCGACGAGGCCGAGGTCAACGCCCTCGGCGACGTCGCCATCCAGATGCGCGACGCGCGCGCCCTGGTCTCCATCGGCAAGACCGCGACGCAGCGCGGGCTGGGGCTGGACCTGCACGCCTATCCCACCATCGGCATCCCCGACTACGAGGCGTTCCAGGCCGTGCCGCTGGTCGAGAGGGCGATGGTGTTCGCCATCGCCCGCCAGGAGAGTCAGTTCGACCCCCGCGCGCAATCGGGCGTCGGCGCACGCGGCCTGATGCAGATGATGCCGGCGACCGCGCAACGCACGGCGCGCCGCGTCAGCGCGGCCTACGAACAGGACCGGCTCACCAGCGATCCGGCCTACAACGCGCGCCTGGGACAGGCCCATCTCGGCGAGCTGATGGAGGATTGGCGCGGCTCCTACATCCTCGCCTTCGCCTCGTACAACGCAGGCGGCGGCAATGTGAAGAAGTGGATCGACGCCTACGGCGACCCGCGCCGACCCGAGGTCGATGCGATCGACTGGGTCGAGCGCATCCCGTTCACCGAAACGCGCAACTACGTGCAGCGGGTGATGGAGAACCTGCAGGTCTACCGCAACCGGCTGGACGGCAAGAGCGCTCTGCTGATCGAGCGCGACCTCACCCGCGGCGCCAAGCCCGCCGTCAGCGCTGAGGCGCGTCCGGTGCCGTGACCTGGGCGGAGGGCCGCACCGCCAGCCGTCCGAAGCCTCCGATCGCGCAGCCCGCGAGGTAGAGTGCCAGCAGCACGGCCGCGGACTCCATCCGGAGGGCGACGTCGCCCGCTCCGCGCCCGAGCACGGCGAGGCCCGAGAGCCCGAGGAACACCGCGACGAGGCCCAGCGCGACCGCCGCGTCCGCCCGGTCGCGGGGCAGGCCCGCGACCGCGCCGACGACGAGTCCGAGGGCGAGGGCCGCCGCCGCCCCCGGCCAGAGCGCCGCGAGCAGCATCGTCGGAATCGCGGTCACCGGGGCTGATCCTCGCGCAGAGATACGGTCACGAGCGCAGGGCGAGGCCGACGCCGTCGCCCGCGCTCTTCGGCGGGGCCGGCGAGGCCAGCGCCCTCTCGGGTGCGACGCCGGCCTTCTGGAGATAATCGACGATGGCGAGCGCCCGCTGGCGCGGCAGATCAGGCTCCGGCTCGGGAGCCTCCGCCGCAGGCTTCGACTCCGACGTCGACTTGGCCTCCGGCTTCGCCGCTCTGGCCTTCGCCTTGTCCTTGATCTTGTCCCGGACCTTCGGCCCATCCTTGGTGGCGACCGGCTTGTCCGGCACCGGCTCCGTCTCCGGGGCCGGCTTCGCGGCGGGGGCTGCGCCGGGCGGATCGAGATGGCCGATCACCTCGACGCGTTCGCCGGGGCAGGTCCGGGCGAGCGCGGCCACCGCGTCGAGCACCGGATAGAACTCGGCACGCAAGGCACTGCTGCCGGGCGCAAAGCGTAGCGGCGCACCCGCGATCCGCTGGGCCAGCTGGCGCTCGCAGGTCGGCCCGTCGAGCCGCTCCGGCGCCCCCTCCGCCGTGATCGCGACGGAGGCCGTCCAGCCCGGCGGCAGTCGGTCCGGGAGGGTGCTCGCGACCCGCGCGGCCGCCTGCTCGTACAGGCTGCGCCCCGACAGGCTCACAGTCCGCTCACTGAGCACCGCCTCCCCGGCGGCAAGCGTCGCCAGCGGATCGACCAGCGCCCTCAGCGCCTCCGCCAGATCGGCCGGCGCGCCCGCCGACAGGCGCGTGCGGTCGTGGACCGCCGCCTGGAAGAAGCGGGTGCGCAAATGGGCGAGCCACGCCTCGCGGGTCGCCGCATCGGGCAGGTGGCCGGTCAGCGTGACGCTGTCGGCGTCGCGGCGGATGCGCACGCGGTAGGGCGAGACCGGCTGCGCACCGAGCGCGACCGGCCCGGCCGCGATGCCCGCGGGTCGCCCATCGCGCATCAGGGCTTCGATCTCGCCCACCGCCTGGGCATCGAGCGCCGTCCCCGACACCGACAGGCGCCCGCCCTCGAAGCTGGCACCGCCCTCACGCATGAGTTCGGCGACCCGCAGCGCGAAGCGGGCGAGCGCCCCGGTGTCGATCCCACCAGGCAGGCCGCGGGCCGTGCCCAGGCCGTCCTGCACGGGAGCCCCCTCGGCGAGACCGGCGGCGGCGGCGTGCAGGGCGGCCCGGGCTGTCTCCGATTCGGCAAAGCCCGAGAGCACGACCCCACCGTCCGGCCGGCGCAGGATGCTCAGGGTGTAGTCGGCGATGGCCGGCGGCAGCACCTCGACCGTCCCCACGGAGAACCCCTCCGGCGGCGCGGCCAGTGCCGCGCGCAGGCGCTCGTAGGCCGCCGCGCTCACGGCTTCGCCGCGCACCGACAGCACCGTGTCGCTCACCATCGCGACCGAACCGGTGGTCAAGTCGTCCAGACGCTCGGCGGCGAAGAGAGCCGCGGAGGCGAAATCCGGTGGAGCCCCCCGGGCCGCCCTGGCGCGGTCGCGCAGGCGCGTCCCCTGCCTGATCTCGGAGGCGAGCCGTTCGGCCAGGGCGGTGGCGCCGATCTCGGCCGGGCGGTCGCCGCTGGCCTCCACCCGATCCGGCCCCGTCCGCGCGATCCGCCAGACGAAGGGCGAGGCGGGGCCGATCAGCCCGGTACGATCGATGAGGCGGCGCAGGCCGCTGATCACCGCGAGGCGCGCGAGCGCCTGGTCCCGGGTCGTCGCGTCGGGGGCCTCGCCACGGGCCACGAGGTCGCGTCCGCGCGTATCGACCAGCAGCCAGGGCTCGGGCAGCGACCCGGCCGTCTCTCGCGCGATCGGGCCCGCGGCGGCGGTCAGCGATTCGGAGATCCGCCGCGCGGCGAGGTCTCCGGTTCCGGCCCAGATTGCCGCGAGGACGGGCAGGCCGAGCAGCCATCCGGCTCGGCGCCAGAGGATCGGGGTGGAGGGAATGGACGGCACGGGTACGGTCTCGGGCGCCGCAGGCTTGGTCGCCCAGATAGGTTCGGCTTCGCGGCATGATGAAGGCCGCCATACGATCGATCGTTCTAGCGTCGGTCAATCGTTACCGATCGAATGCGCACGTTTCAGACAATATGCTAATCCATAAGGCAGAACGATCAGATAAGCATCGTTTTTTGCTTGATTCACATCACTAGCGTGTCGCATATGCTTGAAAAACAAGCAGGACGGCTTATGATTTGGGCAACACGGGCGTTGCGGCGGGAGGGGGTGCTATCGATCGAAGCGCTGTTCCGGGATCAGGCTGCCTCCTTGCGGGACACCGGTCGCATGCTTCTCGTGAGCGTCGATGAGGAATGGCCGGCGATCCGCCTGTGGGTCGCCCTACCGGAGTTCGACCTGCTGGGCGCGTATCATGGATTCGCCCTGTGTCTGAGGCCGGACCTCCCCGTCGCCCCGACACTGGTCGCCGGGTCGTCCGCCGAGTTCGCACGTGTCTTCCACGGTCGGCACCACGAGGCGGGATCGGCTTGGTATTCCGACGTCTGAATTTCAAAGGTTGTGATAGATGGATCGATAATCAATTATAGTTATTGAATTTATTTTTTGATACGCACACCAACAACGTTCTTACTAAATACTATTTTTTGATACAGAATCTATATTATAGTAGCAAATATTAATATGAAATATCTTGGTAGTTTAACTGGTTTTTTACTTAAAGAATTCCGCCCAATATTTTCGATGTCTGGCATCTGGAGGAGCAGACCCATGCTGCGCATTACGACGACTGTCGTGTTCTGTCTGGCCGTTGCGGGATCGTGGATCGGACCCGCGAGTGCCGGGCAGGCGACGTGGCTGGACACCATCACCGGACAGGGCAGACGGCATGACCCGTATCCCCACGGCGCGGATGCCGACTGCGACATCGTCGTGAAGCGTCCCGGTGGAAACCCGACGCAGGACATGACCGGCTCGATCGGCCACGCCAAGAGCTACCAGAGCAACGGCGGCCCGGCCCGAAAGCGCATCTGCCGGTAGGACATGCCGTTCCGGTGCTTCGTTCCCTGTCCGCCCGCGGCGAGGCCGGCACGGAAAAGCCCCGGCCGAGGGGGCCGGGGCTGGTGGGATACCGGTTGCGCGAAGGCGATCGGCCCCGTTCTAGAAGTCGCGCTGGACGCGGAAGCGGGCCTGGTAGGCGTCCTCGGTGCCCTTGGCGAACGCGAGGCCGTTGGCCACCGTCTTGTCGGAGTTCAGGGCGACGCCGTTCTTCTGCGAGGTGTGGATATACTGGCCCTCCACGCCGATATCGAGATCCTTCACCGGCGACCAGATCAGGCTGGCGCCCGTGACGATCTGGGCGGTGTCGCGCAGCGACGGGCTGACGGCGTAGCCGGCCGTGTTGGTCAGGTAGGAGGGCGGAGCGATGGTCGAGGCCGCGCCGATCAGGGCGGCGGTCTGGCTCACGGCCTGGCGTGCGCCCTGGCTGAAGCCGATCTCGCCGTAGCTGCCGTAGAAGGCCGAGCGCCATTCCGGCGACCAGTAGTGCAGGAACGAGGCGGCGACGGTGAAGCTCGTCGACAGTTCCAGGCGGCCGGTGAGCGGGTTCACGATGGCGTCGGAGTAGAACACGTTGAACGGGTTGCCCGTGTAGACCGTGGCGTTGCTCAGGTAGCCGGCCGTGAACCGGTTGATGCCGGTGTACATGGAGGCGCCCTCGCCGTAGGCGCCTTGGAGGTAGAGGCCGTCACCGGGGGCGACGAAGGGCAGGTTGACCTTCACGCCGCCCTGGACCGCCCAGCCGTAATCCGTCTGCGCCCCGGTGGAGATGCCGCGGGCCTGCAACAGGGCGGTGGAGACGTTGGCCGGGATCAGGGCGTTGGCGCTGCCGACGGCGCCGGGCGTGGCGTTGAAGGCGGTAGAGCCGGCGATGAAGCCGCCGGTGTTGATGTCCTTCACCGCACCCGAGAGCTGGGCCGAACCCCAGGCCGCATCGTAGCGCAGCGCGCCGACGAAGTCGGGCAGGCGCGAGCGCTCGACGGCGTCGACGAAGGCGACGGCCGTGGCATTGCCGACGGCATTCGTGCCCAGGATGATCGGAGTCGGCGCCGTCGTCAGGGGAATCGACTGGGCCGCCGTGCCGGCACCCGCCGCGTTCTGCACGGCTTCCGAGAACAGCGGGTTCTTGCGGAAGTTCGGATCTTCCATCGCGATCGTCGCGGAAAAGCCGGTGCCGAAGGCCTGCGTGTAGGCCAGCAGGTTGGTGGAGGCGAGATCGGAGCCGAGCGAGGAGCCGATGATCTCGTAGTCGTGGGCGTAGAAGTCGAAGAACGAGGAAGCGCGGCCGGCGGTGAGGCCGGCGAACTGCACGAACGCCTTGTCGACGTTGATGAAGTTCTGCACGCGGCCGAACTGGTCCTGGCCGAGCCCGGGGAAGGCGTAGCCGATGCGCTGGGTCGTGCCCGAGGAGATCTTGGTGTTGCCGGTGCGGCTCGCCGCATCCAGGCGCAGGAACGCGCGCAGCGTGCCGTAGCCGGTCTGCGTGCGCGCATCGACGTTGAGACGCATCAGGCCGATGAAGCCCGAGAGGTCGCCGCCGCCGACGACGTTGCGACTGTCGCTCGACAGGTAGCCCGCCTCGAAGCGGGCGCGGCCCGAGACGCGCAGACAGGTGTCGGTTCCGGGAATGAAGAAGAAGCCGGCGCCGTAAGCGGTACACACCCGAACGTACTCGATCGGAACGGCCTTCTTGACCGGCAGATCCGCGGCCTGCGCCACGCCAACCACCGTCAACCCGGCGGCCGACCCCAAGAGAAGGCGCTTCACGAGCGTCATGACTGAAACCTCCAGCAGTTTCGAGACCCGGAGACCCGACCTCGTCCGTCGCGACCGCTTGCCAGCAAAGCGGTCCGATCGTCGGTCCTGTGTCCCTCGGAGGCCTGGCCGGTCCCGTGCGGGACGTCGACCATGCCGCAGCGCATTTTTTATTTTCGCTGCCGGATTATCATGGGGAACTCAGTCGTGCGGGGCAACGACCTTGGCCGTCACGCATGTGTCGCAAAGTGCCTTCGGGCCACGCTGTTGCGCGGGTGCAACGTCAAGCTGCACGCCGGAGGTCTTCGTTCCCCGGATATCGTCGGGCGGGACATGGTCTTTCCGCATAGGGTCGACCCGTGCCGGGCGACGCGCCCGGTCAGGCCTCCGCCGCCTCGCGCTCCATCTCCAGGGCGAGCCAGCGGTCTTCGGCTGCCGCCAACCCGGCCTCGGCGGTCGCCAGCAACTGGGACGCCTGTTCGAAGCGCGCGGGATCGCGTGCGTAGAGCTGGGCATCGTCGAGCACGTGGCGCAGCTTGCCGATGGTGCCTTCCAAGTCGGCGATGCGGCCGGGCAGGGTCTTGAGTTCGTGCTGCTCCTTGAAGCCGAGCTTACGCTTGGCGGACTCGGAGGCCGGCGCTCGCTTCTCCGCACGGGTGCGCGGCTCGGACCGCTCGGTCGAGCGGCGCGCCTCCACCCCCGCGCCGCGCTGGACCACCATGTCGGAATAGCCTCCGGCATACTCGGCCCAGCGCCCCTCCCCCTCGCTCACCAGCACGGAGCCCGCGACCCGGTCGAGGAAGTCGCGATCGTGGCTCACGAGGATCAGCGTGCCCGCGTAATCGCCCAGCATCTCCTGGAGCAGGTCGAGGGTCTCCAGGTCGAGGTCGTTGGTGGGCTCGTCGAGGACGAGGAGATTCGAGGCCTGGGCCAGCGCTCGGGCGATCAGCAGGCGGTTGCGCTCGCCGCCCGAGAGTACGCTCACGGGGGTGCGGGCCTGCTCGGGCGCGAACAGGAAGTCTTTCAGGTAGCCGATGACGTGGCGGCTGTGGCCGCCGACATCGACCGTGTCGCCGCGCCCGCCGGTGAGCACCTCAGTCACGGTCATGTCGGGTTCGAGCACGGCGCGGGTCTGGTCGAGATGGACCATGGTGAGGTTGGTTCCCAGCCGCATCGCGCCGGCATCCGGCGCGAGTGCGCCGGTGAGCAGGTTGATCAGGGTGGTCTTGCCGGCCCCGTTCGGCCCGACGATGCCGAGACGGTCGCCGCGCATCACGCGCAACGACAGGTCGTCGACGATGATGCGCTCGCCGTAGGCTTTGGTGACGGACTTCGCCTCGGCCACCAGGGTCCCGGACGTCTCGCCCTCGACCGAGGCCATGGTGACGGTGCCGACGGGGCGGCGGTCGTCGCGACGCTCCTTGCGCAGGGCGTGCAGGTTGCCCAGCCGCCGCACGTTGCGCTTGCGCCGCGCGGTGACGCCGTAGCGCAGCCAGTGCTCCTCGTCGGCGATCTTGCGCTCCAGCTTGTGCCGGTCGCGCTCCTCCTCCTCGAAGAACGCGTCGCGCCACGCCTCGAAATGGGCAAATCCCTGCTCGATCCGGCGCGTCACGCCCCGGTCGAGCCAGATCGTGGCCCGCGACAATGCGGAGAGGAAACGTCGGTCGTGGCTGATCAGGATCAGGGCCGATCGCACGCGCTTCAACTCGCCCTCCAGCCACTCGATGGCGGGCAGGTCGAGATGGTTGGTGGGCTCGTCGAGGAGCAGGATGTCGGGCTCCGGCGCCAGGGCCTGGGCGAGCGCCGCGCGGCGCGATTCGCCCCCCGACAGCCGGGACGGGTCCTCCTCGCCGGTGAGCCCCAGGCTGCCCAACAGGTAGCGGGCGCGGTAGGGGTCGTCGCCCGGTGCCAGCCCCGCCTCGACGAAATCGAGCGTGGTGGAGAAACCGGTGAAATCCGGTTCCTGCGCGAGGTAGCGCACCGTCGTGCCGGGCTGGAGGAAGCGCACGCCGCGGTCCGGCTCGACCAGCCCAGCGGCGATCTTCATCAGCGTCGACTTGCCCGAGCCGTTGCGCCCGACGAGGCAGGCCCGCTCGCCGGGCGAGATCGCGAGGTCGGCGCCCTCGATCAGCGGCGTGCCGCCGAAGGTGAGCGCAATGCCCTGGAGGGTGAGAAGCGGAGGTGCGGCCATGGCCGGCTTATGACAGCCGCCGCCCCCGCAAACCAGCGGGGTGCGTCGAACCCTCAGGGACGTGGTCTCAGGCGATCGGGTTGGCCGGACCGGTCGGCGACGAGGGCGGGCCGGGATCGTCGAACGGAATCTCGGTCGGCTGGCCGCCGGGCGCTTCGGCGGGCGTCACGTCCGGCACTTCAGGGCCGGGCGGGGCCTCGGGAACCTGCGGCGGCTCGAAGGGCGTATCCGGTACCGGCGCATTCGGGGCCGGCGTCTCTGGAATGGTGCCGGGGTTCGACATGACAACGCTCCGCTCGCCGCTGCCGGACAGGCAGCGCAGGAGAACGGCGGCCCGGTTCCGACGGTTCCGGGCCGCGTGGAGCGACGACCGATCTACTTCTTGGTGAGCAGGAGGTTGCCCTCCTTGCCAATCATCTTCTGGATCCGCTCGGCCACGAACTGCAGCAGCATCGGCAGGCGCACCTCGACGCGGACGGTCTCGGCGTTCACGTCGATCTGGCCGCTCACCTTCTGACCGAGCGAGGCCACCGCGAAATCGAGGCGGTCGCCGGTCCAGGCGAGGGCTTCGATGGCGACCCCGCTCTTATCGAGCAGAGCCCGCGCCTTGTCGGTTCCTTCGACCAGCCGGCGCTTGGCTTCCGCCTGACTGAGCTCATGCGGGATCTCGACGACCATCGGCTTCGCCATCGCGTACGCATTCCTTCCGTCACCCGAGCACCGCGCACAAGGTAGGCACCGGCCCGCGACACGACAACGCCGACCGCCGGACCGATTCGCGGTCGCGTGCGAAGCACGCCGTTCAGTTCAGGACGGCCATGGACACGGTGCTGGTCCCGGCCATGCCGATGGCGCGGGCCGAGCCGCGGGCGAGATCGATCACCCGGCCGCGTACGAACGGCCCGCGGTCGTTGATCCGCACCACGATCGAGCGCCCGTTGGAGCGGTTGGTGACGCGCACGCGGGTGCCGAAGGGCAGGCTGCGATGGGCGGCGGTCATTCCGTTGGGATTGAAGCGCTCGCCGCTCGCGGTGCGGTGCCCGCTGCCGTACCAAGAGGCGTTGCCTCCCCGCGCCTGGGCCGAGGCGGCGCACAGCGTGGTTCCGATCACGACGGCAACGGTCCAGCAAACAACCTTCATCGACACTCGCATTCCCTTGTTTTCGATCGCCGCCGAAAATGGAGCCGAACGCGGCCAAAATACGACGTCGATTTCATTCGGATCGCGGGGCCTCGATCAGGCTATTTCCATGGCCGTGAACGCCGGATATGCGGCAAAGCATTGAATGCTTGGTGAGACTATAGTCTGCTGGAGGCTCGTCTCATGAAGACTGGCTCGACAAGCATTGGCGCGGGAGTCAGGCCGGGCGTGAAGCCCGGTCTCGGCCGGCGATGTGCCGCGCCGATCGAAGCGCAGGTCCGCGTCCCGCGCGGGGCGGCAGCCGGGGCATGGGGCCCCGATGGGGTCCCAGGGCGGTCGGGCCGCGGATCGTCAGCCTGACCGAGGCGAAAGGCCCGATCCGTCAACGCCCCGACGGAAGCCGGACGGCACCCGACTCGGACCCGGCAAAAACTGCAGCCCCAAATCGAGACGAGGCGATGCCGGTGGGAGAACCCCCCCTTTACCGTGGCCGCCGCATGGTCTGGAGGTCAGTTGCGTAACCGGTGTTTGCCATGGCTTCCCCGCGTACCGCGGTCGCCGGCGCCACCGCCCGGAATTCTGTCTCGCGTACCGGGCGGCTCGCGTCGGCGCCGCGGATGGGTCTTGCACCCGTCCAGCGTCTTCCCCTCGACGACATCCTTCTCGGCGATTGCATCGCCAGCCTGAAGAGCCTGCCGACGTCCAGCGTCGACTGCGTCTTCGCCGATCCGCCCTACAACCTCCAGCTCGGCGAGGCCGGCCTGCTGCGCCCGGACCAGAGCCGCGTCGACGCCGTCGACGACGACTGGGACAAATTCTCGAGCTTCGCGTCCTACGACGCCTTCACCCGGCAATGGCTCTCCGAGTGCCGCCGGGTGATGAAGCCCAACGCGACCCTCTGGGTGATCGGGTCCTACCACAACATCTTCCGGGTCGGCAGCGCGTTGCAGGATCTCGGTTTCTGGATCCTTAACGACATCGTCTGGCGCAAGGCCAACCCGATGCCGAACTTCCGCGGCAAGCGCTTCACCAACGCCCACGAGACCCTGATCTGGGCCTCGCGCTCGGCGGAGTCGAAGGGCTACACCTTCCATTACGACGCGTTGAAGGGCGGCAACGAAGACCTTCAGATGCGCTCCGACTGGTTCATCCCGCTCTGCACGGGCGAGGAGCGCCTCAAGGGCGAGGACGGCGCGAAGGTCCACCCGACCCAGAAGCCCGAGGCGCTGCTCATGCGCACGCTGCTCTCGGCCACCAACCCCGGCGACGTGGTGCTCGACCCGTTCTTCGGCACCGGCACCACCGGTGCCGTGGCCAAGCGTCTCGGCCGGCACTTCATCGGATGCGAGCGCGATCCGGCCTACGCCGCTGCGGCCTCGCGCCGGATCGCTGCGGTCGAGCCGCTCTCGCAGGCGGCCCTTCTGGTGGCGCCGGGCAAGCGCGCCGAGCCGCGGGTGCCGTTCCTAAGCATGCTGGAGGCCGGACACATCCGCGCGGGCGAGACCCTGACCGACGAGCGCCGCCGCTTCCGGGCGACGGTGCGCCCTGACGGCAACCTCGGTGTCGGTCCCGCCATGGGCTCGATCCACAAGGTCGGCGCGCTGGTCCAGGGTCTGCCCGCCTGCAACGGCTGGACCTTCTGGCACGCGGAGCGGCAGGGGCGGCTCGTCTGCATCGACGAGTTCCGCAGCGCCTATCGCAGCGCCCACGCGACGGCGTGACTCCGAAAGCGTGTCGAGCCCGGCGGAGGCCGGGCTCGACGCGCACGACCGCGGCCGCGCGCTCGCGCGGGCCGTCGGCGACGGGCGGCCGCCCTCAGCGGCGGCCGACGGGCTTGGGCGGCTTCTTGACGATCCGGGCGAGCTCCGAGGGCCGGTTGCTGGTGGGCTTCGGGATCGGAGCGCGCCGCGGCGGCGCCTCGGCCGTCCTCGGGCTCGCCAGATCCGGGGGCGGAGCCATGGCCGGCGTCACCATCGCCGGCGGCCGGTCGAGGGCGTGGGCCAGCACCTTCCTCATCGCGCCGGGCAGCGGCTCGGCATCGAGCCCGTCGCGGGGAGTGAAGCGCATCCCCTCGGGGGCCGCCGTCCCCGCCGCGACGCGGGCCAGGAACACCGTCAGCTCCAGGGGAAAGTGCGTGAAGACGTGCTTGACCACCCCCGGCAGACGCTTCCAGCGGGCGTCGAGCGGCGCGTCGAGCAGGCCCTTGGCCGGGTCGTAGTCGGACAGCCACGGGCTCGTCGGCGGCTCGGCCATGGCGCCGAGCAGGCCCTCGGGCGGGCGGGTGCGCAGCAGGACCGCCTCGTCGCCCGCCCGCACGGCGACGAAGGCCGCCCCCCGGCGCAAACTCCCCTTCTCCTTGCGGATCTTGCGGGGAAACGTCTCCTGCAACCCCTCGGCGCGGGCGCGGCAGGGCCGCATCCACGGGCACAGGGCGCAGGCCGGGCGCCTCGGGGTGCAGATGGTGGCGCCGAGATCCATCAGGCCTTGCGCGAAGTCGCCGGGGCGGTCGTGGGGCACGAGGGCCAGCGTCAGGGTGCGGATTTCCGCTCGCGCGCCGGGCAGCGGCGTCTCGATCGCGAACAGGCGGCTCACGACCCGCTCGACGTTGCCGTCCACCGCCGCCGCCGGCCGCCCGAAGGCGATCGCGGCGATGGCGCCCGCGGTGTAGGCGCCGATGCCGGGGAGCTTGCGCAGGCCCTCCTCGGTGTCGGGAAAGCGGCCGGCGGCGGCCACCGCCCGGGCGCAGGCGTGCAGATTGCGGGCGCGCGAATAGTAGCCGAGCCCCGCCCAGGCCGACATCACCGCCTCCTCGGGCGCGGCGGCGAGCGCATCGACGTCGGGAAACGACGCCAGGAAGCGGGCGAAGTAGGGTTTGACCGCCGCGATCGTGGTCTGCTGGAGCATCACCTCCGAGAGCCAGATCGGGTAGGGATCGGGCGTCTCGCCGGGCAGCGCGCGCCAGGGCAACACCCTGCGGTGGCGGTCGTACCAGACCAGCAGGTCGGCGGCCTTCGGACCGGGGGGAGACGCGGCGGGCGCGGGCATGGCGCAGTCCATACCGGGGCCGCCGCCACAACCCAAGCGGTTCGCGGATCGTCCGTCGCGTCGCGGATCCTTAACCCCTCTTGAGCGGATCGTGCGATAGCCCGATGCTGGCACTGTCTCTCCGGAACCCCGCATGGCCCGCGTCAAACCGCTCGCCGACCTGATCGAGGCCTGCATCGGGCCCGCCTTCGCCGCGCAAGGGTTCGCCTCGACCGACATCCTGGCGGCGTGGCCCGACCTCGTCGGCGAGCGGCTCGCCCGGTTCTGCCAGCCGGTGAAGCTCGAATGGCCGCGCCGCCGCAAGGGCGAGGACGGGCGGCCCGAGCCGGGGAGCCTCGTCGTGCGCGTCGAGGGCGTGTTCGCGCTGGAGTTGCAGCATCTCGCTCCCGTGGTGATCCAGCGCATCAACGCCCATTACGGCTGGGCCTGCGTCGGCCGGATCGTGCTCAAGCAGGGCCGGGTGCACCAGGCCAAGCGCCGGGCCCCAGCCCCTCCCCTCGATTTCGCGCGCCGGGGCGAGGTGGCGCTGGCCGTCTCGCGCATCGAGGACGAGCCCCTGCGCCACGCCCTCGACCGCCTCGGCATCGCCGTGGTGGCGCAGGGGGCCAAGCCGCGCTGACCGTGCCCCGCCGCCCTGTTCCCGGTTCGGCCGTCTGCTATAGGATGGCCGACGACAGGATCGACGGAACGGAGCCAGTCAGCCCCATGATCACCCGGCGCGACGCCCTCAGATACACCGGTCTCGCCCTCGGCGCGGCCTACCTGCTGCCCAAGCTTCCCGCCTCGGCCTGGGCGCAGTCCGCCGACATGGCGGCGCTGATGCAGCCCGGCCCGCTCGGCGACCTCTGGCTCGGTCCGGACGATGCCAAGTGCACGATCATCGAATACGCCTCGATGACCTGCTCGCACTGCGCGCATTTCCACGCGACGACGTGGCCGGAGCTGCGCAAGCGCTACATCGACACCGGCAAGGTGCGCTTCACCTTGCGCGAGTTCCCCCTCGACCCGCTGGCCACCGGCGCCTTCATGCTGGCGCGCTGCGACGGCGGCGAGAAGTACTATCCCGTGACCGATCTGCTGTTCGACCAGCAGAAGAACTGGGCCTTCGTCCAGAAGCCGCAATCCCCCGTCGACAGCCTGGAGCAGCTGCTGCGTCAGGCCGGCTACTCGAAGGAGAAGTTCGAGGCCTGCCTCAAGGACCAGACCGTCTACGGCGCGATCAACGCGGTGAAGGCGCGCGGCATGGACGTGCTGAAAGTCGACTCGACGCCGACTTTCTTCATCAACGGCCAGAAGCACGGCGGCGCCATGACGCTCGAGGACATGGAGAAGGTGATCAAGCCGATCCTCGGCGCCTGACGGGAACGCCGAAGCGGCGCCTCGGACTGCCGGATTTTCTAGTAGGATCAACAACTTAGGGGTACTCGACCGCGCCTTGACACTCAAGCTGGGCGAAACTATGGTGCGCCGCGCTAGAAGCGGCTCGCCGACTGGTTCCCCCTGGCTCATCACTTGTGAGTGTTCGACCGTGAACGGTGACGGATCGCGGGACGAGACGGGGAACGAGCGACACGCTGCCGAAGGCGATCTCTCCGCGAGGCTCAAACGTCTCGAGACGCAGCTCGACCGGAAGCGGCCCCCGGCCGCTCCGGGCGCGGCGTCGCGGGACGGTTCGTCGGGAGGCCCCTCGCCTCTCGGTCAGGCCATGCGGTTGTCGAGCGAGTTCATCGCGGGCGTCGTCGCGGGCGGGATCCTCGGCTGGCTGTTCGATCATCTCCTCGGCACCAAGCCCTGGGGGCTGATGGTGTTCCTGATGCTGGGCTTCCTCACGGGCATCTACAACGTGATGCGCGTGTCGGGCTTCGGCGGGGCGTCCGTCCGCAAGGACGGCGACGGGACGTAAGACGGGGAGAAGTCTCGGGCTCGGGGCTTGAGACGCGGCCGACATCGTGTAAGGCGTCGCGCGACGCTTACCGCCAAAAGGCGGAGCGGGCGCAAAACAGGCAGGGGACGGAAGCAGGCATGGCGGGCACAATCGACCCGGCGCATCAGGTCGCGCTGCGACCGGACCCGATCCATCAGTTCGAGCTGCATTCGATCATCCCGTTCGGGCATATCGGCAACCAGCAGATCGCCTTCACCCAGTCGGCCCTGTACATGTTCGCCGCGGTCGGCGTGATCGCGCTGCTGACCATCGCCGCCACCCTGGGCCGCTCGGTGGTGCCGGGCCGGATGCAGTCCCTGGCCGAGATCTTCTACGAGTTCATCGCCGACACGGTGCATCAGGCCACCGGCGATCAGGGCAAGCGCTTCCTGCCGCTGGTGTTCTCGCTGTTCATGTTCGTGCTCGTCCTGAACATGTTCGGGATGATCCCCTACGCGTTCGCCGTCACCAGCCACCTCATCGTCACCTTCGGGCTGGCCGCCCTGGTGATCAGCGTCGTGGTGATCTACGGCGTGATGAAGCACGGGGCGCACTTCTTCGGCCTGTTCGTGCCCTCGGGCGTGCCCAAGCCCCTGCTGGCCCTGCTGGTGCCGATCGAGGTGATCTCGTTCATCTCGCGCCCGATCAGCCTGTCGGTGCGTCTGTTCGCCAACGTGCTGGCCGGCCACATCGCGATGAAGATCTTCGCCTTCTTCGTGGTCGGCCTGCTCTCGGCCGGCGCCTGGAGCGTGCTCTCGCCGCTGCCGCTCTTCCTCACGATCGCCCTGACCGCCCTGGAGTTCCTAGTGGCGGCGCTGCAGGCCTACGTCTTCGCGACGCTGACGGCGATCTACCTCAACGACGCCCTTCACCCCGGCCACTAGTCGCGGCCGGCTCCACCCGCCTAACGGTAAAACGTTCAAGGACTTAAGGAGTTTTCAATGGATCCCGTCGCTGCCAAGTACATCGGTGCCGGTCTTGCCTGTCTCGGCATGGCGGGTGCGGGCATCGGCCTCGGCAACCTGTTCGGTCAGTTCCTCGCCGGCGCCCTGCGCAACCCCTCGGCCGCCGACGGCCAGCGCGCCACCCTGCTGCTCGGCTTCGCCCTGACGGAAGCGCTCGGCATCTTCTCGCTGCTGATCGCGCTCCTGCTGCTCTTCGCCGTCTGATCGGCATCCCGTGCCCCGCGGCGTCGCGCCGTGGGGCCGCGAGAACGATCCGGGCGCTTCCGACCGTGGGAGCGCCCTCACCTCCCGACCACCGGACGAGGCCATGGCGCAGCCCAACCCCCTGACGACCCCTCCGCCCGGCGCGGCGGACACCTACGTCGCCCACGTCGAAGAGCCCGCCAGCGCTCACGTGGGAGCCTTTCCCCCTTTCGAGACCCACACGTTCCTGTCGCAGCTGATCTGGCTCGCGCTGTCGTTCGGGCTTCTCTACTACCTGATGGCCAAGATCGCGCTGCCGCGCATCGAGGCGATCCTGCACGAGCGCTCCCGGCGTCTCTCGGCGGATCTCGACGAGGCGCAGCGCATGAAGGCCGAGGCCGACGCCGCGGGCGTGGCCTACGAGACCTCCCTGCGCGAGGCGCAGGGCAAGGCCCAGGGCATCGCCCAGGACACCCGCGCCAAGCTCTCGGCCGAGGCCGAGGCGAAGCGCAAGACCCTCGAAGCGGAGCTGAACGCCAAGCTCGCCGCGTCGGAGGCCACCATCCGCGAGGGCACCGCCCGGGCCATGACCAACGTCCGCGGTATCGCCGGAGAGACCGCCTCGGCCATCGTCGAGCGCCTGACAGGCCGAGCCCCGGAGCAGGCCGCCCTCGACCGGGCCCTCGACCGGGCCGTGGCGGTTCACTGAAGTCCGCAAGGCCGTATCCCCGGTGGGACGCGGTCTCGAACCAGACGGAGAGCGCGTCCGATCGCGCCAGACAATCCGGTGAAGGCGTGAGGCAGACATGGTGATGACGGCGGAGTTCTGGGTTGCGGTCGCCTTCGTGGTGTTCGCCGCCATCGTGTGGAAGGTCGGCGGCTTCGGCATGATGACCAAGGGCCTTGACGGCCGGGCCAAGCGCGTGCGCGGCGAGCTCGACGAGGCGCGACGTCTGCGCGAGGAGGCCGCCTCGGTGCTCGCCGACTACAAGCGCCGCCGCACGGAGGCCGAACGCGAGGCCGAGGCCATCGTCGCCGCCGCCCGCGAGGAGGCCGAGCGTGCCGCCGCCGAGGGCCATGCCCGCCTCGACGACTTCGTCGCCCGCCGCACCCGCTCGGCCGAGGCCAAGATCGCTCAGGCCGAGGCGCAGGCCGCCGCCCAGGTCCGTGCCGCCGCCGCCGACGCCGCGGTCAAGGTCTCCGAGACGATCCTGCGCGAACGCCTGCAGGGCGATGCCGCCAACGATCTGGTCAAGACCAGCCTCGGCGAGGTCCGCACCCGCCTCCAGGCCTGAACCGCCTCCCGCCGACCCGACGAGAGCCGCCTCTGGGCGGCTTTTTTGTTGCCCGAAGCTGGCGACCCCGCGCCCTGGTCGTCGCCCGCTTCGGGCGTTCCCCCCCGGGTCACGGTCTGCACCGCGAAAGGTTTCATGCCGGCAACGCATGCGGGTTCGATAGGTTGTGCACTATCTATACGGGTCCCTTTCGGCGATAGGAGCGGTGGTTGCCTGAGCAACCGTCGCCGTCCTCCGGCGGTCCGGTCCCCCCGTACAACAAGCCCGACAGATCCGCCCGCCATGCACGCCGACCACGACACGCCCCTCTACGCCGTCCGCCAGGTCGGCGATCATTGGACGGTCTACCTCTGGCGCACCCTCGATCCGGTCGTGGTCAGGGGCGTGCCCCAGGTCGGTCTGGAGCAGGACGTCGCGCGGGCGATCGCCGACTTCCTGACCGAGGCGGAGCGCAAGACGGAGCGCAGGATGGGTCGGAACGACGTCCAGCCGCTGCGATGGGCCGCCTGACGCGCACGGCGCGTCTGGACGGCGGGGAATCCGCTCCGATATCCCACCGCGGCTCGCCGGCACGCGGGCCGTAACGGGAGAGGCGCGATCATGGACGACGAGGGTTTCCAGGGGCGTATCGATCCGAACGGCCCCGCTCCCCATCGGATCGGCCAGGGCCTCGACGACCTCTCGATCGACGACCTCGACGCCCGCGTGGCCCTGCTGCGCCGCGAGATCGAACGGATCGACGCCGTACGCGAGGCCAAGCAGGCGGCCCTGACCGCCGCCGGGTCGATCTTCAGGCTCTGAAACATCGGATTGGTCTATGGGCCGGCCCGGCGTGCTATAGGGCCGGCCCGATCCCATCCAGCCGAGCCGCGATGCCTGCGATCCTCACCGTCAGCGACCTGTCGAAGGTCTACGCATCCGGTCTCCGAGCCCTGAACGGGATCGATCTGGAGATCGCACGCGGCGAGATCTTCGCCCTGCTCGGGCCGAACGGCGCGGGCAAGTCGACGCTGATCAACGTCGTGTGCGGCATCGTTACCCCGAGCACGGGCCGGGTGACGGTCGACGGCCACGACATCCTCAAGGAGTACCGCGCCGCCCGGGCGATGATCGGGCTAGTGCCCCAGGAACTCACGACGGACGCGTTCGAGACGGTCTGGGACACGGTGAGCTTCACCCGCGGTCTGTTCGGCCTGACGCGCAACCCCGCTTACATCGAGCGGATCCTGCGCGAGCTCTCGCTCTGGGAGAAGCGCGACAACCGCATCATGACGCTGTCGGGCGGGATGAAGCGCCGGGTGTTGATCGCCAAGGCGCTCGCCCACGAGCCGCAGGTGCTGTTCCTCGACGAGCCCACGGCGGGCGTCGATGTGGACCTGCGCCGGGACATGTGGCGGCTGGTGCGCGGCCTGCGCGACGAGGGCGTCACGGTGATCCTGACCACGCACTACATCGAGGAGGCCGAGGAGATGGCCGACCGGATCGGCGTGATCGCCAAGGGCGAGATCGTCCTCGTGGAGGAGAAGGCCGCGCTGATGCGTAAGCTCGGCGCCAAGCGTCTCACGCTCCAACTCGTCGCACCGCTCGCCGCCGTTCCCCCCGCGCTGTCCGGCCACGACCTCACCCTGGCCGCGGGCGGCCTCGAGCTCGTCTACACCTACGACACCCGGGGCGAGCCCACCGCCATCACCGGACTGCTCACGGATCTCGCCGCGTCGGGCATCCGCTTCAGCGACCTGCGCACCAGCCAGAGTTCGCTCGAGGACATCTTCGTGGGCCTCGTGCGCAAGACGGCGGCCTGAGAATCGGGATTGATGGGAATGTCCGCGATGAACTGGCCGGCCGTCGGCGCGATCTACCGTTTCGAGATGCACCGGTTCTGGCGCACGGCGCTGCAGAGCATCGTCGCGCCGGTGATCTCGACGACGCTCTACTTCGTGGTGTTCGGCGCGGCCATCGGGTCGCGCATGAGCGCGGTCGACGGCGTGGCCTACGGCGCCTTCATCGTGCCGGGGCTGATCATGCTCTCGCTGCTGACGCAGAGCATCGCCAACGCCTCCTTCGGCATCTACTTCCCACGCTTCGCGGGCACGATCTACGAGGTGCTCTCAGCCCCGATCTCGCCCCTCGAAGTGGTGCTGGGCTATGTCGGGGCGGCGGCCTCGAAATCGATCCTGATCGGCCTGATCATCCTGGCCACCTCGGCGCTGTTCGTGCCGCTGCACGTCGAGCATCCGGTCTGGATGCTGCTGTTCCTGATCCTCACCGCCGTGACCTTCAGCCTGTTCGGCTTCGTCATCGGCCTGTGGGCGGACGGGTTCGAAAAGCTGCAGCTCGTGCCGCTGCTGATCGTCACGCCGCTGACCTTCCTGGGCGGCAGCTTCTACTCCATCGACATGCTGCCGCCAGTCTGGCGGACGCTGAGCCTGTTCAACCCGGTCGTGTACCTCATCAGCGGATTCCGCTGGAGTTTCTTCGGGAGGGGCGATGTCAGCCTCGCGGTCAGCCTGACCATGACCTTCGCCTTCCTGGCCGCTTGCCTCGGCCTCGTCGCCTGGATTTTCCGGACGGGCTATCGGCTCAAGAGCTGAGCGGCGCCGGGGATGGCCCCGGCGCCTCCCGCGCTACCAGCGGCGCCAGCCCCAGGGGCGATGGCCCCAGCCCCGGTGCCCGCCTCCCCAGCCGGCGCGGTGCCAGCCCCAGGGGCGCCGCCAGCCGCCGTACCAGCCGACGCGGCGGTAGCCGTAGAAGCGGGGTCCGTAGGCGAAGGGCCGCACGAACGGGTTGGGCCGGCAATAGCCGTAGAAGCCCCGATGGAATCCGGGTCCGCAGCCGTCGCGTGCCTCGGCGGCCGTGCCCAGGGTCAGGACCGTGCCGGCGAGCAGGGCAGCGGGGATGATGGAAGCGATGCGCATCTCAATCTCCGTGAAGCGCGGTGTGGATCGGGTTCAGTTCGGCCAGCAGCGGCGGCCGTAAGGGCCGATGTGGAAGCCCGCCGGGCACGAGCGGCCGCGGATGTAGCCGCCGGCCTGTCCGCCGGGGCGGCAGTAGCCGAGGGGACCGCGGTGCCCGTAGGGGCCGCAGCCACCGTAGACCTGGACGATCGCGGCGCTTGGCGCCGGGACGGCCATCAGCGGAAGTGCCGAGGCGGGGGCGGCGAGGCCCGCGGCGAGGAGCGCGGCGGTGGGCAGGATCTTATGCATCGTGACGTCCTTGGATTGTGCCGGGCGCCCGGCGGGAAAGCCGGATCACTCGCTGGACGGGCAGAGGATCGAGCCGAGGTCCTTCCGCGATGTGACGGGCGCATCGCTGAATGTAACGTTGTGTGACGGGCTTCTGCGCTGCGGTCAGACCCGCCCGGCCGCAGGCAGGCTCACGACCAGCCGGGCTCCGCCGAGGGGGGCGGTATCGACCTCGATCGTACCGCCATGCGCCTCGACGATCTGCCGAGCGATGGCCAGCCCGAGGCCCGAGCCGCCGGTCCGACGGCTGCGTGAGCGCTCGACCCGGTAGAACGGGCTGAAGATCGCGCTCCGCTCGGCCTCGGCGATGCCTGGGCCGTCGTCGTCGACCACGATGCGGCAGAGGCCGCCCGAGCGCCGTACCGACACCGCCACGCGCGTGCGCCCGAACTTGACCGCGTTCTCTAGGACGTTCCCAACGACCCGGCGCAGGGCCACGGGATCACCGGTCACCGGCGCCTCCCCCCCATCGAACTCGTCCATCGCGATCGGCGCGCCCAGGGCCGCCCGTTCGGCCGCCTCGACGGCGACGAGATCGCCCAGGTCGATGCGGAAGCGCCGCTGCGACACGGTGGTGCCGCGGGCAAACGCCAGCGAGGTCTCGATCAGATCGGTCATCGCGTCGAGGTCGTTGACTATGCGCTCGCGGCTTTCGGGATCAGGCACGCTCTCCGAGCGCAGGCGCAGGCGGGTCAGGTAAGTCTTGAGGTCGTGCGAGATCGCCCCGATCAGGAACGAGCGCTCCTGCAGCAGGGCGGCGACCCGCTCCTGCATGCCGTGCACCGCCTGCGCGAGGCGGCGGATGTCGGGGGCGCCCGGCGCGGTGGCGGCGGCGGTGGGGCGCGTGCCGTCGAAGGCCGCGACGACCTCGGTCAGTGTCCGCAGCGGCCGGAACTCGCGCTGCACCGTCGCCAGGGCGAGTCCGGCCACGCCGAGGCCGAGGATGCCGATCCAGATGCCTGGCGGCAGGCCGAACAGGCGCAGGGATATGCCCCGCGGCGCCTCGATGGCCGAGAGAACGAGGAAACCGCCGTCCGGCATGCGCCAGACCGCCCGCATCAGCCGGCCTTCCAGGGCACGGCGCCGGGACGGGTTCGGGGGATCGGCCAGGGTGTAGGCCCGGATCGATTCACCCTCCGCGTCGGCAAAGGAGCGCAGGGTCGCCTCCACCCGCGGGGCGCGCGCCAACTCGTCGCTCTCCTCGGGCAACCGGTCGAGGATCTCGACCCGCAGCATCTCGCCGTTGACCGCCCGCAGGATCGCGGGCCGGTCGTCCGTGCCGGCCTTGCGGATCAGTTCGATGACACCCGCCACCTGCTCAAGCCGCGGGAAGGCAGTGACGTAGGGCGAGGGCCGCGCCGCGCGCTCCCAGCGGGCGAGGCCCAGCGTCGCCAGAATGACGACGGCCAGCGCCGCCATCAGGATCAGCATGATCCGGCCGAGAAATCCCACCTGGGTGAACACGGCTCAGACCCGCTCCACGGGGGCGGCGAGGATGTAGCCCGCGTTGCGCACGGTCTTGAGCAGGGCGGAGGCCGTGCTGCCGCTGTCGTCCAGGCGCTTGCGCAGGCGGCTGACTTGCACGTCGATGGTGCGGTCGAACATCTCGGCGATGCGCCCGCGCGTCCAGTCGAGGAGCTGGTCGCGCGACAGCACCCGCTGCGGCCGGGTGACGAAGCAGTGCAGCAGATCGTACTCGGCGCTGGTCAATGACACCTCCCGCCCGGGCGATCCGATGACGACGGAGCGCGCGGCGAGGTCGACGGTCAGGTCGGCCACGCGCAGCCGCTCGGATGCCAGTTCCGGCCCAGTTCCCGGCGCCCCGCGCACGCGGCGCAGGACGGCGCGGATGCGCGCCAGCAGCACCCGCGGGTTGAAGGGTTTGGCCACGTAGTCGTCGGCTCCGAGTTCGAGGCCGAGCACGCGGTCGATATCCTCGCCCTTGGCAGTCAGCATGATCACCGGAGGGCCGCCGGTCTCGCGCATGCGCCGGCAGATCGATAGCCCGTCCTCGCCGGGCAGCATCCAGTCGAGCACGATCAGGTCGGGCACGGGCAGGTGCGCGAGGAGCCGATCGAGGGCCGCGCCGCCGTCGAGGCTCGCCACTCGAAACCCCTCGCCTTCCAGGAAGCCGGCGAGCAGGGAGCGGATGTCGGCGTCGTCCTCGACGAGGGCTATGGTTGTGCCGTCGTTCATGGCCGCGAGCATAGGCGCCGGGATGCCGGCGGCAACGTGGGACGCGGCGCCGTTACAAAACGTTACGGGAGATCACGGCCGAGCGTCGAGGAAGGCCAACACGCCCTGGCGGTGACCCTTGTCGCCCACCGCCGTCGAATGGTCGCGGTTCGGTAGGTCGAGGCTGCGGGCGTTCGCCATCAGCCGGGCGAGGGCGGGGCCGGAGCCGGCCACCGTGTCGAGGGTGCCGACGCTCACCAGCGTCGGCGTGTCGATGGCCGAGAGCTCGGCCCGCGACAGGGTCTGGCGCGAACCGCGCATGCAGGCGGCGAGCGCGCGCAGGTCGGAGCCCGTCTGCTCGGCGAAGCTGCGGAAAGCGGCGGCCGTCGGGTTGGGGGCGGGCGTGCCGGCCGGCGCCTCCAGCGCCTCCGCGATCCCCTTGGGCAGGCCGCCGCCCTCGATCAGATGCATCCCGAGCCCCCCGAGCAGCGCCGAGCGCACGCGGGTCGCGTGGTCCAGCGCCAGGAAGGCGGTGATGCGCGCGCCCATGGAGTAGCCCATCACGTCGGCCCGCTCGATGCCGAGATGGTCGAGCAGCCGCACCGCGTCGCCCGCCATCAGGTCCGTGCCGTAGGCGGCCGGATCGTAGAGCTTCTCGCTCTCGCCGTGGCCGCGGTTGTCGAGCGCGATCACCCGGCGCCCGGCCTGCGAGAGGGTGCCCACCCAGAGCGTGTTGACCCAGTTCACCGCGTGGTTCGAGGCGAAGCCGTGGATCAGCAGGATGGGCTCGCCCCTCCCGCACTCGGCGGCCACGTCGATGTAGGCGATGCGAACGCCCTCGGAGTCGAAGCTCTGCATCGCTCCTGTCTGCCCGCCGGGCCCCGCGAAAGTCAAAGGCTTCGCGTCCCTTCCCGCACCGACTTGCCGGGGCGCGGGCTGGCTGGCATCACCCCCGCGCCATGACAGACACCCAGCCCTACGGCACCTTCGCCCCCACCGGCCTCGTGGCGCGCATCGCACAGCGCACGCAGACCCTGTCCGACCGGACTTGGCGCGGGCGCCGCACGGCGATGTTCCTGCGCCGCCTCGCGATCTCGATGCTGCGGGGGCGTCCGCTCGACGTGGAGCGCTACGGGGCGCGCATGCGGCTTCATCCCTACAACAACAACTGCGAGAAGAAGGTGCTGTTCACCCCGCAGTTCTTCGATCCCGAGGAGCGCGCCCTGCTCCGAAGCCGGCTGAAGGACGACGCGGTCTTCCTCGACATCGGCGCCAACATCGGCGCCTACGCCCTGTTCGTGGCGGCCTGTACGGGACCGCGCGCCAAGATCCTGGCGGTCGAGCCGCAGCCCGACGTGTTCGACCGGCTGATCTTCAACATCCGCCAGAACCCGTTCGGTACGGTGAAGGCGGTGGATTGCGCGGTGGCCGACAAGGCGGGCGAACTCACCCTGTTCATCGACCCGCGCAACCGGGGTGAATCCAGCGTGAAGATCGTCGGTACCAACCAGGGCGCGGCGATCCGGGTGCCGGCTGTGACGCTGATGGGCCTGTGCCGGTCGGAGGGCATCACGCGCATCGACGCGGTGAAGCTCGACGTGGAGGGGGCGGAGGACCTGATCCTGGAGCCGTTCCTGCGCGAGGCTCCGCCGAGCCTGCTCCCCGGCCTCGTGCTGATCGAGGACGGCTCCGACCGCTGGCAGATCGACCTGCCCGCGCTGCTGACGCGCCACGGCTACCGCCAGATCGCCCGCACCCGGCTGAACCTGATGTTCGAGCGCGTCAGTCCGGCGTCGTGATCGGGATGGATTGCGCCACCGTGATCCCCTCCGGCGTGATCGCACAGCGATAGGCGTGGGCCTCCATCCCGGCCGCGCGGGCCGCGCGGAAGGCGCGGTCGAAGGCCGGATCGATGTCGCGGGCCACGTCGAAGGCGTCCGCCCGCATCTGGACGATCACGATCAGCATGGCGCGACCGCCCCCCGCCGCCACCCGCGCTAGCTCCGCCATGTGCCGCGCGCTGCGGGCGGCCGTGCAGTCGGGAAACTCGGCGAGCCCCGGTTGTCGCATCAGGTGGCAGTTCTTGACCTCGACGTGGCAGGGCGCCAGCCCGTCCCCGCTCGCCAGGAAATCGACGCGGCTTCCCGTCCCGTAGGCGACCTCGGGGCGGAGCGCGGAATAGCCGGCGAGCGGCGCCAGCCCGCCGGCGGCGAAGGCTTCGGCCACGAGGGCGTTCGGACGCATCGTGTTGATGCCGACCCATTGCGGCCCGCCGGGCAGGTCGGCCTCGACCAGCTCCCACGAGTAGCCGAGCTTTCGCGCGGGGTTCTTGGAACGCGACAGCAGCACGCGGTTGCCCGGCGCGTCGAGCCCCAGCATCGCGCCGGGATTGGCGCAGTGCGCCGTGACGACGGAGCCGTCGGGGAGCGCGACGTCGGCGAGGAAGCGCTTGTAGCGCCGCACGAGCCGCCCCTCAATCAAGAGGTGGGGGAAACGCATGGGAATACTCCGGCTGCGGGGGGGGCGGTAGCACCCGCGCCCCGGTGCCGCAAAGGCTGGTGGCGGCCGACCCGCGCGCTAGCTCTCGTCCGACCCCGCGCGCCCGGACGACCATGACCGACCAAGTTCCCCCCGACGTCACCGCCGCCATCCTCGTCATCGGGGACGAGATCCTGTCGGGGCGGACCAAGGACAGGAATATCGGCGCGATCGCCGACGTGCTGACCGAGATCGGCGTCGATCTGCGCGAGGTCCGCATCGTGCCGGACGCGGCGGTGGAGATCGTGGCGGCGGTCAACCAGCTGCGGGCTCGCTACACCTACCTGTTCACCACCGGCGGCATCGGCCCGACCCACGACGACATCACCGCCGACAGCGTGGCGGCGGCCTTCGGCGTACGCATCGACGTGGATCCCCGGGCCAGGGCCATGCTGCTGGAGCGGCACAGGCCCGAGGACCTCAACGAGGCGCGCCTGCGCATGGCGCGCATCCCGGAGGGCGCCGACCTCATCGCCAACCCGATCTCGAAGGCGCCGGGTTTCCGGCTCGGCAACGTCTTCGTCATGGCGGGCGTGCCCGCGATCATGAACGCGATGCTCGACGAGATCCGCCCGACGCTGACCTCGAACGCGCCGGTCCTCTCGCTCACCATCGAGGCAGGCGCCGTGCCCGAGGGCGATTTCGCGGGGGGGCTGGCCACGATCGCGGCCGCTCATACGGGCGTGTCGATCGGCTCCTACCCATCGATGACGGCGGACGGCTTCCGCAACCGGATCGTCGTGCGCGGGCGCGAGGCGCAGGCCGTCGAGGCGGCGCGGGCCGAGATCGAGGCGTTGCTGAGCCCCCTCAGGCGCTAGTACCATCGCGCCGAAGGGAGCGGTTCGGGCAGCCCGCGCGTTTGCACCGATCCCGCCCCTTGCGCGAGGACGCCATGACCGCCGAGGACGGTGCCGCCGGGACGCGCGAGCGGCAGGAGAACGAGGTCGCCGACGCCCACCGCCCCGACGCGATGATCTTGCACGAGATCATCCGGCGTGAGGGCGACGAGGAGTTGCGGCGCACCGCCCTTGCGCTGGCGCTGTCGGGCTTCGCGGCCGGGCTGACCATGGGCTTCTCGCTGATCGTGCCCGGTGTGCTCAAAGCGCACCTGCCCGCCTCGCCCTGGTCCGAGCTGGTATCCAGCTTCGGCTATTCGGTCGGCTTCCTGATCGTGGTGCTCGGGCGCCAGCAATTGTTCACCGAGAACACGGTGACGCCGATCCTGCCGTTGCTGCACGACCGTAGCTGGGCCTGCCTGCGCAACGTGGCCCGCCTCTGGACCATCGTGCTCGCCGCCAACATCCTCGCCACGGGGCTGATCGCGCTCGTGCTCGCCCATACGGACGCGTTCGTGCCGGAGGTGCGCGCCGCCTTCTCCGAGATCAGCCGGCACGCCGTGGAGGGGCCGTTCGCGACCACGCTGATCAAGGCGGTCTTCGCGGGCTGGCTGATCGCCCTGATGGTCTGGATCCTGCCCGCGACCGGCTCGGCCGCGCCCTTCATCATCGTCCTGATGACCTGGCTCGTCTCGATGTGCCGGCTCTCCCACATCGTCGCGGGCTCGGTCGACGCGTTCTACCTGCTCGCTGTGGGCGAGATCGGCTGGGCGGACTACGCCGGGCACTTCTTCGTGCCGACGCTTCTCGGCAACGTCTTCGGCGGCGTCGCTCTGGTCTCGGTGCTCAACTACGGTCAGGTGGCGCCCGAGGTCACCGAGGCGGGGCCGGATGCCTCCAACTTGGACGACGGCTTGGCCGACGACTTGGGGTCGAGGCCGCCGCGCACGTAGCCCCGGGAGATCAGCCGGTCGCGCCGCAGCGAGCGACGCTCGGCCTCGCACAGGTCGGTGAGCGCGTCGGCGATGACGTGGCGGATCGCCGCCTGCGCGTCCTGCCGGGCCGCCTCCAGATAGGCCAAGGCAATGGTCTCAACGGTCGAGGAGGCGCCGTCGAGCGGGCGCGGCTGTGCGGGCATGGCTGGGTCCGGTCTGGAACGAAACAGGAACAAGCCACGGCCGAGGTCTTTCGGTCAAGGACGTTTCCGCGACACCCGCCCCGACGTGTGAGCCGCGGTGTCCGCCCGATCCAGGCCGCTGCGATCCGGTGGTCGGCGCCGCCCAGCATCGCCGAGATCTCCGTGTCGGGCCGCGGCGGGCTGGACGGGAAGCCCTGCATCTCCTGCGCGCCCTCGGCCCGGATCGTCGCCTTCGATTTGGGTGAATGTTGCCCCTCCCGCGGATGGAGCCCCGCCGCCCGTCGTCGGTTGTGTCGTCGTCGGCAGCGATGGAAGGACCGAGAATGGCGGATGAGGCTCCGCGGGATCTGTTTCCCGGATTCGGCTCCCTGTGGATCGACGGGCCGGCCGGGCGCTGGTTTGCCCGGGCCGGGGGACCGGAGAACGCGCCGCCGCTGCTCCTGCTGCACGGGTTTCCCCAGACGCACGCCCTCTGGCATCGGCTCGCCCCGGAGCTAGCCCGCGACCACCGGGTGATCTGTCTCGATCTCAAGGGATACGGCTGGTCCGATGCGCCCAGGGGCGATCCCGGCCACGGGGCGTATGCCAAGCGTACGCTGGGCCGCGAGATCGTGGCCGTGATGGAGCGGATCGGGCACGCGCGCTTCGCGCTGGCTGGCCACGATCGCGGCGCGCGGGTTGGCTACCGGCTGGCCCTCGACGAACCGGGCCGGGTCGCGCGGCTGGCCCTCCTCGACGTGGTTCCGACGAGCGTCCAGTGGGAGCGGATCGAGGCGAAGCCCGGCGCCAACCCGCACTGGCCGTTCCTGGCCGAGCCGACACCCGGGCCGGAGCGCGAGATCGGCCGCGGTCCGGACGCCTACTACGAGGGGCTGCTGCGCGAGTGGTCCGCGACGAAGGACCTGTCGCCGTTCGATCCGGCCGCGCTCGCCCTCTATCGCCAGAGCTGGAACGTGCCCGAGCGCATCCATGCGATGTGCGAGGACTACCGGGCCGGCGGTCCGGACGGGCCCGACCGCGCGGAGGATCTCGCCGACATCGCCGCCGGCCGCACCTTGCCGATGCCTGTCCTGATCCTGGCGAGTCGCGACTACCTCGACGAGGACAAGCCGGAGACCGCGCTCGCGGCCTGGCGGAGGACCCTGGCGCCGCGGGCCGAGGGCGTCTCGATCCCGGGTGGGCATTTCATCGCCGAGGAAAGTCCGCAGGAGACGCTGGCGGCCTTGCAGGCGTTCCTGCGCTAGGGCTCTCCGTCCGCCCCGGCCCTTCTCAAAACGTCTCCACCCAGGGACGCACCGCGACCTCCTCGGTCCAGGCGCTGCGATCCTGCCGCAGCAGGCCGAGATAGGTGTTTGCGATGGCGTCCGGGTCGAGCCGGGCGTCGGGCCGGTCGTCCTGGGTGGGGCGGGCAGCGGCGCGGATGGCGCCGTCGATCACGACGTGCGCCACGTGGATGCCCTGCGGATGCAGTTCGCGCGACAGGCTCTGGCCGAGGCCGCGCAGGGCGAACTTGCCCATGGCGAAGGGGGCGGAGCCCGCAAACCCCTTCACGCTGGCGGAGGCGCCCGTGAGCAGGATCGCGCCGTGGCGATGGGGTAGCATGCGCCGGGCCGCGGCCTGCGCGACGAGGAAGCCGCCATAGGCCGACACCGCGAGCGAGCGCGCCACAGCATGGGGATCGAGATCGATGATCGGTCCGCGCAGCCGGCCGCTGGCGTTGTAGACCACCACGTCGGGCGCGCCACCCAGGCTCGACTCCATCCGCGCGAACAGCGCCTCGACCTCGTCCGGCCGGGTCGCGTCGCAGGCGTGGAGCACGGCCCCGGTCTCGTTAGCCAGGCTCGCGAGCTTCTCCGTGTCGCGCGCGGCGAGTCCGACCCGCAGGCCTTCCGCCGCGAGCAGCCGCGCCAGCGAGGCGCCGAGGCCGGGGCCGGCGCCGACGATGAGGGCGCGGTGATAGGTCGGCACCATGCTTGTCTCCCGTTTTTTCGTACTCTTGAGAGAACCCTGTAGCCCGCGCGCCGGTTCGTCGACGATCATCACCCCCGCGAGCCCCTGGGGCGGGCCTCAGTCGCGCCGCTCCCGGAAGAAGTCCCGCAGCATCGCGGCGGCCTCGGCCTCGCGAAAGCCTCCGTAGATTTCCGGTGCGTGGTGGCAGGTCGACTGGTTGAACACGCGGGGGCCGTGCTCGACCCCGCCGCCCTTCGGGTCGGAGGCCGCGTAGTAGAGCCGGCGGATGCGGGCGAAGCCGATCGCGCCCGCGCACATCGGGCAGGGCTCAAGGGTGACGTAGAGATCGCAGCCCGTCAGGCGCTCGTCCTGCAGGGCGGCGCAGGCGGCCCGGATCGCCAGGATCTCCGCATGCGCCGTGGGATCGTGCAGCGCGCGGGGGCGGTTTCCGGCCACCGCGACGACACGGCCATCCCGCACGATCGCGGCGCCCACCGGCACCTCGCCCAGCGCACCGGCCTCGCGGGCCGCAGCGAAGGCGAGGCTGAGGGGATCGCCGTCCATGCGCTCAGGCGCCGCCGCCGGCCTCCCGGGCCACCGCCCGGTGGCCGATGTCGCGCCGGCAGAAGCCCTCCGGCCAGTCGATGCGATCGACCGCCGCGTAGGCGCGTTCCCGCGCCTCGGTGACCGTGGCGCCCAGGGCCGTCACCGCGAGCACCCGCCCGCCGTCCGAGACGAGCCCGTCTCCGTCGGCGCGGGTGCCGGCCTGGAACACCAGCGCGCCGGTGGTGGCGGCGTCCTCCAGTCCACGGATCTCGGAGCCCTTCCGAACCGCGCCGGGATAGCCCTGCGCGGCCATCACCACGGTGAGCGCGGCCCGGCCCGCGTCGAAGCCGATGCGGACACCGGTGAGATCGCCCTCGCAGGCCGCCACCAGGGCGGGGACGAGGTCGTCGGAGAGGCGCGGCATCAGCACCTGTGCCTCGGGATCGCCGAAGCGGGTGTTGTACTCGATCAGCTTCGGGCCCTCGCCCGTCAGCATCAGCCCGGCGTAGAGGATGCCGGTGAACGGCGTGCCGCGCGCCCGCATGCCGTCGAGCGTGGGAGTGATGATGCGCGCCATCACCTGCGCCTCGATCTCGGGCGTCAGGATCGCGGCCGGCGAGTAGGCGCCCATCCCGCCGGTGTTGGGGCCGCGGTCGCCGTCGAACACCCGTTTGTGGTCCTGGGCCGTGCCGATCGGGATCGCGCGGGTGCCGTCGCACAGGGCGAAGAAGCTCGCCTCCTCGCCGAACAGGCATTCCTCGATCACGATCGCCGCCCCCGCCGAGCCGTCCAGGATGGCGCGCACGGCGGCTTCGGCCTCGGCCGTGTTCTCGGCCACCGTCACGCCCTTGCCCGCGGCGAGCCCGTCCGCCTTGACCACGATCGGGGCCGGATGGGCGCGCAGGTAGGCCAGCGCCGGCTCCGGGTCGGTGAAGCGGGCGTAAGCGGCCGTCGGGATGTTCCGCTCCGTGCAGAGGTCCTTGGTGAACCCCTTCGAGCCCTCCAGCTGCGCCGCCGCGCGGGTCGGGCCGAAGGCGCGGATGCCGGCGGCGGCGAGGTCGTCCACGAGCCCCGCCACCAGCGGCGCCTCCGGGCCGACCACCACGAGACCGATCGCCCGCTCGCGGCAGAAGGCGATCACCGCCGCGTGGTCGGTCACCGCGAGGTCGGGCCGATTCTCCCCGTGCGCGGCCGTGCCGGGGTTTCCGGGGGCCGTGAACAGGCGTCCGCACGAGGGGGAGCGGCCGAGCGCCCAGGCCAGCGCGTGCTCGCGCCCGCCGGAGCCGATCAGCAGGATGTTCATGGAGCCTGTCGTCATGGGCCCGACCCTTTCGGCCAAAAACCGATTCGAAGAAAGGCCGTTTCGTGCAAAGGCCTGGGGGCACCCCGAGAGATGGACCCGTCATGCCCAGCCAGGACGCCGAGCCGAAACGCCGTATCGGCCTGTCCGGCGTGAACAGCCTCGTTCAGACGCTGGCGATCGTCGGCGCCGGGGCCTGGGCGGTCTACACCTTCGTCTACGAGGCCAAGATCAAGCCCGGCCTGGAGCCGGCGGCCGTCTCCGTGAAGACCGATCTCGTCAAGGCGGGCGAGCGCGGCGAGCGCGTCGCGATCCGCTCCACGCTCACCCGCACCAATGTCGGCCAGACGAACGTGCGGGTGCTCGGCCTGACCTACACCGTCGTGGGCCTGAAGACGCGGGTTTCGCACGACGACGAGGCCCGGCGGGAGGCGGCCTTTCGCGCATCGCTCGACCGCTCGGCCACGGTCGGCATGGCGCGGGATTACGCGCAGGAGGACGAGGTCGTGATTCTGCGGGAGGGCGTGCTGTTCGCCGGCGGCACCGACCTGCCGAGCGAACCCTCCGACCTCAACCCCGGCGAGACGGTCTCGCGCGATCTCATCGTGTACGCGGACCGGAGCCGCTTCGACGCCGTGCGCTTCACCGTGAGCCTCGTCTACGCGAAGGAAGGCGAGGCCGTGCGGCTGCGCTTCGACACCGGACGCGCGGGTGACCTCGCCCTCGTCCCGGCGACGGCCTGCCCGGCCGATACCTGTCCCCTCAAGACCACGGATTTCGCCACGGAGTTCTCCCTCTGGTGAGGTGCGGTGGCCACCCTCGCGCTACGAGCGAGATCCTGCCGGAATCGGCGTGGCGGGCGGGAACGCGGGTGGGAGGCCGCGTGTTGATTGGAGCCATGCCAAGCTGCCGCAGCCCTCATTCGTCACCGGTCGCTCCTCTCGAACGCGGTGTGGTGCGCCTCTCGACCTACGTCGTGACGCGCCGCCTGCCTCCCAGGGCCGCCAACGACAATCGGTCCAAGCGCTCGACGCATCGATGGCAGTGGGCCTTGATGGTGGGGATCGCACCGGCGCTGACGGCCTTGTTGCTGCTCTCCGGGGTGTTCTGAGCGACGCACCGGGATGCCCACACCGGCTTGATCGGGTGGGCAGGGCCGCCTAGCGTTCCGCGCCATGGCCCTTGTCCCCCCGCCGCGTCCCGCCGCCGATCCCCCGCCGTCGAGCGTACTCGCCGCCAACGCTCCCGAATGGTCGGTGGGCGATCTCGCCGCCGCCTTGAAGCGCACCCTGGAGGATCGTTTCGGACACGTGCGCCTGCGTGGCGAGATCTCGGGGTATCGCGGTCCACACGGCTCGGGCCACGCCTACTTCTCCCTCAAGGACGGCACGGCCAAGATCGACGCCGTGGTCTGGAAGGGCGTGCTCGGGCGTCTCCGCCAGAAGCCGAAGGAAGGGCTCGAAGTGCTCGTCACCGGCAAGGTGACGACGTTCGCGGGCAAGTCCTCCTACCAGATCATGATCGACTCCATGGAGCCGGCCGGGATCGGCGCCTGGATGGCGCTCCTTGAGGAGCGCAAGGTCAGGCTCGCCGCCGAGGGTCTGTTCGCGGCCGAGCGCAAGCGTCCGATCCCGTTCCTGCCCCGCGTCGTCGGCGTCGTCACCTCGCCCACGGGCGCCGTCATCCGGGACATCCTGCATCGGCTGGAGGATCGCTTCCCGAGGCCGGTTCTGGTCTGGCCGGTACGGGTGCAGGGCGACGGAGCCGCCGAGGAGGTCGCCGCCGCCATCCGCGGCTTCAACGCCCTCGAACCCGACGGCAGTCTTCCGCGGCCGGACGTGCTGATCGTCGCCCGCGGCGGAGGCTCGATCGAGGATCTGTGGGCCTTCAACGAGGAATGCGTGGTCCGCGCCGCCGCCGAGAGCGCGATCCCGCTGATCTCGGCGGTCGGGCACGAGACCGACACCACCCTGATCGACTTCGTCTCGGACCGGCGCGCGCCGACGCCCACGGGGGCGGCCGAGATGGCGGTACCCGTGCGCGCCGACCTCATGGCCGGGCTGCACGATCTCGGGGCGCGGCAGGCCGGCGCCCTGCTGCGGCGGATCGAGCGGAACCGCAGCGACCTGCGCGGCCTCGTGCGGGCCATGCCCCAGGCCGACGCCTTTCTCGCCGGTAAGCGCCAGCAACTCGATCTCGCCGAGGCGCGGCTGGCCCCGGCGCTGGCCGGCAACGCCCGGGTCCACCGGGATCGCCTCGTCCGGATCCTGGACCGCCTCGCCCGCCACTCGCCGGTCCTGGCGCTGGCGCGGGCCCGGGCGCGGTTGGAGCGGGTGAGCGAGGCGCCGCGCGTGGCGCTGCGGCACCACACCGAGGGGAAGGGCCGCGAGCTGGTCCATCTCGGACGCCGTCTCGCGGTCGCCCGCGACGCCACCCTGGAGCGGGCCAGGACCCGCGAGGCCCGCCGCGCCGACCGGCTCTCCACCGTCCACGCCCGCCTCGTGCAGGCGAGCCGCCTGTTCGTCGAGCGGCGCCGCGAACGCGCGGACCGGGCGGGCGGCCTGCTGGGATCGCTCAGCTACCGCGCGGTGCTCGCCCGCGGGTTCGCCCTCGTCCGCGACGGGGACGGTGTGCCCCTGCGCAGCATGGCCGCCGCGCGGGAGGCGGAGCGCCTGACACTGGAATTCGCCGACGGCACGCTGTCGGCGAGGCCCGAACCGGATCAGCAGGCCCCGGAGGCTCCGCCCCGGCCCAAGCGCGGGGCACGCCGTCCCGCCCGGCCCGAACCGGAGGCGGTGCCGCCGACGAAGCAGGGCACCCTGTTCGAACTCTGACGCCGCCTTCGTCGCGGACGGCCCTTGCCGAAGACCGGCGCGAGTACAGCTTCACCGTCGATCGGAGCCGGGCGCCAGACCGGCGCCCGCGGGAGGATTTCGATGAAGCACGGCGCACGCAACGACATTCCGGCCGAGGTGGTCGAGATCAAACGCGGTTCGGTGATGGCGCAGGTCGAGGCCCGGATCGTCGGCACGGACTACCGCATCAGTTCGGTGATGACCGTCGATTCCCTCGACGAACTCGCGCTCAAGGGGGGCGACCGGGTCCACGTGATCGCCAAGGCGGTCAACGTGCTGCTCGTGAAGCCCTGACGCGGGGCGGCTCGATGTCAGCGGGCTGAACATCGGAGCGTCCGAACCCGGTTTCATCCCGGCGCGGCGATGCCGCGGGACGTGAACGAGAGGGATGCAAGCCATGAGCAGCACCGGCGAAAGATCGAGGGCCTCGCCGACGAGGCCGCGGGCCACGTCAAGCAGGGTCTCGGCAAGGCGACCGGCAACGGGAAGCCTCAGGCCGACGGCAAGGCGCAGCGACTCGAGGGCGATGCGCAGAAGGCCGTCGGCAAGGCCAAGGCCAAGGACGGTGTCGAGGACGCCGCCGACACGGTGACATCGAAGCCCTGAGGAGGCATCCATCGCGGGAAATCCGCAACGGAACGTCTTGGCAGCTTCGCGATTGAATCTGATCAGCAGCGCAGGAGTGCATCATGATCGGTTGGGCCATCACCTTCCTCGTCGTCGCCCTGGTCGCGGCGTTGCTGGGTTTCGGGGGCATCGCCGGCACCGCCATGGAAGCTGCCAAGATCGTGTTCTTCGTCGCCGTCGCTCTGTTCCTGCTCTCGGCCGTGATGGGCGCCGTGCGGGGACGCTCTCCTCGGCTCTGACAGGCCGGGCGACCGGATGACGGATGCGAGGCAGGCTTGGCCACCATCGTATCCGCGATCACGCCCGGGTTTCGAGCTCGCCCGGCAGCCCGGCGCCTGATGGCGTCTCGCGCCCGGGCCTCCGCTCTGATAAGGGGCGGCCATGAGCGACATGACAGACGATGAGCCGCGCGCGTCGGACGACGCCCGCACGACCGAAGCTGCGTCCCCGGCGGACGACTCCTCAGACGTGTCCAAACAGCCCACGGCACCAGCCTCGGACGCCGCGCCGTGGACGCCGGCCACCGACGCGGGCGTGCCGGGCGCGGACATGGACCCCTCGCCGAAGCGCCCGGCGCGCGGCGGCGATGCGCCGCTGAAACGGCGCCCGCCGGCCTCCGCCAAATCGTCGCCCACGAAGCCCGGGCCTACGGCCGGACAGGACGACGCCGAGACCTTCGAGGGCGAGCGCATCGCCAAGGCGATGGCACGGGCGGGCATCGCCTCGCGCCGCGATGCAGAGGCGATGATCGAGGCCGGCCGCGTCACGGTGAACGGCGAGCGCCTGACCTCTCCGGCCCTCAACGTCACCGACGCCGACGCGATCCTGATCGACGGCGAGCCGCTGCCCGCCCGCGAGCGCACCCGGCTGTGGATCTTCCACAAGCCCCGCGGCGTCGTCACCACGGCGCGCGACCCGGAAGGCCGCCCGACCGTGTTCCAGGCGCTGCCCGACGATCTGCCCCGCGTGGTCGCCATCGGCCGGCTCGACATCAACACCGAGGGGCTGCTGCTGCTGACCAACGACGGCGGGCTCGCCAAGGTCGTGGCCCATCCCGATACCGGCTGGCTGCGCCGCTACCGCGTGCGCGCCTTCGGCGACATCACTCAGCCGGAGCTGGACAAGCTGCGCAAGGGCGTGACCATCGACGGTATGGAATATGGTCCCATCGAGGCCAGCCTCGACCGGGCCACCGGCGACAACGTCTGGCTGACGCTGGGCCTGCGCGAGGGCAAGAACCGCGAGGTCAAGCGCATCCTCGAACATCTCGGCCTGTCGGTGAATCGATTGATCCGGCTCTCGTTCGGGCCCTTCCAACTCGGCGACCTCGAGGTCGGGCTCGTGGAGGAAATCCGCACCAAGGTGCTCAAGGAGCAGCTTGGCGACAACCTCGCCGCCCAGGCCGGTGTCGATTTCGAGAGCCCGGTGCGCGAGCCGATCGCGCCTTTCGGCAAGCAGAAGAAGCCTGCCACCTCCGATCAAGGCTCGCGCCCGAAGGACGGACCGCGCCCGGCCCGCTCGGCCTCGGCCGCCCGCGGCGCGTCCACGGGCTTCGGCGACCGGCCCGGTCGCGAGCCCTCGCGTCCGGCCACGCCCGCCCGCGTGCCCACGGGCGGGGTCGGCGCGGGTGCGCGCCGCTCGGTCTGGCGGGCCGACGAGGGTGACGAGGGGGCCGCCCACGGCGCCCGCGCTCCGCGCCGCGGCGCCGATCCCCGGACCGCCCGCGAGGCGGCGGCCGAGCGTGGCCGCGAGCGGGTCGGCGCGATCAGGACCGGCGACCGCCGGGTCCTGGTCGAACGGCTCCAGCCGGCCCCCGAGCCCGCCCCCGTCGAGCCGCATCGCCGGGTCCGCTTCCGCAGTCAGGACGACGCCCGCCCTTCCCGCAGCGAGGTCCGTCCGCGCCCCCAGGGCAATGAGCGTCCGCCCCCGCGCGAGTTCGAGGATCGCGGCGAGCGCCGCGGCCCTCCGCGGGACCGTCCGCAGGGCGGCGAGCGTCAGGGTGGGTTCCGCGACGAGCAGCGTGCCCGCTCCTTCGAGGGCGGTCGCGGCCGGACGGACGGTGGCGCAGGGCGAAGCGAGCGCCCCGGCGGATTTCGTGACGACCGGCCCGGCGGCGTCCGCAACGACCGCCCCGGTGGCGAGCGCGGCGGCTTCAGGGCCGATGGCGACCGTTCCGGCGCGGCACGCTCGGACCGCCCCGGCGGCGGTTTCAAGGCTGGGGGCGACCGAGCCGGCGGGTTCAAGCCGAGCGGATTCAAGCCGGGCGGCGAGCGTTCGGGTCCCGGCGGCCGCTGGGAGCGTCCCGGCGGCGGCGGCTTCAAGGCCGGCGGGTTCAAGCCGGGTGGCGAGCGTTCGGGTCCGGGCGCTCGCTCGGATCGCCCCGGCGGCGGCTTCAAGGCCGGGGGGAAGCCCGGCGGGTTCAAGGCGGGCGGCGGCTTCAAGGGCGGCGCGAAGCCGGGCGGTCGTCCCGGCGGCGGCTTCGGTGGCAAGCCGTCCGGCGGTCGGCCGCCGCGCGGTGCCAAGTAGGTCCTCGCCCGCGTGAGGATCGTCGGAGGAGCCTGGGGTGGGCGGCGTCTCGTCGGCCCGCGCACCGACGCGATCCGGCCGACCTCGGACCGGTTGCGCGAGGCGTTGTTCAACGTGCTCGAACACGCCTACGATGGTGCGGTCGCCGGGGCGCGCCTGCTCGACCTGTTCGCCGGCACCGGAGCGTTCAGCTTCGAGGCGCTGTCGCGCGGGGCGTCGCACGCGGTGCTGGTGGACGAGGGCGCTCAGGCCCGCGCCGTCATCCGCGAGAACAGCGACGCACTGGGGTGCAACGGCAGCATCCGTCTGTTCCGGCGCGATGCGACCCGGCTGGGGCCGGTCGGTCCGGGAGGCCGCTTCACGCTGGTGTTCTGCGATCCGCCCTACGGCCGCGACCTCGCCCCCCGCGCCCTCGCCTCGGCGGCCGAGGGCGGTTGGCTGTCGCCCGACGCCCTTGTCCTGATCGAGGAGGCGGCGGCCGTCCGCCTTGCCCTGCCCATCGGCTTCACGGAATTGGAACGCCGCGACTACGGCGAGACGGCCGTGACCTTCGCCCGATTCACGGCGATGGCCTGACGTCCCGGCCCTCCGAGAAGCGTTCGTTCCAGCGCCACAGACCGAAGGCCAGCGCCAGGAGAATCAGGCCGGCCGCCAAGACGCTGAGCGGCGTCGCGCCGAGCCGTTCGAACCATTGCGTGTAGACGTGGATTCCGGCGAAGATGGCTGCGAGATTCAGCACCCATCGCCGGTTCTCGCGCACCGCCCAGACGCCCGCCGCCGCGAGCATTCCGGCCCAGCCGACGACGAAGACGAGGTCGGGGATCGCCAAGCCAGGGCTCGACCGGCTGCCCGTGCCGCCGATACGGTCGCCCCAGAGGGAGCCGACCCAGAAACCGAGATTGACCAGGAACAGTGCGGTGCGCGCACCGATCAGCGCGAGCCGTTCGCCGTTCGCCCCCAGTCGCCTCGACAGCGCGTAGAGCCCGAGGGCGACCCCCGAGAACAGCCCCACCGTCACGGTCGGCTGCGGCACGGACAGGCTGTAGAGGGCGTGGGCGTAGTCCGTCCGCCCGCCCAGCGCGCCGGAGACGAGGAGGACCGCGAGCACCGTCAGGAGGCCGCTGCCGGCGGCAAGCGCGACCCCTGCGAAGATCGCCGCAACCAGCAGGAAGGCACCGGGCGTTCCCTCCGTCAGCACCAGCAGCCCTCCGCCGAAGAGCAGGGCGGCGACGAGCAGCACGATGTTGCCGAGCACCGTCCAGGCGGGTGAGCGCGCCAGCAGCACCGCGCCCGCGATCAGCAGCGCGGCGCCGAGCCCGGTCGCGGCAAGAGGATCCGGCACCAGAGCCAGCGCGGCAGCGCTCACCGACACGACGCCGAAGCCGATGAGGATGTTGATCGCGATGCCGGCACCCTCGTGCCCGGACAGTGCGAGCAGCCGCTCGAACTCTTCGTGCGTGATGCGGCCGTCATCCCGCAGTCGGGTGAGGTCGAGGGTGACTTTCATCGCGTTCGTTCCTGGCCGGACCGGGTGTGACCCGCATGATTCCCATCGAGTCGTTGCGGACGGCGGGAGGGCGTCCGGTAAGCGGGAGTTCCGCGACGTGTCCCATGCTCGGGCGCAGCGCGACTCTCGGATCTTGATCGACACCGTCAACGGTGCGACCCGACACTCGCCCACGGTACCGTCCGATCATGATGCCCCAGGAGGATGTCCGATGGCGGCCAAGCCATCGATCAAGCTCGAAGCCTGCCGGGAGACCTCTTCGCCGATCCATACGATCGAGGCGGGCCGGTTGCTGAGCGTGCGCGACAACCTCGTCGAGGTGGGGTTGGCGGGGTAGGGCCTGCGCCTCAGCGCCGCCCGAACAGCCGCTCGATGTCGGTGAGCTTCAACTCCACCACCGTCGGGCGGCCATGGTTGCACGTGCCGGAATGGGGCGTGGCCTCCATCTCGCGCAGCAGGGCGTTCATTTCCTCAGGGCGCAGGCGGCGCCCCGAACGGATCGAGCCGTGGCAGCTCATGCGCGACAGGATCGCGTCGAGCCGGCGCGTCAGGGGATCACCGTCGCCGGACGGCGCCCCCTCCTCCAGGCCGCTGTCGAGCAATGCGTCGAGCACGTCGAGCACCAGCGTCCGCACCGGGCCGCCCACGAGCGCGGCGGGCACCGCCCTGACCAGCACCGCGCCGGGCCCGAAGGCCTCGAGCGTCAGGCCAAGCCGGTCGAGATCGGGGGCGGCGGCGATCAGGCGGTCGGCGTCGGCGGGAGCCATCTCCACCACGTCGGGGATCAGCAGGCCCTGACGGGCGATGCCGCCCTCGGCCCGCTCGCGCTTCAACCGCTCGTAGACGAGGCGCTCGTGGGCGGCGTGCTGATCGACGATGACGATGCCGTCGCCGGTCTGCGCCACGATGTAGGTCTCGTGGAGCTGGGCGCGGGCGGCGCCCAGCGGATGCCCCGCATCCCCGGTTTCCGGCTCCGCCCCGTCGGCACCGCGCGCGTCGGCGGCGGGGGGGGCAAGCGCGGGGGCAAACAGCGCCTGCCCCCCCTCCGCGAAGCCGTGCACGGGGGAGAGGGATGCGCCGCGAGGGGTCGAGCGCCAGCTGGAGGGTGCGCCGAAGGACGGCGTGGTGCCGGGCCGGTGAGCGAAACGCTCCGGGGACGGGGCCGTGCCGCCCTCCCCCGTGTGCTGGGCGAACGGCTCCGGACGCAGGGCGTCGAGGGCGCGGGACGCCATGGTCGTCGCCCCGCGCACGCCGGCCTGGGCCAGGGCTGCGTGGATCGCGCTGACGATCAGGGCGCGCACCAGCCCCGGTTCGCGGAAGCGCACCTCTGTCTTGGCCGGATGCACGTTCACGTCGACGAGGCCGGGATCGCAGCGCAGGTGCAGCGCCAGCACCGGATGCCGGTCCGAGGCCATGCTGTCCGCGTAGGCCCCGCGCACGGCCCCCAGGAGCAGCCGGTCGCGCACCGGGCGCCCGTTGACCGTGAAGTGGATGTGCGTGCCGGCCCCGCGATGGAAGCTCGGCAGACCGACATGGCCCTCCAGCGCGAACCCTTCCCGGGCCATGCCGAGCGGCACGGCGTTGGCGAAAAAATCCGCCCCCAGCACCGCGGCGGCCCGGCGCAGGGCGGCGGCCGGTCCCGGCTCGCTCTCGGCCGCGAACACGGTCGGCGCGCCGCCGTCGCTGCGCAGGGTGAAGCGGATCTGCGGCTGGGCCACCGCCAGCCGGCGCAGGATGTCGGAGACCGCCATGGTCTCGGCGCGGTCGGATTTCAGGAACTTCAGGCGGGCGGGCGTGGCCGAGAACAGCTCGGTCACCTCGATGCGGGTGCCGCGCGCCGCCGCGGCCGGGCGCAGCGGTCCCTTGACGCCCGCATCGACGACGAGGCTCGTCCCCTCCCCCTGACCGGTGCGGGAGACGATGGCGAGGCGGGCCACCGCGCCGATCGAGGGCAGCGCCTCCCCACGAAAACCGAGCGTGCCAATGAGGGTGAGGTCGCCGTCGGGGAGCTTCGAGGTGGCGTGGCGCTCGACCGCCAAGGCGAGATCCTCCGGCCCCATGCCGGAACCGTCGTCGATCACCCGGATCAGGCGGCGCCCTCCGCCCTCCACAGTCACGTCGATGCTGCGCGCGCCCGCGTCGATGGCGTTCTCGACGAGCTCCTTCACGGCGGAGGCCGGTCGCTCGACCACCTCGCCCGCGGCGATACGATCGACTAGGATCGGGTCGAGGCGGCGCACGGCGGTGCGCGCGGTGGCGACGTCGATGGCAGGTGACATGAGGCGGGGCTCGATCAGGTCGGGCCGATCATAGGGGGAGCGGACTGCGCAACAAAGCGCCCCATCCAGACCGGTCCCGTGCGCCCAAAGAAAAAGGGACGGCGCGGTGCGCCGTCCCTTTCACGTCCTCTTACCCGGATTCAACGTGCGTGCACGTCAGCGTCCAAGGAAGATGGAGGCCAGTCGCTGGAGCAGGCCCCGCGGTGCGGGCGGAGGCTCGCTCTGCCCAGGACTGCCCCCGATCTAAGCGTTCGAGGCGAAGGGGTGCGTCGCGGAGTTGCGCTGCTCGGTGACGACCGAAGCCTTGGGCTCGCCGGCGACGGCGCGCTGGATCGAGAGCTTGGTGGCGTCGTAGTTGTACTTCTGGATCTTGGCGTCGTCGGCCGCTTCCCAGTGAATGAACACGCCGACCAGGATGAACAGGTCGTCGGCCTCGTCGGCGGGGATGATGCCCTCGGCGACGGCGTCCTGCACGGCCTTGGCGACACCATGCTGGGCAGGGCCGAACATCTGGACGGCCTGACGGGCGTCGTTGATGGTGACCTTGTTGAACATCAGAGTGTTGGGCTTGCAGGGCAGGTTCGGCGCGATGACCGCGAGCAGGCTGGTGAAGCCGTGCTTGTTGTTCACGAGGCCGTTGCAGAAGGCGGTCTCGGCGGGCGAACCGCGCGGTCCGATGATGAGGTCGATGTGGGCGACCTCGTTGCCATCGCCGACGAGCGCTTCGCCGACCTGAACCTTGGTGATCTTAGCCATTCGGGGTCTCTCCCTGGATTCCAAAACAAAGAGGCGCGGCCTGAGAGGGGGCGCGCCCGGAAGCCATCCTTGTTCGCGACGCCCGGCCGGAGAGCCGAGCCGGTTAGCCCGGATAGCGGCGCGGACCGTACAGCGGGCCCCCGCCCGGAACAACCCTGCCCAAGGCGCTGATATCGGTAATTCTTTGCGAACTTGCGCGCGTAACGGACGGAACCTTTCGCGCACCCGTTGTTCGCGGGAGGGTGATCGCTCAGGTCCCGCCGCGGGCCTTCAGCAGGGCGTCGAGGAACAGGGTCGCCACCGTCAGGTCCGCGCTGGTGCCGGGATTGATCCCGGCGTCCTTGAGCAGGCGGTCGTGGGCCAGCAATGCGGCCTGGGGTTCGGCGGCGAGGTCGAGGCCGGCCAAGGCGGCCTCGGCCTGCGCACGCACCGCCTCGGCCCGCTCCGACCCGAACTTGCGGGCGACGTGGCTGTCGGGGAGGCTCGTGAAGAAGGCGAGATGGACCGCCGTGGTGGTCCAGGGCGGCGCGAGGCCCCGATCCCGCGCCGCGCGAAGCGCCGGGAGCCCGACCGCGAACAGGTCCTCGAACCCCGTGACGTAGGCGCGCGCGATGCGGTCGCGCGGGGCGGCCTCCGCCATGGCCTCGCTCAAGCGCGGCACCGGTCCCTGTCCCGTCACGTCGTGGCGGGCGGCACGACCCAGTCCACCGGGATTGGCGCGCCGGATCGCGGAAAAGACCCCCGCCGCGTCCGCCGGGTCGAGGGTATCGAGCACGCGGTGGAGACCGGCTTCCAGCGGACCCTCGCCCTCGGCTGCGAGCGCCAGCGGCGCGCAGAGCAGGAGGATGCCGAGATTGGTGTTCTGGCCGACCGCCTCCATCGTCGCCTGCATGGCGACGCGCACCCGCTCGCCGACGCTTGCGCCCGGCGCCGCGAGGCCCGGCGCGGCGACCTCGGCGCTTGTGACGAAGTCACCCACCTCCATGCGGTGGCCGGCGGCGAAGGCGTGGACATTGCCGGGCTTGAGCGCGTCGAGCTCGGCGAGGCAGGCCGCTTGGAACAGGTCGGCGATGGTCGCTGGGGGCAGCGCACTCACCCTTGCGCCGCCACCAGCCGCGGCGGGCGCGCCGCCCGCACCGCATGCAGGAAGCCCCTGGCCACCGCCTCCGCGATGTCCACCTCGGTCACCTGCTGCAGGCCCGACCAGGCCGGCATGGAGTTGACCTCCAGCACCAGGAAGCCGCCCTCCCCGTCCTCCACGAGGTCGATGCCGGTGTAGTCGACCCCGACCGCCTGCGCGGCCGCCTCGGCGAGGTCCGCGGCGCGTTGCGGCACGGTCCAGGCGTAGGGCCGACCGCCCCGGTGGACGTTGGTGATCCAGCCGTCGCCCTCCCGGATCATACCCGCGATGGCACGGCCCTCGCAGACGAACACCCGGAAGTCGCGCCAGAGGCCGTCGGAGCGGGGCACGTAGCGCTGGAGGTAGTAGACCCGCGCCACCGCCTCCTCGGGGGGCAGATCCTCGGGCCGCTCGATCAGCATCAGCCCTTCGCCCTGCGAGCCGAACAGGGGCTTGAGCACGAGCGGCCGGCCGGGGGCCGCCTCACGGGCGACGATCTCGGCGGCAGCCCGATGCGTCGAGACCACGAAGGTGTCCGGTGTGGGTAGGTCCGCCCGCGCGATCAGGAGCGAGGTGGCGGCCTTGTCCA
>Ga0182229_1000013_pt1 | contig 42105 bp, 43 predicted proteins | sample G6R1MG_32_FD_129663 | JGI IMG/M metagenome (GOLD analysis project Ga0182229, IMG submission 129663) | Miscanthus phyllosphere microbial communities from Michigan, USA - G6R4_MAIN_07NOV2016_LD1 MG | ecosystem: Host-associated > Plants > Phyllosphere > Phylloplane/Leaf | place: USA: Michigan...
GACCGCCGCCGCCGCCTGCCCGTGCCCCTCGACCAGCACCGCAAACTCTTCGCCGCCCCACCGGCACGACAGCGCCCCGGTCTCCCGCAACGCCCCCGCCACCCCGCGGATGGCCGCGTCCCCGACCTCGTGCCCGTGTCGGTCGTTGATGGCCTTAAAGTGGTCGATGTCGATCAGCAGCGCCGTCAGCGCCCCTCCCCCTGTCCCGGCTGCCTCGGCCAGCCGTTCCGCCCGCCGCAGGAACGCGCCGCGGTTGAGCAGCTGTGACAGGTGGTCGGTGTCCGCCTGGCGGATCAGCTCGCGCTGCAGGCCGAGCAGACGCTCGGTGGCCCGCAGCCGGGCCAGCAGTTCGTCCCGTCCCGGGGGCTTGGATATGAAGTCGTCCGCCCCGCAATCGAGAACCTCGCCCAGGCTGCGGCTGCCGTGGGCGGCCGACATCACCAGGATGGCCAGAGGTCTGGGCGTGTTGGCCAGCAGGCGCAACTGCCAACACAGCTCGAACCCGTCGATCGGCTGGGTCTCCAGGCTGGTCAGGACGCACGCGACGGTCTCGTCGCTCGCGACGCGGGCCAGGGCCTCGCGCGCGTCGGCGAAGCACACGGCTTCGTGCCCGCTCGCAGCCAGGATTGCAGCGATGGAGCGATGCACCACCCGGCTCGGGTCGACGACGACTATGCGCACGGTTGTCCCCGTCGATATCTCGATCTCCGGCGGCGGTCAGGAGATCCACTCGATCGGCGGGCGGCTTTCCCATGGGAGCGCTAACGTGCCGTCAACAGCCGCCATCTTAGCCGCGGGACACGGGTCACGATCGTCTGCCATGGCCTCAGCTCCGCGCGGCAATGGTCTGCACCATCGACAGCGTGTTCTTCATCGGGTGGCCGAGTTCCCGGTCGAGGTTCCCCTGCGGCAGGCGCGCTTCACGCTGGCGGTGGAGATGGCGAAGTGCGCCGCCGTGGCAGCAATGCTCGCCGAGTGCTCCGTACGCCATGCGGCTACCGAGCTGTCGTCGATGGCCTTCTCCCGGCCGAGCGCCCTGCCCTCGGCTCTCGCCCGCTGGATGCCCGCCATCTGTCGGGCCTTGATGTTGGAACGCTCCAGCTCGGCCACGGCCGCCAGCATGGTCAGCATGGCCTTGCCGATCGGGGTCGACAGATCGAAGCCCTCACGCAGGCTGATGATGGCCACACCCTTCGCCCGTAGGGCTTCGACGGTCGCCAGCACATCGAGAGTGTCACGTCCGAGGCGATCGACGGCCCCGACGATCAGGGTGTCCCCCTTGCGGGCGTATATAAGCAGGGCGGAGAAGCCGGGACGGTCCATTGCCCGTACGATCCCGGATACGCCCTCGTCGCAGAACCACTCCTCGACCTTGTGCCGTTGCTCGATGCTGTGCCGCTGGGCCTCGACACTCTGGTCGCCGGTGCTGACCCTGACATACCCGATCGTCGACATTCCGCTTCGCTCTAGCTCACAATGCATGGATCAGTGAATAGGGGATGGCTCAGCAACAATCAACACCTTTGAGCCCGATTCGGGGGCCTGCGTCGGCCTTGGCTCACAGGGTGTACCATTTGAGCTAGACCTCGGAGCCTATATGTCCTTCCGGCACCGAAGATTGCTTTCCCGCGGTAAATTACACTGTCGTTTTGCCTGGAGTTGAGCCTGCTTGGTACCACAAGCCAACATCAGCTCACTACCCGATACAGGACGTTCGGATTTGCATCTATCCCGATCGTTCGAGATAGTATCGCCCTACCCAGTCGGAGAGCGTCACCACGCCGGACGTCAGGATCGGCCTAGCACGGGTCGACGAGCCATTTCGCGTAAGCCCGTATGTCGATCATCGGCACGGTCGCCGTGCTCTGGAGGCGGGCGATCAATTCGAAGAGGAAGGCTGTCGCCGGTCGCCCCTCCGCCGCCAGATCATATCCGCCGTCCAGTCGTCTGGCGAAATGCCCGTGCGCAGCGATACAGCCGAGGTCGAGCCAATCATCCTGCGTTCCCGTAGCCAAAGCCTGCTTGAGGGCATCCCCCATCGGGGGAGACCACTCGCTCTCGAAGGTGAGCAGCCCGCCCATGATGTGGTGCAGCAGCTTGGGAGGGTACGTCCCACCAGCATACGGGATTGGGAGACTCGTCCGCTTCAGGGCGCGAACGCTGGCGATCTTGCCCTGCGCGTAGGCGACTTGTCCCGCGTCGATCGCCTGCTTGGCCTCGAACACCGCATACACACTCTCGGCGGGTATGATGGCGTGCCCGTCCTGCTTCAATATGAAGGGGGTGTACTGTCGGTCGTAGACCACGATGTCGATCTGATCGCTGAACCGTCCCTCGCTGTCGACGACGAAAGCCGTATCGGCTCGGTAGCGCTCGGGGAGGTACTTGAGCAGTTCAAGCCAAACGGTCTCACTCGCCTCGCCCTTCGCGACCGGGTGGCCGTAGAGCTTGCGCGCCCGCTCTAGACGGCCTTGGATCTCGTCATGCAGCCCGGCCAGCAGCGCGGACAACGACCAACCGCTCATCCTGTCCTCCTCAATCCATCGTGGTAGCCGGTTCACGAGAGCGGGAATTTGGTCCCGAAGAACGCCCGCCACGCCTTGAGGGCGTCACCATTCTGTCCGCGGCGGCCGAGGTGGAGGATCGCGTCGATGTCTCGCCCAGCTTCGCGCAGCAGCTGTTCGGCCCGCCGCTTGCGCGCGGTGTCCATGCCGTCGCTGATCGGGGGGCCAAGGCCCGCTGGGTCCGGCCACGTCTCGTGGATCCGGTCCGCTAGGGTCGAGAATAGCCCCTGGAGTTCCCGCTCGAAGCTGCCCCCCCAGGGCGCGTGCAGGCATTGCATACACATCACCTCCAGCAGGAACGAAGGCTTCACCGGCCTGTCGCCATGCCGCCCATTGTTGTTCCAGTACTTTACCATCCGCACCAAGCCCTTCCACTCGTTGGAGAAGGCCCGCTGCGCTTCGACTGCCTTTGTGGCGTGGGTTTGGGGGTTCGTTTTGATCCACTTCCCCAGCGCATCGTCGGGGATCTCAAAGTCGTCGCCCGCGTCGAACGCCGGCACGACATCCAGGCTGATCACGCGGTAGTCTGTGTTGTCGTCTCCATCCGCCCTCACGCCGAAATCAACGTTGATCGAACGGTTCTGGCACCTGGCCTTATCCGTTCCATACTTTTCAATAAGCGCAGCATGAAAGTCGTCAAGTATGACCGCCGGACTCTTATCACGGTAGTGTTTTTCAGAATTCTTGAGAACAAAGAAAATATCGACATCCTTTAATGGCTTAGTCTTGGTCCAGCGCGCGTAGGAGCCGGTCAAAAAGCTACGGTCGATCTTGAATTTTGTTTCGATATACTCTCGGATCTCCTTCTGTCGAGCCGAGGCATTATCCTGTTCCTTGGCGTTAAGTTCGAGGCGACTTTTAAATTTGCGGAACGCTCCGTCGATGCTGAGCATCAGATCTTCCTCCAGTACGCGCTGGTCGCGCCGAGGCCGTGGTGCTCGACCGTCGAGCCGAGGCTCTGTCGCACCATCCCGGCGGTCGAGCGCGTGCCGCACCGCGACCAGCCCGCCACGTCGGGACGGCCCGGTTTGCACTGCAGGATGAAATCGTAACTCGCGTTCTCCGGGGCCACGCCCGCCTTGCGAATGTTGTATCGGAGTTGGTCGGTATCACACCAGAAGCTACCCTCGCCGCTGGACCACCCGTATACGATGTCGATGTCCCACCGCGTGACGAGATCGCCGGTCGTGGGGTTGTAGATCTCAAGCATCACCGTCTCGAGATCCTGCGTCCCGAGCCACGTGCGCAGGCCCAGGGCGTTGGTCTCCCAACTACCGACGAACTTGGCTGGGTTCAGCCCGCTCAGGCGGATGATATCCTTGACGCTCTTGAGAATATTATCGGCGACGTAGGTTATCGAGTGGGTGTAGGTATTGACCGAGACCGTCGTCGTCATCCGAGGAACCCCTTCAGATCCAAGACCAAGCCTTCGTTCGCCTCGGCTCGCGCGGCCTTCTCGGCTGGGGCATCGTCCGCCTGATCCCGCGCGGTGATCCGCGACGACTTCTCCTTTAGGGCCGCCTGGACCCAGGCTAGGTCGTCCTTCGGGCAGGGGACGGAAATCTTCCAGTCACCCTTCGTCCCGTCATGCGAGACGCCAGACTCGTTAAACGAATCCGATTCGAGGGCGTCCTCGTCGTAGAGGCAGTAGAACCGCGTCCGCGGGCCGTCGCAGGTCGCGACGATGGGCGCGTCGCGTGCGCCCTGGTCCGCGATCACGCTCACCACGACGCCCGCGACCGCGTTCATCTCCGTCCGAGCGTCCGCCGACCCACCCGCGGTCAGGATCTCAACGATCACGCCCCACGTTTCCTGGGCGTCGCGGTAAGGCGTGCTCCGGACGGTGCGCCTGACCACGGAGCTCATCGCGACGACCCCTTCTTGCGGTTGGCCTTCGCGGCCTTGAAGGCTGCCTGGAGCGCGTCGGCCGTCACGGTGTTCGGGTTGGCGGCGATCTCGGGGGTCGCTGCCATGGCGTTAGCGACGGTCTTGCGGATGGCGCGGCCGTCCAGGCCGCCGCATTCCGCTGCGCAGCGCGAGAACGCCGGCGATGCGGCGATCGCGCCGATGGCCGGATAAACCTCGCCGATCCGCGTCAGGCAGTCGCGTAGGATTTCACGGCACGCCTCCACGCCGGGCAAGGGCACCTCGACGATCAGGTCGCACCGCGACGCAAACGCGGCGTCCACGGCGTCGGGGAAGTTGCTCGTCGCGATGAACAGGATGTCGGGGTACCGAGCGGCCAGGTCGTCCATCTGCGTCAGCACTGCGTCCGTCGCGCGGTGCACGTCGATCGGATTAGCGTCCATGCTCAGCTTAGTGCGATCAGCCGCGAGCGTCTCGACCTCGTCCAACAAGACGATGATCGGGCCAGTCGCGGCCTCCTCGGCGATGGTTTGCGAGAACAGCTCCGAGACGGCCTTCTGGGTCTTGCCCATCGCCGAGCTGCCCAAGGCGTGGGGGTCGACCTCCAACAGGCGGAACTTGCCCTTGCCGAAAGAGCGAGCGACGCGGTCGGCCAGACCGCGCGCCAGCGACGTCTTGCCCGTCCCCGGCTGCCCAACCAACAGGATGATCCCGTGCAGCGGGAGGACGGATCGCGGGATCTTCTTGCGTACCGTGAAGTTCAGCACGGCCTGCGCATGCAGGTGCCGCTTCGTCTCGGGGTCGATGACGATCGATTCCCAAAGCCGTTGAAGCTCAGCGTTTGGCAAAGTGCGGATCGTATTCAGGCCTTTGGGAATTTCCACCGTTACCTCCTTCCGGGATAACAAATCTCGGCCGGCAATCGCCCGTTCGCCGCCGTGCACTTCGAAGAGCCGCGTGCACGGCCGGGCACACCGGGGTCGCCCATTCGGAGAGCGATACGTGGTCCCCGTGGAGGTCGGCCGCAAGGGTCGCAGTTTACAAAAAACGATATGAACGTCTATTTGTAAACCGGCAGGAGAAGCGGTAACCCATGATAGGCGAACGGCTTAGGCGCACGCGCGCCGCGAAGGGACTATCCCTCAGAGCGCTGTCGGGGCAGATCGGAAACCGCGTGAGCGGCCAAGCTATCGGCAAGTACGAGCGCGATGAGGACATGCCGAGTTCGGATGTCCTCACCGCGCTGGCCCGGGCGCTCGGCGTTAGTGATGACTACTTGGCGAGCGCGCCGGATCTAGAACTTGAAGGCGTGGAGTTCCGTAAGGAGATCTCTTCGGCTCGCCGGGAACAGGAGATCGAGGGGCGGGCGCTGCACGCCGTCGAGCGCTACCTCGCGGTGGAAGACCTTCTCGGTCTACGTAGCGTCGATTGGCAGCTTCCGCGGGGCGCACCGTATCCGGTCGGCGACCTTCGCGACGCCGAGGACGCCGCGCGATCCGTCCGGCGTGAGTGGACGCTGGGCAACGACCCCATCCCGAACCTCGCCGAGCTGCTTGAGGAGCGCGGCGTCAAGGTCCTATCACTGGACCTCGACGGCATCGACGGCCTCGCTGCCCGGGTACGACGCAGAGGGCGTGAGCCAGTGCGCGTCATCGTCGTGCGACACGATACATGGTCTGAGCGCAAGCGGTTCACGCTTGCCCACGAACTCGGGCATCACCTCCTCGATCTCGCACCAGGCGTCCCCGCGGAAAAGGCGGCGAACCGGTTCGCGAGCGCGCTCTTGATGCCTGCCGACGCGATCCGGGCTGAAGTCGGCGCGCACCGCTCGTCGATCAGCCTCGGCGAGCTCGTTAATCTCAAGATCCGCTTCCGCGTCAGCGTCCAGGCTTTGACCTACCGCTGCAAGGACCTCGGCATAATCAACGCTGCGACGTTCTCCGAACTGTTCAACACGTTCGCCGAGCGCGGCTGGCGAAGCCCCCCCTTCAAAGAGCCAGCCTGCCTCGACTGGGACGTCGAGAGGCCAAAACGTTTCGAGCGATTGTGCTACAGGTCGCTCATCGAGAATATCATTAGCGAAGCCCGTGCTGCGGAACTCCTCGGCATCACGGTCGCCGAGCTCGACCGCAGGCTCGACCAGTCGGAGGGGAGCGACGAAGCGTGCCGATCCTGATCTCCGACGCTACCGTCGTCCACGACCTCGACCGCGGCGGCCTCCTGGCTACGCTGGCCGACCTGCCGGAGGCGTTCTTCGTTCCGGATATGCTGGTCGACCAAGGCATCTCACCGGGAGCGGCTTTAACGCTCCGCGCGTCCGGCGTACGCGTCGTGTCGCTCGACTCCCGTGAAATGGCCGAGGCAATCGCCGCCCACCGCGGAGAGGGCAGCCTCTCGCTCGGCGAGTGCTGCGCCCTCGCCTTCGCTCGGGTACGACGGTGCGGCATGCTGACGACATACGGGCCGCTGCGGGCCGCGGCACTCAGGCACGGCATCCAGGTCTGCTGTGCCCTTTGGTGTTTGGATCAGATCCAGACCGCGGCATTGCGCGATGTCGTACAGCTGTATGCATCGTTGCAGGCAATAGTCGGGCGGTCGCGCCGTGGCTTTCCCCCCGACCAAGTCGCTCAGCGCGTCAAGCGACTGACTTCGACAGACAGTGTGATCGTGATGAGAGCCAGAGCTTAAAGTTACGAGCCTCAGCCCGAGCTGTTTCTGCATGAAACGAGGCGACTGTCTGGCCGAACGAGGCCTGTAGGTCAGGATGTGCAGTTTATATCCTTTTTTCCAAGCACTACAGCATCATGCGCATAAATACCGGTTATGCCGTCAAGCAGAAACGTGAGGATGTGAAGGCAGCGCGTCTGTCTTGGCTCGAGCGCTAGCTCAATCTCGACCCAGATAAGCTCGTGTTCCTCGACAAGACCGCCACCAACATGAAGATGGTCCGCCGCAATGAGCGGGTTCAGCATGGCGAACGCTGCCGTGGCGCGGTACAACTTTCGATAGTCGATTGTTGAAACTATCTCGCCGCCGCAAGCTACGACGCATCTGACCCAGCTCGATCGGATGTCGCTATAGCTTGCCCCGAAGCAGCCGTTTAAGAGGGCCGCTTCGGGTCATAAGTATAATTAAATTAATCACAAGATTGATAAAAATTTATAACTATCGAATTCGCCTGCCATCTTCAGGTACGGCCGATAGATCTACACTGTAACCCTTCTCAGCAAGAGCTTCGAGGACGAGGTACTTTACGGTCACGCGTCGGTTCAATGCCTCTTGGCGTAGCGCGGTCCATACTGCCTCTGGCACTTCGAACTTGAGTGCCGTTCCTTTCAAGTGGGCAATGGGGGATTTGGGCTCTTGCAATTTTGGGCGCTCGTCCGCTGCTGGCTCGACCTGCGGCCGTGGTGCGGAAGACGACCGCGTGAAGCCAAGATCGCCTGTCGCCTCTGCGAGTTGATGAGCGTCCTCAGCCGATGTACGGGGCCGCGGTCGAGGAGCTGGCTGGAAGGTGGGCTTCATTGGGGTGCTCACGCTGCCTCAGTCTGCTGGGCTGCCAAAACCTCGAGGAGCTCGCCAAGCGTGCCGGCTACCTCGTGCAACGCCTTTGGATCACCATCCGGGTGTGCCGGGGTGGCCCCGGTGAAATGAATGGCCTGATAGGCCGCACGCTGGATGATCTCCGTCTTCAAGACCGGGATGCTCGCGCTCTGGATCTCCTGGCGCGCATGTTGCGCTACGCGGCTCTGGAGGGGGGACATCTGGGTCAGCACCACGCGAGCTGGGATCGGACGCCGGAGCATCTTCTCGGCGCGCTGCACGACCTCGTATGTTCGAAAGACCTCCTGCAGGTCCATGCCTGATACCTTGCTGGGGATGACGACGAGATCGCTTTCGGCGATCGCATAAGTCACTGCCTGAGAGGCGGCGCCCTCGAGATCGACGAACACCAGCGAGTAGCGCGAGGCGGCGTCCGCGATCCGATCGAGCACGGTCTTCTCGGTCACGTCTGCAATGACATCCACGCTGCAATCGTCGCCGGCCCGCTCACGCCAGGAGGCAACGTGCCCGTTCGGATCGGCATCGATAATTGCGACGCTGCCGCCCTGGCGTGCGTAGGCATCAGCCAAACAGATGACGAGGGTCGTTTTTCCGACTCCCCCCTTGGTCGAGCAAACGGAAACGACCGCCATTGCCCTATCTCCCAACTGCGCGATTACCCGAACGTCCTAGCGAGCAAGGGCCCAAAAAGTCAAAAAGACCTTAACCCTAGAACCCTATGGGGCAAAGACCCATTTGGCCTATTTACCTATAGGGCAGAGGCTCAACCGGCCGATTGGGTAGAAGGGTTTCAGGGTAGAAGAGCTCTTGCGCAAGAAGGCAAGTTCACCGAGAAGAGCTGTTACCTCCAAGGGCGCTGCCACAGCTTCAAGATCCCACACCAGTACGATGGATGGGTGGTCGCTTAGCGGGACCGCCCGTCGCCCGGGATCAGGTTCGTTCAATCCCTTGGCAGTGAACACGACAAGTCCCGCCAGCCCGCGATCGGATCGGGCAACGGGGCTTCCAAATCGGCCCCAGATGCCGCTTCCGAGCCTCGGAACGATCCTGATCGCCAGACCATTCCTGCCCGCCCATGCCGGGTTCAGGAACATCTCGATGCCGCGCCTTGCCACCATCGCATTGCTGTTCGCAGCACCGTTCGTCGTCGCCTCGGCGTCTGCCGCGCCGGAGAGCAAGCGCGGCAACGAGGATCTGAAAAAGTACTGCTCGGGCGACGCGGTGACGTTCTGCAGCGGCATGGATCCCGACAGCAAGGAGATGGACGCCTGCTTCAAGAAGCACCGCGCCGAGCTGTCCGAGAATTGCAGGCGCGCGATCACCGCCTACGAAGCCACGGGCGGCAAGTGAGGGGAGCGCCGATGCGTCAGGTCTACCTCGCCGTCGTTGTCGCCACCGTCATGACGGGTGGTGCTCTCGCGCAGACCCAACCGCCGATCCAAAGCCCGGAAGACGCCACCTGTCGCGATGACGCGAGGAGCCGCCTGCTCAGTACCCCGAACCCCAAAGGGCTGTCCCCGTTCGACCTTGGCACACAACTCTACCACGAGTGCATGAGGCGCCTCGGAGCGGAGGGAGTTGGCGCAAAGCCGCGCGAGTGATCGTGTCCGCCTTCTTAGGAAAGCGCTAACCTCGGCCGATCACCCTCCCGTGCATGCCTCGGTATCTACAACGTGCGGGCAGGGTGATCGGTTGGGCTGGCGCTGCGCTCCTCTGCGTAGCGCTTGGCGTCGGGCTGATCCGCGTCGACCACCAAGCCCAAGATGCCTCCGCGATCTCGCGCGGGGAGGATCCGATCACGACGGGTTCGCTCGCGCCGGCCACCGATCGCTGGTGCGGGCTTGCACCCTGGTGTCGTTGATCGTCATCACACTCGGTTAACCACGCGCCCTGATCGTGTCGCCTCTGCTGCCTTAGGAGATGGATCGTGACGCTGGGCCTGACCGATGAAGCCTGCCCCGTCTCCCTCGATAGGCTGGGCGCCCTGTACCGTGCCGACGACGAGGCGCTGGGCGACATGCTCGACGCGATCCCGGAGTCCACCCGCGCCCGGCTCGCCGCCTACCTGTACGGGCGCAGCCATACCCGGGCTCTAGGGCTTCGGACCGCAGCGACGTGCTCCGGGGCGGAGCTGCGGCGTGTCGCCGGCCTGCTGGGCAACGCGATCCACGAGATGTCACGCCAGCCCTATCAGCCGACGAGCTACGAGGATGGATGGACGATGACGAAGGCCAGGATCAGCCTCGCTGGTCTTCGGAGCACCGCCTGAACGATACCAGTGCTTCCAACTCTTCACCGAACGACTTGAACGCGTTGATCGGCAGGCACGTTGCTCCCCCCGGTTCTATCGGACTCCGTAGGGAGAAGCTTTTGATGCGCATGACCTCGATCACGCTGGCCGCCGCCATAACCCTGTCTCTGACGGGCGCCGCGTTCGCCCAAGGTGCTCCCGGCAGCAACGGCTCAGGTGGCAACGTTACCGGCGGCTCGACTACGAACTCTTCGGACTCTGAGCCTGGCAACGTACCAGCCAACGGTAATGCAGTGGACGATGGCGCTGACAAAGCGACCGGGGCCGGTGGATCGCGTAGCGGCGCAGAGGGAGGCGCCGCAGCTGGTGCGGCTCGCTAATTTATAGCATCCGAATCCACGGAGGGCCGGGGCAACCCGGCCTTCTCGTTATTCGCAACCCGATCTGTTTCGACCTCAATCTTGTCGCATCGGCGACCTGCGGCGCCAGCACTCTGGAACGCATTCCACCGTGCCGGACTTGCTGCTGACGGAGCAGTCGAGGACCCACAGCGATGAGCGCAGCCGACACGCCGATGCCTGGCGAAGATCCCGGTGCTCTGATCGAGGATGAGGCCGAGCGTAAGCCCGATCCCGCGACGGAGCTGGACATCGAGGCCAACCCGCAGCCCGAGCCCGACTCGTCTTTGCCTAGGGAGGACGACGATCCAGAGACAGAGAAGGCCGGGCGGCAGCCGACCTGATACCCCATCGCGGCGGTCGAGCCTTCTGGCTCCCGCATGCGAGCGCGCCGGTCGCCGTGTCCCCCCGTTCACATGCGGCCGGCGCGTCCTCTTAAGAGTAGGGCCCCCGGAACAGGTCGCCCGACGCCTTTCTCCGGAACAGGGTGAGCCATCGCCGCCGCATGTGTTCGGGCCGATCATGCAGCATGTGGCAGCGCTGGCAGAAGGCCGCGAGGTTGCGGTCCCGGTTGTTGGCGGTGTCGTGGTCGCGGTGAGCTGCTGCCAGCACCACCCGCGTGGTCCGCGCACGTCCGAGCACGTCGTCACCGACCGCGAGGCAGGTGATCTGGCCCCGGCCGTCGCGCCACGAGGTGGTCTGAGCGTCCCACCAGCGCCCGTCACCGAGATGCCAGATCGTCTGCCCATGCGGGCGCCCGCAGGCTTCACAGCGCCCACCGGCCCGCCGGAAGCGGATCACGGCCGAGAGCTGCGGCCAGTCGATCGGGTAGAAGAAGCGGTGCTCGCGCCGGATCGGCATGGTCTTGCGTACCGCCATGGTCGACCGTGAGCTAGAGACTTTGCAATTCCTCAGCCTCGTGGCGCTCGCCAGCCTGCTGCCTTCGCCTCGTCCTCCGAGCAGAACATGCGCTCGCCCGCAGCTTCGCTGATCCCGGTGCGATCGTAATCGCGGGTGCCGGGCAGGTGATAGATCCGGTCGCCCTTCCGGTTGATGTTGCCCTTGATCGCGCATGTGCCGGACGCCGCGGTGGCGTGGGGCGTCTTCGGCGCTGGGATAGGGCCATCCGGACCACCCGGTGCGGCCATGCCCATGTCCATCGCTCGCTTACCCTTGCGCCAGTCCCACGGGGCCGTGAACGCTCCGGCCCAGATCCCGCGCTTGGCGGCCTTCGCGACATCCTCCTGCGCGACATAGGCCGTAGAGTAGCGACGGTAGGCCATGCCGTGCCCCTGCGCCACGAGCCAGCCGTTCAGATCCTCGGCGCCGAGCCGACAGACGGCCACGGTGCGCCCGTAACGATCCTTCTCGATCTCCTCGCAGGCGACATTGGCCGTGCCGATCTTGTCGGCGAGCGCCAGCGACGCTTTCTGCCCGCACCGGTAGGGCTTCCCGGCCACGTCCTGGCAGGTCTGCGCGCTTTCGGGCGTATCGACGCCCTGGAGCCGGAAGCGAGTGCCGCGGATCTCGATCGTATCGCCATCGATGACGGAGGCGCGGCCGGTGACAGTCTCGGCAACGGCCGGGAATGCTAGCAGCAGGAAGGCGGGGAGGGTGGAGAGGAACCAGCGAGGCATGCCCGGGGTGTAGCACGGGGTGCACGCTCTTCCGGGATGCGGCGTCCTACCCACCTTGCAAGCTTTCCGCGAAGTCGTCCGGCACCTCGCCGAACTGCCCGAGGATGGTCGCCCCCTCCAGCTCGCCTGTCTCGTCGTCGGCCACGATCTTCAGCGCTGCCGTGCCTGGCAGCCGGCCGGCCATGGCCTCGGCCTTCTTCAGCGCGCCGCTCTCGGTCGGCGCCACCTCGCGGTCCCCAGGAACAAGCCGCTTCCGCTTGATCACGAAGGTCTGGACCACGAACGTCGTCTTCATCGCCATGCGGGCATTTCCCTGGTGTCGTACCTTGGGGCGGGCATCCCGCACCTCCACGAAGGTCCGCATCCATACCGACCGACCCTTCGCGTCGTAGACCTCAACCTGCCACGCCGACCAGTCGATCTGAGCGCCCAGACGCATCAGGTCCAGGGCGACCCGCTCGGCATGCCGGCGCATCAATGCCAGCGTTGGCATCCGCTTGCCTCGCCGGTCGACGATCAGATCGTATCCGTCGGTGCAGTGGAAGCGATAAAGCCGCGTCGGCATTGGCGCTTTACCCCTTTCCCCACACGCATCCACCACCGCTTTCCGAGACTTGGCCGTTGCGGTTGAACCGGCAGCCCGGCCGGATCTTGTTCCTGTTATGTTCTATAAGAAGCCGGAGGCGAGATGTACGCTCATCCCTATGAAGCGCCTGCGGAGATCAGGCTGACCGAGGCCGAGGCGATCGCACTCGCCTACCGGCGAGCCGCGAGGGGCGATGCGTGGGCGGCGCTGGTGCGGGCGATCGAGGATGCCCTGTCCGACCTCACGGAAGCCGAGCATAGGGCGATGCGGCGGGAACGACTGATCTCGCATGGCTATGCCCGCGGTGACGTAGCCAAGCCTGTAGCGAGCACGTCCGCGTGAGCCCGCGTGCGGTCGATGAACTGATCCTCGGCAGCTCGGACGCGGTCCGCGTGCCCCTGATCGGGCAGGCCCTCTGCGCCGGCTTCCCCAGCCCCGCCGACGACTTCATGGAAGGCGCGCTGGAACTGCCGCGCTGGCTGGTGCCGAACCCACCGGCGACCTTTTTGATGCAGATCCGTGGCGAGTCCATGCGTGGTGCCGGCATCCACGACCGGGATCTCGCCTGCATCGACCGCAGCCTCCAGGCCGGGGACGGCAGCGTCGTCGTCGCGGTGGTCGATGGGCAGCTCTCGTGCAAACGCTACCGGATTAACGGCAACCGTGCGCGGCTCGACTTCGACAACCCGGAGATGCCGGCCTTCTCCATCGACGAGTGTGGCGAGGTCGAAATCTGGGGCGTGCTGCGCTTCTCGATCCGTTGGCACCTCGCGCGCGGGCGGCTCTCAGTGAGCGTCTCAGCGCCACGCCTGCGCGATCCGATTGGCGGCGGACGTGCCATAGCGCTGATCGACGGGAACAGTTTTTACTGCTCGTGCGAGCGCGTGTTCGACCCCAAGCTCGCCCGCCTGCCCGTGATCGTGCTGTCCAACAACGATGGCTGCGCCATCGCCCGCACGGCCGAGGCTAAGGCGCTCGGGATCAAGATGGGCGCGCCCTACTTCATGATCCGGCAGCTCTGCGAGGCCCAGGGCGTTCGGGTCTTCAGCAGCAACTACACGCTCTACGGCGACATGAGCGCCCGCACCAACGCGGTCTACCGGTCCTTCGCGCTCAACGTCGAGGTCTATTCGATCGACGAGAGCTTCCTCGACCTCTCAGACGTGCGCGAGCAGGACCGCGTACCTCTGGCGCTGGATCTGCGCGCCACGGTGCGGGCCTGGACCGGCATCCCGACCTGCGTCGGCATCGGCCCGACGAAGACCCTCGCCAAGCTCGCCAACCATATCGCCAAGACCAACCCCGATCTCGGCGGGGTCTGCGATCTCACCGACGAGATGGCTTACGACCACTGGCTCGGGCGGATCCATGTGGGCGAGGTCTGGGGCATCGGCCGGGCCTCGCTCGCCAAGCTGGAGGCCATGGGCGTCGATACGGTGGCCGATCTGCGCGACCTCGACCCGCGGCCGGTGCGCAAGGCGCTGACGGTGGTTGGCGAGCGCATAATCCACGAGTTGCGCGGCTTGTCCTGCCTGCCCCTCGACCTCGTGCCGGCCCGCCGCAAGGGCTGCGCGGTCACCCGCTCGTTCTCCGGCCGGGTGACGGACCGAACGACGTTGGAGCAGGCCGTGGCGGCCCATGCCACGCGGCTGGGCGAGAAGCTGCGGCGGGAGGGGCTCGGCACGGATCAGATTGCCGTCTTCTACCACACGAGCGAGCACGACCGCGGCGAACCGATGCGATCGGTCCAGACGGTGGTCCGCCTGCCCGAGGCCACGAACGACTCCCTCACGCTGATCAAGGCCGCCCGGCACGGCGTCGCCAAGACATGGCGCGAGCAGGGCACGCCACCGTGGCGCTACTCGAAGGCCGGCGTCATCACCACCGACCTCGTGCCGCTGAGCCACAGCCCGCGGGCACTGATCGACCGGCTTGACCGCGAGCGCTCCGGCCCGCTGATGGCGGCCATGGACGCCTGCAACGCTCGCTTCGGCCGGGGCAGCGTCGTGCCAGCACGGGCCGGACTGGAGCGCGCCCGCGGCACTTGGAGCACGAAGTTCGAGATGCGCTCGCCGCGCTACACGACGCAGGTGGGGGAGCTGCCGGTAGCGACGGCGCAATAGACGATTACGGCACCCACCCGCTCAGCCGCGCGACCCTGTAGGCGAACCCGCCATACATCGCTACCGCGCCGACGATGAAGAACGTCCGCGGCGCGATCTCTCTCAGGTCCAGCGGGCCCGCAGGTCGCTCCGGCAGCGACTCCACCTCCCGCTCCATCTTGCGTAGGTAGCGCTCAATTTGCGCGGCTGGGCTCGGCTCGAAGCTGGCATCCGTTCGATCGCCATCCTGAGCAGCGCGAAGAGGAATGTGCGCGGATACCGCCATGCATCCTCACTAAAATTTCGGCTTGCCCTCAGCGGCAGCAACCTTGTTCGTGTCTATCCTACTAGCCTGGAGTCGCGCGTCAGCCGTCCGATACGCCCTAATTACAGGCTGATACTAGGAACGTCTTTTCCGCCATCGTCCGGCACGGGGCCTTCCTCACCCTGCCAAGGCAGGCTCTGCCAGGGCGGTTGACCACCCCGCACCTCGTACTCCTCGAGCGACAGCGTCAGCTCGCTCTGCTCGGCGTCCTGAACCCGAACGTGGGCCGGTCGCGGCTGCTTGGGAGGACAGAGGTAGAGATCCTTGAATGATGTGGCCATGCAGAAGCTCGTGAGTGAGATCGCTAGACGTGCAGGGGGACGGTGAGACGCCAGACCGGTTCTATCGTGGCGGACTTCCCGCTTCCGGCACCGGACACGTGAGCGTCGTCTCTTCGCTCACCACGAAGAGCTACGTGATGGTGATCGCGAGAACCGCGGTCGTGATGACGAGGATGGGCAAGAGGAGGGCTACCTACTCCCCTATAGCACACCCGATCGCAGCTCGGACGATCGCCTCGAGCCCCGCCAGCCTGAATCCGCTCTCAACGTTGACTTAACCGTACCTCCCGGCGGACATGGGAGGTCCGGCCGCACCCGCTCGTGCGAGTCGTGAGCCGGCATCGGGAGAGATTACCGCCGCGAGATAGACCCTGAAACGACTACGGGCCCCCCGTCGCCAAACGAGGAGCCCGCAAAATCGAAAGTGGCCTGGAGGGCCGTACAGCAATCCCTCACAAGCCATAGGACCCCCTCGGGAGTCAAGCGAGAACGCCAATTCTCGCGACGATGAAGTCGTGCCTGGACCCTAGCCGCGGCCCGAGAGGGACGCAGGACGATGTTTCACGCGACTATGAGCGCCGCGATCGACGGCGCGCGCACGCTCGCTCAGATGGATCAGCTCTCGCGCCAGGTCTGGCAGGCACACGCGAGTGGCGCTGTCGGGGACGATGAGGCCCAGGGGCTCGCCGAACAGCTCCACGAGCGCCGCAGCGCGATCCGGGAGGGCATCGTGCCCGTCGGCATCCCTGCCGGCCGCAAGAGCCTGTTCCAGGCCCGCAGGAGCCCCGTGGCGCCCGACAAGGCAGCGTCGCGCGACCGGAGGCGCCTACTGGCTTGCTCCGGCCCCATGCCGCCTGCGTTGGCCTCGCGCTTCACCACCGGCCAACTCGCGGTCCTGCGCATCGTGGCCGACGAGTTCGCCGCTAAGGGCGTGTGCGGGCTCTGCATCGACGCCATCGCGGCTAGGGCAGGCGTGTGCCGTCGGCTCGCGCAGGCCGCGCTACGCCTTGCCGAGGGCGATGGGCTCATCACCGTGCAGGAGCGCCGACACCAGGGCCGGAAGAACGAGACCAACCTCGTGCGGATCATCAGCCGAGAGTGGCAGGTCTGGATCCGGCGCGGCCGGCATCAGCGGAAGCGCGAGATGGCCGGCACCACCTCCACGGGGGATAGGGTGCAAGGCGATTCACCCCACGGATATAAGGGTGTTCGATACGGGGAAAACCACCCATCGGCACCGTCGCAAAGGCTGCCGGGAACCGGCGGTCGGCCTGGACCTGAGAGCCCAATTGGAATCCGCGAGGGTAGCGGACACGGCCGAGCCATGCGGTGAGGGTCTGTGGGCGTTCGGCAGAACGAACGACGGCTGTGTCGATGGGATCCGTGGTCGATCGTTACATGCGAAGATCAAGGTACGGACTCGAGCCTAGCAGCCATGACGAAACCAAAGCTGGCACCGTTCTGATCGGCGCTCTCCCTACTCAGCGCATTGCTCCGGGCTTCGGTTTGGGACGTGTCGAGGCTGACCCGTACGACAACATCCATAGGAGGTCGGATCGGCGCCGAAAGCCTGTCTGCCGGCTCGACCCCGCCGCCCGATCTGCTCACGGGTCGGCGGGGGAGGTCGATCATCTCACCAGCGAGCTTTGAGGATGACGCTCGGAGGTTGAAGCGGTGTTACGGGTTGAGTCGGAGCGTCGATGCCGATGTGTGGACGACCTTCAAGCTAGCGCTGTCGCTTTGAAGCCGTCCATCCTGCGCGTTGGGGCCAGTGAAATGGCCGGGGCGCTATACGGAGCGCTTGTCGTGCCGCCGGGCGTGCCTGGCTTCTTCCAGGTGACGAAGGTCATGAGTTCGAGCCTGAAGGAGATCCTGGGCTTCGGCCAGAACACCAACTCGATCGGCAGGAGGCGCGAGATCCTGAGAGCCTTGGCGGTACGCGTCCGACGGTTGTACTCAAGGATGATCGAAGTCCCATCGCGACGCCGTCCATCCTTTTCGAGGTCGGTGTCGGCCCACATGAGCTCGATCACGATCCCCCCAGCCCGGTGCCAGATCTTGTATCCCCCGACGCGGACGGGTTCGGGCACAGTGGATACGCGCTTCGTCGAGCGACCAGACTTCTCATCGCGGAAACGACCAACGCCGGCTGCGAAGCCTTCCAACCCAGTCTGAGGTTTTTCATCGTCGAACCGGAACTCGACGCCGCCCGCACCGGTGAGCGGCACCTTGTCGATCAGCAGCGCTGCGTCGGCCGGGTCGAAAACCGTGCCTTCTGCGACGAGCCGCTCAATCGCAGCGTTGATCTCAAACCGATCCTCGATTTTCATCGTTCGCTTCTCCTCTTACGAAGCAAGCGCTCGCCGCACTGCATCCGGTTCACGCTCAATGATGCGTAGGAGCGCCTGCATCGTGGTATCGGGCCGGCGACGACCTTGCTCGTAGGCTTCCATCGTCCGCGCCGAGATCTGGAATTGACGCTCGAACTCCTTCGTCGAGGTCGCCACCTTTCGCCGTATCGTGCGCACACGCTCGGGCGTCAGCACGTCGTTGGGCACCTCGTAGGCTTCAACCTCGACCTCACCGCGCAGGTAGGCGGCCATCTCCTGAAAAGCCTCGACCAGATCGTCACCAACCTGGGAGCTGGCGGGTGGTCGCGCAGTCTGCGTCATGGTTCGACTCCTTTGATGCTCCCGATCGCCTCGAGGATCGCCTTGCGTTGCTGTGGCGAGAGATCGTCTCGCTCGTTCTTCGGGTAGGCCGTCATCATGAACAGCACGCCCGGCGTGATCGCCACGTAGTAGATCGTGCGACCACCTCCGCTCTTGCCTCGCCCAGGCAGCGGGAAACGTGCCTTGCGAGCTCCACGAAGACCGCGGATCATCGGGTGTGCCTCAGGGGCACGGACGATCATGAGTTCGAGTTCGACCTGGGCCTTCTCGTCGAGCCCCATACTGCGCATCGCCCGGATGTAGGGCTTCAACCGGACGACTTTCATCGCCTCATACTACATCGTCGTATCATGGTTTTGTAGTGGTTCAAGGCGTGCTTCGATGCCGGGTCCGGACACGGACTGGTGCTGACCCATTCCTGATCCCCATGGGCAAGGCCTTGGGGCGGCAACCCCTGCGTCGGAACTTCGCCTCAGGGTATCTTGGCGGTTTCACGAAATCGCGTTTTCGTCACAATGGGTTCTGCTTCGAGCGCCCTGTAAGCCTGATCGCTTAGGTTGCTCGGCGTATCGATGTAAACTTGAGCGCAGGTGAGCATGACCGACGGCGTCTACATGATCCGAGACGACAACACGCTCGTGGAGATGCGCTCGAGCCCCTTCGAGAGCGAGGACCTCCTCCAGAGGCTCCTCGCGACTCACCCAAGTCTGATCGCTGGCGATGCCGTCGATCCAACCAACCCGCGTCGCTGGCTCCTGATCTCGCGTGAGCAGGCCGTGCCCGGTGAGGAAGGTGGGTCGGGTCGCTGGTCTCTCGACCATCTCTTCGTCGACCAGGACGGCGTACCCACCCTCGTTGAGGTGAAGCGCGCCAGCGATACCCGCGGCCGACGTGAGGTCGTCGCGCAGATGCTCGACTACGCCGCGAACGGTGTCGTCTACTGGCCTATCGAGGCTATCCGGCAGCAGTTCGAGCGCACGTGCGCCGCAAGTGAGCGCGACGCGGACGAGGCGCTACGAGAGCACGTGGGACGCCCCGATGCCGATCTTGAGGAGTTCTGGCGCGGTGTCGACGTGAACCTGCGGGCGGGGCGCATCCGCATGGTCTTCATCGCGGACGTGATCTACCCGGAGCTGAAGCGGATCGTCGAGTTCCTCAATGCGCAGATGAGCCCGGCCGAGGTCATCGCCCTCGAGATCAAGCACTACACCGGGCAAGGGCTACGCACGCTGGTCCCACGGCTGATCGGTCGCACCGCCGAAGCCGAGCGTCGCAAGAGCACTAGCTCGACGTCGGCGGCAGCTGGTCCACGCCCACAGATCACGCACGAGGAGTGGTTCGCACGGTTCGCCGAGCAACGGGGTGCCGGGGAGGCAGCCGTGGCGCGCTCCATTTATGACTGGTGGGTCGCGCAAGGAGGCGAGTATACCGTCACCACTGCGCAAAGGCCTTCGCTGATCGTCAAAATCGTTCACGAGCGCGGGCAGTGCTGGCCGTCCGTCATGAGGATGAACGGGCGTGTGACGACGGCCTTGTGCTACGTGATGAAAAGCCCACCATTCGATACCGTGGAGGCTCGTCGCGAAGCTCTCCAGAGCCTCGAACAAGCATTCGGTCAGTCCTATGGGGAGCGTGCAGTCGATGGCGAACCCTACGTTCCTTTTCTCCTGCTTCAAGATCCGGCAGAACGTGAGAAGCTGTTCTCGATTTGGCAGTCTCTTATCAGCCGGATACGTGCCGGGGTATGAAGATGGGCTCGTTCCGGGAAAGTAGTACGCTGGTGGTAACGGCCGCAGGCAGTCAATTTACAAAAAATTGGGTGTTCCGAGATGGAGTCCACCCTGACTGGAGTTGATCGGATCTGATTGTCGCATTGGAAACTACCCTCAATCAACTTGACCCGTGGCAAATGCATCCTCGGGTCTTCGAGCGTGTGTGCCAGATGCCTTTGTGGAGATCGGAGGCGGATTTGATGAGCTTGGAGGCGTGCCGTTGCCCTGAAGAATGAGGGTCGGCAGGCTCGTCGCGGATCCAGTACCGATACCCAAGGCAATCGCTGCGGGGACAGCGAGAGCAGAGGGGTGCGGCTGCAAATTCAAGATTTCTGGATTTCGCGATTTCCAGAAATCGTCATTCGACGATGTCCCAGTTCATTGATCGACACGCCAACGGCTCGTGCTGCTCACATAAGAAATCCAGCAAGAGCGATTTAGCGAAATCGCGATTTCTGGCTGCTTCATCCGCTGGATACCTCTGGGATGGCATAGGAGAGGCACCAGCCGACGTAGCCTGCTGCTAGGCTTATCGAGGCTACCCCAAACACGACGCCCGCACTGAGCCTCCTGAGAGCATCTTTTAGCTATTTCGTGAATTCGTCCTCGGAACGGGCTTTGACCATCCGAGGCTATATCCAGGTGGCATCAGCCCCAAAGAGGAGGCCTCCGGCCAACACACAGCATATTGGTATTGCTGATCACCGCGGCAGAAGAGCGCGCAGAACCCCATTCACGGACTAGGGGTGGGGGGTGCAGCGAGCCGTCACGGGCCAGGGTGCTTGATCACACCGGGTTTTGCGCAAACTCGGCCGTATGCGCGACCGCCTTGATGCCCCCTTACCCGTTCTCTTTTGCCTGCACTTCCTCGGGGGAAGCGCAGACACATGGAAGGCGGTAGCCGAGTGCCTGGACAGGAAGGTGCAGTGCGTCGCCTTCGACCTACCCGGCTTCGGTGGGGCAGCGCACATGTCCGGCAGCGACGTCGCTACAATGGCTGATGCCGTCGCAGAGCGCATTGCCGAACTGGCACCGGATCGGTGGTGGCTTGCCGGGCACAGCATGGGGGCGAAGGTTGCCCTTGTCCTGGCTCGCCGGGCCGAGGACGGTGCCGCTAAACTCTCGGGACTGTCCGGGCTCGTGCTCATAGCGGGATCGCCGCCCAGCCCGGAACCGATGCCGGAAAAACAGCGGCAGGCGATGATTGCCTGGATTGGCGCCGATCTCGAAACCCGCCGCAGAGAGGCAGACGGATTCATCACCCAGAACACCGGAGCGCCGCTCGGCCCGCGGGAACAGGCCGAAGCGGTCGGGGACGTTCTACGGGCCAATCCTGAGGCTTGGAGGGCTTGGCTTACCGGCGGCAGCTGCGAGGATTGGAGTCGTCGCGTTGGCGTCCTGCGCACGCCGGCCCTGGTCCTGAGCGGATCGGAGGATGCCGATCTTGGTGCGGCGGGGCAGACGGCGCTGACCATGCCGCACCTCGCCTATTCTCGCCATGAGACACTGACGGGGGCGGGGCATCTCCTGCCTATCGAGCGGCCGGGCGAAGTGTCCGCCCGCATCTCCGAGTTCGTCGCTGAAGAGGCTCAGCCGTCGGCGCCGGTCGCGTTGCCTGAGGACTATCGCGCTCTGATCGACTCGGATCGCGTCAACAGCCGCCTACGCGCGGCCCTTCTCACCCGGGCCAAGCTCGACGACCCCGCCTATTGCCCGAAGGTGCTCGACCCCATCGAACTCGCGTTGCTTCGGGCGGTGAGCGACCGGGTGCTGCCGCAGGCTGGGCGGGGGCGGATCGACCTCGCCGCCCGTATCGAGGCGCGGCTGGCGAGCGGCGCAGGCGACGGCTGGCGCTTCGCTAGGCTGCCGCCGGACCCGGAGGCCTACGCACGCGCCTTGCGCACCCTTGATGCGGTGGCGCGCCACCGCCACGCCACTCCCTACCTCGCTCTCGACGCGTCCCGGCAGGACGCGCTCTTGGCGGCGGTCGCCGACAGCTCCTGCAGGATCGATCCTGAATCGGAACGAGGGCTCGATGCAGAAGCCATGGGTCTGTGGTTCGAGGATCTGCGCGCCGAGGCAGTTCGAACCTATCTCGCCCATCCGGTCGCGCTCGCGCGTCTCGGTTTTAGCGGCATCGGGGCCGGCGGCGATGAGGTGAGCCGCATCACAGGCTTTACGCAGGTGGGGATCGACGCACCGGAATCCTGGGAACCGGTGGCTGGGGGAGACGTACGATGAAGCTGGATCGGATGCGGCGGTATTCGACAGCCGATACGGTCGATGCCGTGGTGATCGGCACGGGCGCCGGTGGGGCTCCCGTGCTCGCGCGTCTTGCCGCCGCCGGCCTCCGCGTCGTGGCTTTGGAAGCGGGCCCGAACTTCGATCCTGCCCACTTCGGCTTCGACGAGACACTGGCCGACGAGATCTACTGGACCGAGGAGCGTCTCAGTGGCGGCTCGACGCCGGAGGCCTTCGGCGCCAACAACAGCGGCACGGGGGTCGGTGGCTCGACCCTGCACTGGGGCGCCTTCACGCCCCGCGCCGATCGCCGTGACCTGCGCATGCAGAGCGAATCCGGTATGGGGGTCGATTGGCCGATCAACTACGACGAGTTGGTGCCCTTCTATGAGCGGGTCGAACGCTTCATCGGAGTCTCAGGGCCTCAATCCTACGCGTGGGATCGAGAACGGCGCTATCCACTTCCACCGGTAGCGCGCAACGCCCCCGCCCAGGTGATGGCTATGGCCTGCGAGGGCTTGGGCATTCAAGCGACCGATGCGCCGGCGGCCGTAGTATCGCGCGACTTCGCCCAGGAGGGCAGCGATCCGCGTCGGGCCTGCATCAATTGCGGCTACTGCCACCAGGGCTGCCGCACCGGCTCGAAGACCAGCATGGACGTGACCTATCTGCCGCTGGCCGTCTCGCGCGGGGCAGAGATCCGGCCGGACTGCCGGGTGCATGGGCTGGAGCGCGATCGCGAGGGCCGGGTCACGGCGGTGGTCTACCGCCACGCAGGTGTCGATTACCGCCAACCCTGCGCGGCCGTGTTCCTGTGCGCAGGCGCCATCGAGACCCCACGCCTGCTGCTGCACCTCGGAATGGCCAACGGCAGCAATCAGGTCGGCCGCAACTACATGGGCCACGTGGCAACCCAGGTCTGGGGCACGTTCCCGGGTGAGATGCGGATGAACCGCGGATACCCGTCATCCCTGATCAGCGAGGATATGGTCCGCCCGCAGGACGCCGACTTCGCCGGCGGCTACCTGATCCAGAGCCTCGGCGTCGAGCCGTTGACCTGGGGTGCCTCGGTGGCGCGGGGACGCGGCCTCTGGGGCCAGGGCTTGAGCGATTACCTTGCCCGCTACAATCACGTCGCTGGCATCGGCATCAACGGCGAGACCCTGCCGTGCGATGCCAACGTGCTCACGTTATCGGACGAGACCGACGCCCTTGGAATACCCAAGGCCCGGATCGATTTCGGCTACAGCAGCAACGAAGAGCGTCTCAACGCGCACGCTACGCGGACGCTCAAGGCGATCTGGGAGGCAGCTGGCGCCAGCGACATCTGGGTGCTGGACCGAGTGGCTCATACCATCGGCACCTGTCGCATGGGCCCCGACGGCGACAGCGCGGTGGTCGATTCCCTCGGGCGCAGCTTCGACGTGCCAAACCTCTGGATCTGCGACGGCTCGACCTTCCCGAGTTCGCTCGCGGCGAACCCCGCCTTGACCATCATGGCATTGAGCCTGCGCTCGGCGGAGGCCTTCCTGAAGCCCGTGTAGCGAACTTATTCGGTTGGAGGTCGTATGACGCCCGTTCTTGATCGAGGAACGCTCGATCGGCTGATTGCGCTCGGTCGGGATCGGGGCGAGCTGAATGCCGACGATCTTCGGTCCGCACTCCCGATCGACAGCATGGATGTGGACACCCTCGTCCTCGTGATGCTGGAGCTGGATGCCGCTGGAGTCAGCGTCGAGCCGGAGGCATTTGGTCCCCGCCATGACCGGCTCGTGCCCTCGACACTGCAGCTGTCGGCGCCGACCCCCGACCCTCTGCGACCGACCCGCAAAGGCGAGGAGGGCAGTTCGCCGATAGTGGCTGCCCAATCCCCTGCGACCGCTGTCAGGACGCCCGTTACGCCTGTCGATCCGGGTGATGGGATTTCGGTTGATCGGGCGGTGCTGCTCGCCGGCCTTGCGGTCTTTGCTGCCCTCGGAGGGATCCTGCTTCTGGTCTGATGCTGTGTCCCGCCGGGAGCGTGGGTCAGCAAGAGGAGGGTAAGGGAATAGCAGGGGGCATTCTGGCCGAGGCGCGAACCCTGGTAGGGGGTATGGTCTCGATAGGCTCTAGGATCGCTTGAGAGAGCCGCTGGCTGGCTCGGCTACACATCGCGGCCTAAACATAACGCCCTGACGCGCTGGTGCCTGTCCTGGGACTTCTAAGGACGCTTTCGTCAATTCGAGCATTCGTCATGGAAGCCTTTCGCCGAGAAACCCAAGGGCGTGTCCCGAATGGTGATCGACCCGCGAGGGAAGCCCTCCGGCCAGCCTCAAGCCCTCTGGGACTTCGCCTCCCCGTAATTGTTTCACAGAGGGGCGAGGTAGATACGAGTTCCCTAGCCCTTCTCCCAATGCGGACTGGTCGGCCGTAGTGATCTCCTCCGGGGTCGAGCGAAGCCGTGGGTCGTGCCGCCGTCATCACGTGGCCAAGCTATTGCGCCGGAGGCGTTCGTGAAGAGCCTTTGCCTCAGCCTTGAGGCCGCTGGTGCCGGCGATGATAGAGGACCCGACCACCTTGCGAGCCGCCGCGGCATTTCTGGAGCTGTAGGAGGCCCATCCGTCGGCGTTCCATGCGAGGCGGGTGTCCACCTGCCGATCGGCACACGCGGCCGAGGTGGACTGACATATCTCCAGCAGCCATCGCGCGCTGCCGATGCCACCGCCCAGGGCTGCTCGCGCCCTCCTTCTGGTGATCGACAGGGAGCCGGAGCCGGAGGCGGTGGAGCGTGCGCTGGCCGTTGCCTGAGATGAAGTGACTGGCAGCCTGCATTTGCCGAGCTCGAGGCGGACCTGGAGCGTATGCAGATCCGCCTCGGTATTAGCGGCGGCGCGAGAAGGGACCTTGGAACTCCTCAGCTCGATCCCCTTGGCGAGGCCGGCGCTTCATCTCGCAGAACGAATTCGCGAAATCTTGCTTTCCGGCAAGAGTCACCTGCCTCGGATCAGAAGGCTCCCCAGAGAGGATGGCTGGCATAGGGCTCGGGCGGCTTGAGAAGCTCGTGGGCGGGTGTCAGGCCATCTGCGCCGGTGAGACTGCCCCTCAACGCTTGCTGACGCCCACGGGCTTCTTGAGGCCATTTGAGGGGCCTTCTGGGTGGGATTGCTGGTGGCTTCATCGGCCGTTCCCTGTTCATCTTGACCAAGGCGGATCCGGTCGAGCAGGCGGCGGATGTTCCCGGCGTTCCAGAGATTGCTGCGGGCCGTGCGATACCCGCACTCGTTCAAGCCATCTGCGATCGCACCTGCCGTCGTCCTGCCGGAGCGGCGCAATTCCTCGATGACCGGGGCAAGTTCATCGACCTGCTGGTTGACGCGCTCCTGGACCTTGGCAAGGCCTTTGGCTCGTGCTTCCGGCAAGTTCGTGCGGTTGCCGAGCAGGATGCCGCGCGCCTTGCGCTCCTTCAAAGCTCGCTTCGTGCTCTCGCTGATCAACTCGCCGTGGCGCTGCGCACGAGCAGCCGTGCTCAAGACCGCGGCTCGCGACGTGCCGACATCCTCCCGGGCGCTGATGACGTTGATCGCTTTCCTGTCGATCATTGCCTTCAACCCTTCCACGTTGCGGCAGAAGCGATCGAGCTGATCGACGATGATCGGGCACATATTAGCTTTGGCTGCCTCCAGTGCCTGCATAACGCCCGGCCGGTCGCGGAAGCTCGTCTTACCCATGCCGGTGTGGATGTCGTGGTAGACCTGGATGATCTGGTAGTCCTGGTGATGCGCCCAAGCACGGACGGAAGCCTCTTGCAGTTCGAAGCCGTACCCCGTTTTCCCCTGGGCCTCGGTAGAAACGCGCAAGTACGCGACGGCGATTTTCTGGGTCTTAGGCATGTGCCTTCTCTTGGTAGATGGTGATTGATTATTTCAAAACGATTGCTCCAAGGAACGTACAGCCCCGTTGAAGTCGTGAGGTAGGAACGCTTGACCTTACCCGATTAGATAAGCCTCACCCTCATAGAGATTGCTGTCGAGCAGATGATAATCATACGGTGATGCGCAAATCTAAACGGCGATATCCAAGGGCGTGTCCCGGTGCTTGGCCGCCCCAGGGATCAAGGTCTCCGGCTTGGTGACCGCTCCCTGGGACTTCGCCTCCCATGAAGGGTGAGGGGACGAATTAGCGATTTCATCTTGCTGGCTCGAACCGAGCCGCTCCCGTTCCGAAAAACCGTTCCGGCGGGAGCGACCCGCGTAGAACCGTCAAGCGAATGAGCCGCTCCTGTCAGGAACGAGCGCTAGCCGTGGTCATACGGCGAGGCTTGATTACACGGGTTGAGGATGCCGCAGCTGCTCTCTTACGAGCCAAAATACGCCTTTGGGCGGAACGGTCCCTACGTGCCTCTCTCGCCATTTCATCTTGGTGCCGATTCTTCCACGCCTCTGCTGCTGCAGCCCAATTCGGTTTCGGCGCCAGCTGCGTATCGGTGTGTGTTACGTGGAAACCTTCGATGCGTCTCTTGATCTCGCTTACGATATAATCAATAAATTCTAAGTCTAAACTGCTTTTAAGATAGATATATCTACGCGTTGCCAAGTCTGCTACATAATATTCGTGGTGTTTATCGGGATTAAATTCACTGAGAGATGCGTGCAAAGTTGCCAGAGCATAATCGATTGACTGCATATTATTGACAATCATTTTTGCCCCGGGGCAGTTATGAGCAATAATTTTCTCACCGAGTTCTTCGATTTCCTTGATCATGAAGGGGACGCCGTCATCGTCGTACCCGTCCCATGAAGGATCCTCGGTTGAAAGATTTGAATATATGGGCTTGCATTTTGCGAACGCGGCCATTTTCGACACTCCCAGCTATCAACTGATGTTGATGAGTCATTAAATAGCGACCGGGAGACGGGCATGCGCATGGGTTCTCAGGTTTTCTGATGGGCCTCTCGAGGACGCGGCTGGATCGGATCGCGGCGCACCCATGTGAGGGGAGGGCATGCTTGGCCTCACGCCATTCCCCGTGCCGCACAGATCTAAGGCCGATTATCGTACCCTGTCCTGAGACCGTCACCGCCAGTGATCGGCGGTGACGACGGATCTGCGGGGATCACAGGTGCGGTTAGTCCCGAAATCGGCGATGCAACTGCTCAAGCAAGTCCGCGCTGACCCGAGGATCGTCATCTTGAAGGTACGTCCTCAAAAGCCTCAGACCAGCACGTTCGCTAGTCGTTACGACGCGCTCCTCGACCATCTGAGCGATCGCATGCTCCTCACCGGGCCACCATTGCGCCAGTCCACTGCGAAACAGCATACCAAGATCAATGTCGAGAGCACGAGCGAAAGCCGGTAGACGAGCAAGGGGCACCTTAGACTCTCCGCGCTTATACATGGAGAGAGCATTCGGCATGTCGAATCCAATCTCTGCTGCGATTTGACGTTGACTCTTTACCGTAGCTAACTCGTTGATTTTATCTCGGATCAACTCGGCAATCTTTGTATCCTCGTAGGGGTACTTCCTATTCGTAGTAGACAAATTGCGAATCCCTTACTATTGCTTATCAATTGCGCCTTGAGCTTTTTTCGAGCTCAAATTGATAATAGCTTCTGTTGAAAAAATAGAACAGTCAGAATTTATGATATGAAGTCCTGAAATAATGGGACGTATATGTTGTGCGTATCATACCATTGCTACGCGGTGTTCACTTAATTCAACAACGCGTTTGCCCTGTTTGGCGTCCATTCCGGGACCTGCTGATCCTGGCGCAGGCGTAGACGCCGCCAATCGAGCGCGTCGTACACCGCGGAGGCGTCGGATCCGTTGACCGGGAGTGCTGCGGAGGCTTCGCGCATGAACCGCGGCCGCAGCGCCTCGTCCTTGAGGTAGGCCATCTCCCACCATCTGATGATTGCCCCGCGGGCGCTCGCCATGGCTGCCGCCGACGGTAGGCGGTCGCGCTTGTCGTGGCGGTTGATCCGTGGCTGAGCGGGCATCAGGTTCCACAGGTCGCCGCAGGGCCAGACCGACCAGGGCAGGCAATGGTCGACGTCGTAGCTGCGCGTCCGCAATGGCTCCGCGGTCCATACGCAGCGAACGTCACCGCCGCGCTCGATCAGCCGCCGCACTAGGTCGCGACCGAACGCCGTCGTCCGCGACGGCTCCGTCCATGCCAGCGCACCTTCCACCTCGCCCGGTTCAAGAGCGAGGCCCATCCGGTCGGCGTAGCTCCGGGTCAGCCGCCCCCATTCCGCGACGAGCATCGGGTCGATCCACGACGAGAAGCGCGACATCGCCCGCCATAGATGCCCAGGAACCTCGAGCAGTCCCCAGCCTTGCAGCGTTTCCATGTCGAGGACTGCCACGGGGGACCTGCCGGACCGGGCCCTAGTCACGCCGAAGACCGGGGCACCCCCGTTGGGATAGCGGGTGAAAGTCGCCGGCATCTTTGCGATCGTCTCGACCGTGCGCGAGATCGCGGATGTGATCGCGAGCGCAGTCTCGCCATCGCAGGTCGTCCCTACACGCAGGTCGGCAGGGGTGGCGTTCAGGGCGAGCAGCGCCTCGAACCCGTCCTTGGCGAAGGCAAGTCCGCCAGCCCCACGGTTGTTCGGCGCCTGCGGCAGTCCCCCGCGCACTAGCGGCAGGTACATGCGGATCCAGTTCAGCGCCACGAGACCGAGCGGCACCTCGACGGCGTCCCGCCCATCAGGGGTCGGCATGGCCGCCGCAGGTGCGTACTCCGCGATCCGCGTGACCGCGCGCAGCAGTCCGAGCTTGTAGGTCGACGACTTTCCGTCAGACAGGACGATGCCGCGCACGAGCGGCAGCGCACCCGTGCCGTCGTCCGGCATGCGTAGCGCCACAACCTCCCAGGACACTCCGACCCGCCCAGCCTGATCCGCCGACGGCGCCACTCGCAGCACCTCGAGACCATGCACACGCGCAAGCCCCTCGACCTCGGTCGCGGAGGTGGGATGCATCTGCATGCCCTCGGGCGCCGGACCGTTACGGAGCGTCATGACCAGCGTGCCGCCGGGCTTCATCAGCGTCGAGATCTTGCGGAACGCGCGGGCGCGGTCAGCCGGTGCAACGTGCTGCCAGACTGCGGACAGCAAGACGAGGTCGAACGACAGCCCGAGCGCGTGCGTACGTTCGAGCCCAGGCAGCGCATCATCCAGCCAGCGCAGCCCGTTACCGCCATGTAGCGCTTCGGCGACCCTGCGCATGCCGGCTGCAGGCTCTGCGGCGACCACTTGGTAGCCGAGCCTCGCGAGCCATGCCGCGTCGCGGCCCGTGCCGGCACCTACGTCAAGCGCGAGCCGACCAGCAGCGGGCCGCGGCAAGGCTGGCAGCACCTGCGCCAGCATCGCCTCGGAGGAGACCGCCTCGTATCGCTCGGCGAAGGTATCGGCTTGCCGGTCGTAGATCGAGATGGCGTCTGTCCGCGTCATCACACTTCGAGCCCCGCAAACCGGGCGCGGTGCCGGGCGACGTAATCGCGATGTGGATGCAGGCGCGGATCGGCCGGGAGGCGCACCCGCTCACCCGGTGCGGGAAATAGCCGGATGAGCTCCGAGGGCACTTTGTTGTGTGAGACGAGCAGTCGACATTCATCGTCCAGGCTGATGAGATGACGGTCGAACAGCCAGTGCGCGGTCGCGGACAGGGCAATGCCGTTCTGCACGATGTCGGGGCCGCCCTCGGCCACACCCCAGATATGCGCGGCCTGTGCCTCCGCCTTACCACCGCCGTTCACCATCCGCAGGCCAGTGACGGCGCAGCGATTGTCGTAGGCGTCCAGCACGTGACCCCGGAACGCTGCATCCCGTACCTTCCGGCTCACCAGCAGTTGCGCCACCCAGCGTTCGCCGTGTGGGGCTGCGAGCAACGCCGCGGTCGGCGCATCGAGATGTCGGGGGTCGAGCTCGAGGCGCACAGCGGCAGCGGGTGCTAGGGTGTCGGACAGCCCACGGTCGACGATCGCCGCGAAGTCGGCCTCGTCGAGGGTGCGGACCGATCTACCTCGCAGTGCGCGGCCCGCCACTGCGGGACTCTCCAACTCGCGCAGCATGCGCTCCAGGAAGCGGCCGTCTGGATCGCGGTACGGCACCGGGCGGTCGAACTCGAGAAAGTCGTCAATGCGGGCGTAGAAGAGCCCTGGGTCAGCCGGATCGTTTTCGATGCCGCGGATACGGCCGACCGCGACGTAGGCCATGCGCCCGCCGGCCGATCCGGTCTCACGGTAGACGATCCAGTCGCCGACGCAGGCCTGTGCTGCCCGGAGGTAGATCCTAGGGAAGTGGTACCGTTCGGCGATCAGGTCATCGTAGCGCGACGCGCCGCTGATCTCGAAGACGCCCTTCATGCACGCCATGCTGGCGGTTCAATGGATTCGCGGCAACCCTCGATCGATTAGGCTCATACCCCGCCACCCGATGCGCGAGAGGGTTGGAACGTGAAAGGGGCGCCTACTAGGGCACCCCTTTTTTGTTCAGGCGCTGTGGGAGGTCGTAGAGGTCCCCCGCGAACACTGTGGCGAGAATGAACCACCTTGTCAGGGTGGTGACCACCGGAGACCCCTCAGCGAGCCTCTGGTGATCATGGTGCTACGTCTCAGACGCGACGCTGAGTGCTCGGAGCAACGACGGTCCGATCCGTCAGCAGGCCCTTGGCACCACCCCGGCCAGCGAGGAAGGCAGCGAGCGCGCCGAGGATCAGCGCCAGCGCGCCGAACAGCGCGCCCTGCGAAGCGACGCGTGCGGTGGCGTCGGCCGCCTGCTTGGCCTGCTCCTTGGCCTTGGCGAGCGTGTCCTTGTACTGCTGAACGTACTGCTGCACCTGGGTGCGGGCCTGATCGACCGGCAGGTTCTGCGCCTTGGCAAGAGCCTGAGCGGCCCGCTCCTGCGCGTCGGCCTGCTGGCTGGCATCGCCGGTCACCGCTGCGCGAACCGCGGACACGGCCGCGTCCTTGAGCGCCTGGGGATCGCTGCCGGTGTTGGCACGGACCTGGCCCTCGATGTTCGAAAACGGGTTGTTCATGCCAGGCAGCGACGGCGCGGCTGCCTGGGCTGCCGTCTTCACGGAACCGCCCAGGAGGTTGCCGGCACCACCGAGCGTGCTCGACACAGCGCTGGAGGCTCCGCTGACGACGCCGCCCACCGCGGACGACAGCAAGTAGATCACCACCAGGGTCGAGACCGCCCAAGCTATGAGGCCATGCAGGCCTCCGGTGTTCAGGACTGGTTTGCCCGCGAGGCGTCCGGCGAGCCAACCGCCGGCGGCGGAGGCGAGGATCCCCGAGATCACAAACCAGATCCCTGCGCCGGACGAGAGCGAGCCGGCGGTGGGGGAGCCGTCGCCGGCCGGATCGACGGTGGACAGGCCGATGCCGAGCCCGACCATGTTCAGGATGACCTGGGCGACGAGCGCGATCACGGCGCCGGCGAAGATCGCCCCCCAGGCCACCTTGTGAACCGCGACCGTGCGTAGATCGTCTGCAGGCAGAACGCCTGTCGTGTGTGGCCGGTCGTAATCCGTGCGCGCCGTGTTGGGCGTCAGGGCCATGTGTCGTTCCAGTGCTGGTCGCGAAAGAGAGCTACGCACCGCTCAGGTTGAGCGACGCCGCTTCTTGCAAGCGTTCACAGCGCCGTGATGTTCCGACCGTTAACATCGTGCCGGGTCAAACTCCCTGCGGCTACGAGCTCCCAGACCTGAGTTGGGCACGTCCCGGCCCTTTACCCTTCAGTGCGCGCCCTGCAGATCAGTTGCCGTAGGGCGACTGCAGCACGATGCGAACCTTGTGCGCCGACGAGGTTTCTCCGGCTGTGGTGCTGGTAGGCGCGGAACCACGGAGTATGGAGGTAGGCAGCTCGATGCTGGCCGGTCCGCTGTAGAGGGTGGTCTGACGCTCCTGTGCTTGCGCCGTTGATGCGGCAACGAGTGAGGAGAGGGTGAAAGCAATGGTAGCGAAGGTCTTCACGGTCGGTATTCCAAGCGTGACTGTATGTTGCCTGCATAACGGCTACGCTTGCGTCGGGTTCCGGTGGGCTAGCTAGTCGTTCAGCGACGCGGCATGCGGGGCACAATCGACCACCCACCCATTCGCATAAGCCGTTTTATGGAGCGCTTTGCACGAGCCGAAGGGTAGTGAGCGAGCCCCATCGATTTACGAAAGGCGGACTACGTCTTTCAGTGGGACGACGGTCAGCAAATTGCCGCCCTCGTCCACGATCTCGAAGCGCTGACCGTCGATCACCTCGCCAGCTTTGAGCTTGGCGGCTAGCAGCTCACGGGCACCTACAAGGGCCTCTGCACGTGCAGACTCGAGGTCTGACAATTCAGACCCTTCAGGGTCCTTGATCAGACGTTCACCGTCTCGAATATGAAAATAAAAACGGGGCATAGCCTCTTTGAAACGCTTTCACATATGATGGGTTGCTGTCTGTTGTCATACCAACCCTTGCGTGTGCAAGGGCGCCACCGCCGTTCGCGTAAACGCGTTTAGGGGATGTGGCTGGGTCTGCTTGCGACCCATGCCAGCCGTACCGACAGCCATCGGCGCTTCCCGAAAGCGGCCATTCGTCGGCCGTACGGCAACTTCGTCTCGGGGTGGCGAGCCGACATTGAGCCTCCGGCTAAAGGCGGACATTCGGCCTTGCGCCCATCTTGCCCACTCCGGGCGGCTCCGGCGCTTCCTGTAACCAGGCGTGGCACGACGAGGTCCGACTGCCTGTCGCTTCGAATGCGATGCAGCATTAAGGGCTGAGATCTCGCGACACGTGGAAACACCGTGAGCCCAGTGCTGAGCCGTCCCTGTCTTGTTGGATTTGGGGCAGGACGAGTTGGCGCATCGTGCAGACGTCGCGCGACGCACTCGAAAGCGGATGCAGGCATTGCCAACCCGAGTTCCGGCGGGCCATCCTGCACCTTGGTCGGCGACCTCGCCAGGACGTCGCTCACTGACCGCGGAGCGGTGGAATGATCCGGATCGACAGCCGCCCCGTGCCTGACATCCTGACTTCACCCGTCGTGCAGGAGCACAGGCAGCGGCTGCTCGCGTACCTACGTCGCCCCGAGGCGGCTCGACTGAGCCGCCGACCACCGATCGCCGACGAGTTGTTCTACCAGCGTGGGTTGTGGGATGCGGTCGCCGAACGCTGTAGTCACAAGTGTGCGTTCTGCGAAGCGGCTCAGATCAGTAACGGCGCTCAGCATTTCCGGCCGCCTCGCGTGCGCGACATCGGAGACGGCGGAAATGTCGATCATTACGCTTGGCTTGCATATGAGTGGAACAATCTGATTTCGATGTGTGAGTATTGTTTGCGTGCAAGGGAAGACCGATTTCCGGTTATGGGAGAGCGAGCGCCTTACTTGGCGAGCTTCGAGGAAGTGCGCCGGCTCGAAGCGTCGTTCCTCGTCGACCCTTACCACGACGCACCCGACCGGCATTTTGATTTCCTCATGGACGGGCGTTGCGCGCCGCTGACCAACAGGGGGCGGGCGACGGCGACGTTGTTTGAACTCGGCGGCGAGCGCCTGCGCGAGCAGCGGCAGGACGATCTCGGTCGACTTCAGGTGGAGCTGAGCTCCTGGGCCGAAGACGGCGGTTGGAAGCAGGTGGAGGACGCCTTCGACCGTAGGCGTCCTTTCGCCGGCGCCCGCCTAAACGTCCTGAGGCGAGCGCTGGAGGGCATGACCTTCTTCGGGAAGTCCATGCGCGGCCCCGCACGGCACCTACCGTCACGGATGGCGGGCTTTCTCGCGTCCGGCATCGAAGACCGGCGTCGAGTGCTCGCGCGACTGGACGACTTGCGCAAGGCTGACGAAGCGCGGGAAGTCGAGCAGGACCACGACGACTACCTGACCGTTACGCGCTCCGTTCCGCCGGAGGATCGCCGCATGGGCGTGGGGTCCATGAAGCCGCGCCACGTGGGACGCATCGAGGTCAGCAACCTCAAGGGTATCGACCGCCTCAGGATAGAGGGCAATACGGCGCGCCGGACACGTCGTGGGGCACCGTGCCTCATGCTTCTCGGTGAGAACGCAACAGGGAAGTCTACGGTTCTACAGGGCATAGCCCTCGCTTTGCTTGGCGGCCCGCAGGCCAGGCGTCTAAGATTGAAGGCGGACGACTTCCTCCGCAGCCGGAGTACGAGACGCTGGGATCAGCTCGATCCAGAGCCCGCCTCACTCAAGGTGGGTTTTCTCTTCGACGAGGGGCACGCCACCATCGAGTTCGACGGCACGCAGCGGCGCATCGTCGGCTCGGCTCCTCCCGCCACGCTCGTTCTGGGCTACGGCCCCCGACGTTACTTCGACCGCCGCCGCACGGCCGCCGCGTCGCAGCCTTACGCGTGCGTGCGCACGCTCTTCGACCCACTGGCGACGATCCCATATCCCGGCGTCTGGCTGAACAGCCTTCCCGACGACCAGTTCGACGCCGTCGTGCGGGCGTTGCGTCCAATCTTGGCGCTAAGCGACAACGACGAGTTGGTGCGGGACACGGACGGACGCATCTGCGTGAAGGTCGAGGACCGACCGGTCCCGATCGAGCGACTGAGCGAAGGTTATCGCTCAGTCTTCGCGCTCGCCGCCGACATATTCCGGCAGATGCTGAACCGATTTCGCGACCTCGAACGCGCGCATGGCGTGGTACTGATCGACGAGATCGAGACGCACCTCCATCCGCGCTGGAAGATGCAGGTGATGCGTACGCTACGGCGTGCCCTGCCGAACGTCCAGTTCATCGTCACCACCCACGATCCGCTCTGCCTGCGCGGCATGGAGGACGGCGAGGTGGTAGTCCTGCAACGCGACGCCGATGGCGAGATCGCGCTGTTGCAAGACCTACCGGGCCTCAAGGGCATGCGGGCAGAACAGTTGCTCACGTCTGACTACTTCGGGCTCTCGAGTACCATCGACCCCGAGACGGAGCTCGAGGTGGCTCGCTTCGCCGCGGAAGTCGCCGAGCGTCCCGACGAGCACGTGACGAGCGAGGCGGTCTCCCGTCTGACGCTCGGCGACAGCGCGGGCGAACAGGTGGTCCAGGCAGCGCTCCAGCTCTTCCTCGACAGGCGCGAGAAGCCCGCAGGCAGCCTCCGGACCGACGTTCGGGCCGAGGCCGTTGAGGCTGTCTACAGGGCGCTCGCGGTGCCGCCGTCCTTCGGCCCTGGCGACCCGGAGCGGGGTCCGGCATGATCCGGGCGAGAAGACCGGATGAGGTGCCCTCTTCGCTCGGCGGGGACGCGGCCGAGTCGGAGAAGAAGGCGGCAGCGCTCCATTACGCGGGTTGGAAACCCGGCACGGCGGCATACGGCAAGTTCAAGGCCTATGCCGGGAGCGACGTCATCGACGCGTTGCGCAAGATGTTTCACGGCAAGTGCGCCTATTGCGAGCGCACAATCGAGAAGGGCTCGCGTGAGGTCGAGCATTATCGGCCGAAGGGCGGCGTCGGCGATCCGCTCCACCCGGGTTATTGGTGGCTGGCCCACAGTTGGTCCAATCTCCTGCCGACGTGCGGGCCATGTAACAAGGGTTTGAGGCAGCACCTCGTGACCGCCGACATGACGGTCGACGATGTCGAGGCGCTTCAGGCAATGCCGGCCTCGAAGCTCGCGGGCAAGGCTAACCAGTTTCCGGTCGGTGCGGCGCGCCTGACGGCCGGGTCGGAAGACCATGCCACCGAGCAGCCGCAACTCATCGATCCGACCCGGATCGACCCGAACGACCATCTCTGTTGGAGCCACGCCTCGGACTTCAGCATCCTTGCGCCCCGCTCCAACTCAGGGCCGCCGTCAATCGAGGGAACAGAAACGATCCGCTGCCTGGCACTCAACCGGGTGGGCCTGGTGGAAGCACGGACAAAGCAGCTGAACATCCTCCGGGGACAAAGGGTCCGCATCCTCGAAAGCCTGGAAGCGGCCCGCGCGATACCGGACACGGCGCAGGCACAGGCTATGCAATTGGTCCTGCAGAGCGTGAAAGACATGCAATTACACTGCAGCACCGACAAAGAGTTCGCGGCTATGTCGACGGCCTTCGTCGCCGCCTTCCGCGAAGAACTCGGGGAATGGCTACGAGCGAACGCACCCGCCGCCATCCTGGCCGACGCCTGAAGCAGCACTTCGTTGGCAAAGACAGTCATCCGCATTCGGCCAGAATAGGTCGCGAAGCTGGATCACGACGCCTGCAAGCGGACATCCTGAGCTTCCGCACTGGGTCGTGAGCGGTCCCTACGGCTATGTCCGCTTGATGCAACCGCTGTCCAGAAGCGGAACAGCAGAATTCCACCCCTTGCAGCCGTTCACACAAGGGCAGGTTATGGCGCCTGCCGATCAGCGGGTTCCTATCAGACAACGCTATTTGACATGCTTGCCAATTGGGAAGGATCAGGGGGCGCGCGCCAGTTCCGCCGTGATGTGCTTCACCGACGGTGTGACGATCGCAACAAACTGCGCCTCGCGCAGGCGCCGGAACGCCTCGGCCCCTTCGAGATAGCCGCGCGCGCCGAAGTGCAGCATGGCCGACTGCGCCGCTTCCAGGGCGAGCCAGGATACGTCGAGACGCAGCCGAAGGGTTTCAAGGAAGGTCGCGCGATCGGTCTGCCCATGCGCCTGGACCGCCGTGGTGACACGTGCGGCGAGGGCAGCGACGCGGTCCTCGATCGCGGCCGAGCCCAGCGGCAGGTGCTCGGCCGACGCACGTCCCCGGGTGTCTTCACGCATCAGCGATGCAACGCCGCGAGCAAGCCCGAGGCCCATGCCGGTCTGGAGCAGGACGAAGCCGTTGCGGATCGTCGGGACGAAGGAGGCTGCATCGTGCGCGATCACATCGCTATCTAGAACGAAGGCGTCCCGGACCATCACCGTGTAGGTGCCGGTGCCCTCCAACGCGACGAAGCGGGCATTGGCCGAGATCGCCACGCCATCGGCTCCGGCCTCGAACAGAGCCATCGCCCGCCGCCCGTCGGGCAGCGAGAAGATGCCGGCGAACACGTGGCCGGGGGCGAGGTTCGAGACCCAGGGCAGGCGTCCGCGCACGCGATACCCGCCGCCCTCGCGCGTCGCCGTCAACGCCAACGGCTCGATGCCGGAAAAGGCCTTCATCGGGTTTGATAGCCCGGTTCCGCCGATCCGGTGCCCCCGCGCGACGGCGTCGAGCATGCGACGCGCCCCCGCTTCCTCGGAGCGGGCGAGGTACCAGACCAGCGCATCCTGGCACCAGACGCAGAAGGCCGTCGAGAGGCAGGCCTCGCCCACCAGCGTCATCGCCTCGATCGCGGCCAGCAGCCCCTGAGGTGATCCGTCGGCGTGGTGGGCGTACGCGCCGGCTGTCCCGAGCGTGCGCAGCACGTCCTCCGGGTAGAGCCCGGCATCGATCGCACCGGCCTGCGGGCGCAGGCTGTCGCGCACGATCGTCGCAACGTCGCGCGTGACCTCGATGCGTGCGCTCGCGGCCATCGACTCAGACCCGCGCGAGGCTGACGGAGACCGGGTTCTTTACGGTGTTCAGCACCGGCGACCATTGCCCGGCATGGGCCACCAGCTCGTCGAGTTCGGCCGGGCTCGCGCCCTCGATGTCGAGGCGCGCCTTCAGTCGGACTGCAGAGAGGCCCACCACCTTCTCGCCGAGGTCTCCCGTACCCCAGACGGAGGTGATGTTGATGTCGCCCTCGCTCTCGATCTCGATGCCGCGTACGGTCCAGCCGCGGGCGATGGCGTTGGCCTGCAGGCCGACGGCGACACAGGTGCCGAGCGCAGCGAGCAATGCCTCGGTCGGGTTCGGCGCGGTGTCGTCGCCGAGCAGCGCCGGCGGCTCGTCGACCACGTGGGCCTCGAGATTGCGCACGTAGGTCAGGTGCCGAAACCGGCGCCCTTCCGCGACCGTGCGAGCGCGAACCGTCTTGACGACGCTCGGGTCGGCACGGCCCTTCTCGGAGAGGGCGGTGAGCGCCTCGCGATCGATCGGCTCGAAGGTCTGGACGATTTCGTGTGCGGTGGCGGAGGAGGACATCGGCGTTCTTTTCCGGTTTTCAGGTGGCGGGAATCCAGCGGGCGCGGGCCGCGAGGCGGCCGAGCCCACTGTCGAGGGCGTAGCCGATCAGGCCGATCAGCAGGACGAGGGCGGCGAGGCGGTCGTAGGAGAGGGTGTCGCGGGCATCGTTGATGGCGTAGCCGAGGCCGCTGGTGACGCCGAGATACTCGGCCGGCACCAGCACGATCCAGGCGACGCCGAGCGCGAGGCGCAGGCCCGTCAGGATGTCCTGCGTCACGGCCGGCACCACGATGGTACGGAGCGTCGCGAGCCGCCCGGCGCCGAGGTTGCGCGCCAGCGTCAGCCAGACCGGATCGACGCGCTTCACGCCGGCGGCGGTGGAGAACAGGATCGGCCAGATCGCGGCCGCCGAGATCAAGAAGACGATTGCCGCGTCCCAGCTCGGAAACACCAGGATCGCCACCGGCATCCAGGCGAGCGGTGAGATCATGCGCAACAGCTGGAAGGGGGGCTGGAGGATGCGCTCGAGCTGAACCGACGAGCCCATGAGAAGGCCGATCGGCGCGCCGAGCAGGAAGGCGAGACCGAGCCCCTGGAAGATGCGCGCGAGGCTCGGGGCGGCGGCGCGCCAGGCCTCGCCCGTGCCCAGCAGGTCCGCGAACGAGGTCAGCGCCGGCCCCGGTGCGAAGCCCGCGAAGGCGGCATAGGCCGGAATGCTCTCCAGCACGAAGCCGGCGGCGAACCAGAGCGCCAGCAGGCCGCCGAGCCCGACCAACGGCACAAACCGGTCGAGCCAATGACCGATCCCGCGCGGCTTATCGCGCCGCCGCTCCGGCAGAGCAGACTCGGCCGAAGGATCCGACGAGGGGTCGGAGATCTCGACCGGGATCGCACCACCGCTCACAGGCTCAGGACCTCCTGGCGCGTGAGCGCGGCGGCATCCGCTGCCCCCGGCCATTCGGGGTAGCGCTTGAGCGAGGCGGTGACGAAGCGGTCGTCGACGAGGTCCCGCGCCACGAACTCGGGATCGAGCCCCGTCAGGAAGGCAGCATCGCCCTCGACCACGGTCCTGCCCATCGCCTCGACGATCAGCTTCGTCGCCGAGGGATAGGGCCAGGGCTGGAAGTCGATGCGCTGCGAGGCCCAGTCGCGGTGGCGGATCGCGCCGCTCTCCTCGTAGGACGCGCCATAATCGGTCATCGCCTTGATCACGACGTTGGCCGGCATCGGTAGGTAGCCGCGGCCCTCCTTCGAGATCAGCCGAGCCACCTCCTCGCGGTTCTTCACGCAATAGGCCTGGGCGCGCACGATGGCGTCGACCGCCTTGCCGGCCCATTCCGGCCGAGCCTCGACCTGCCGCTCGTGGGCGACGATGACGCAGCAGGGGTGGTTCTTCCAGATGTCGCCGGTGAAGCGCAGCATGCGCGCGCCGGCCTTGATCTCGCCCAGCGCGTTGAACGGCTCGGCGACGATGTATCCGTCGATCTTTCCCGCCGCGAGTGCGGCCGGCATCTCGGGCGGCGGCAGGATCTGCAGGGCGCATTCGTTCGCGCCCGCCTCGCCGCGGATCACCGGCGTCACACCGGATCCCCTGAGCGCATATTGCAGAACCACGTTGTGCATCGAGTACCAGTACGGCACCGCGACGCGCTTGCCGGCCAGCCCCTTGAAGTCGGTGATGCCGCTCTTGCCGCCGACGACGATGCCGGAGCCGTTGGTGTGCGCCCAGGCCAGGATCTTGACCGGGAACTTGTTGTTGTAGCGCATCCAGACGGGGATGGGTTTCAACAGGTGCGCGAGGTTGAACTTGCCCGCCGCGAAGCCTTCCACCAGCGCCGACCACGAGCGCACCGGCGTCGGCTCGGCCACTTTCAGGCCGGCTTCCTCGAAGTAGCCTTTCGCGTGGGCGACGAGGAGCGCGGTGGCGTCGGTGATCGGGAGGTAGCCGATGCGTACGGTCTCGTCATCAGCCGCATGGACCGACCCGCTCGACAGCCCCAGCACGCCGCCGCCGAGCAAGGCGGCGAGCCCGCCCTTGGCGAGAGCGTCGAGGGTGTTGCGCCGGGTCCAGTCGGCACGGGTCCACTCGTGCGTCCACAGGGCGGAGAGATCGTCAGATGCGGTCATCGGAGGTCCAGTCGAGGGTCAGGCGGCGGCGCGGCCGGTGTCGAGGCGTTCGCGGGAGCCGATGCGGCGGTGCAGCTCCGCTTCGGCATCGTCGCCGAGGTGAAAATCCGCGGCGATCCCCGCGGGCCTGCCGCCGAGCACGATCGCCCGCTCGGCCAGCGCGGCGACGTCGGCGAGATCGTGCGTGACGATGACGAGGGTGAGCCCGCGCTCGCACGTCAGCCGCAGCACGTCGGCCCGCAGCGCGCTGCGCATTTCGGGATCGAGCGCTGAGAACGGCTCGTCGAGGAGCAAGATCTTCGGCTCGCTCGCCATCGCGCGGGCGAGCGCGACCCGCTGCTGCTGGCCGCCGGACAGTTCGGCGGGCTTTGCCCCCGCGCGGTCGGCGAGCCCAACCTCCCGAAGGATACGTCGAGCCTCCGTCGCCACCCCAGCGCGGTCCCGGCCGAGCCGGCCCGACAGGCGGGCCGGTAACAGGACGTTGTCGAGCACGCTCGCCCAGGGCAGCAGGGCCGGGCGCTGGAACATTACCGTGCAGCCTCGCACCGGTCCGCGCACCTGTTGTCCGTCGATCCGCACAGCACCTTCGGTAGGAGCGACGAGGCCAGCCAGGATTTGCAGCAGCGTCGATTTGCCGGCGCCCGATGGACCGAGGATCCCGAGGCGCCGGCCTGCCATGACGGACAGGTCGATACCTGCGAGCACGGGACTCGTACCATAGCGATAGGCGACGCCATCGAGGACGATTTGAGGCTCAGTGGGAGGCATCAATCCTGGGAGAAGGTTCGGAGCAGCTCGTTACGTCTCTCCACCAGCACTCAGGATGTACTTGATACGAACCAGATGGCGGAGATGCTTCGTTTTAACGAACGGTGGCGGCAGACGTCCAATCCAATAAACAAGGTTATTTAGGATACATATGCATAAATATGATAAACGGTAGAATATGTTTCCCTGCGCCATATGGGAATTGCTTTATCATGAGCTAATGCGTTTTTCGGTTGCAACGAAGTTGAACCATTCGCACGAGTTGACGCCATCAAACGCTGCGCACCGTCGGGTGCGCCTCTGTTCGTTTGGGTATACCCCGGCGAGACGCGCCTGTGGGACGGTTCCTGCGTCTCGAACGGGGTAGTTTCCCGGTTTCGCTACACGGGCAGGGCTTGGCTTAGATCCATTCGTGACGTTGCGAATACGATCCAGCCAATGATCGGCACGAACTCCGCCGTAGCTCGGACGTGCAGTTGATTGCCCGGCAGGCGCTGGATCGGCGGGTCTGGTGTAGGCCCTCCCACTAAGGGCTGTTTTGTGAAGGCGCGGCTCAGCCGACGCACTCAACGAGCGCATCGCTGGCCATCATCGACACCCGATCGCGCCCGCCCGCCTTGGCCGCGTACAGCGCCACGTCGGCCCGCCGCATCAGCCCGTCTAGGCCGCCCTGCGCCGACCACGCCCCCACCCCGATGCTGACCGTCAGGCTCACGCGGTCCTCCCCCGCCGCGATCCGCAACGCTGCGCACCGCCGCCGGACACCGTGCGCCACGACCGCCGCCGCCGCCTGCCATCGTGGTCTTCGACAGCGACAACAACCTCTCCTCCAAAGTTCTTCGGCGCAGGTGCTCGTGTCGTGCCCCGATCCGCTCCAGCACAAGCGGCAGAACGGGCCTAAGCAAGCTAGCCTGTCGGCGCACCACCGAAGCAGCCAGGAACTGAGTCCGTTGGCGGACAGCTGCCCCTCAGCGC
>Ga0182229_1000014_pt1 | contig 41676 bp, 35 predicted proteins | sample G6R1MG_32_FD_129663 | JGI IMG/M metagenome (GOLD analysis project Ga0182229, IMG submission 129663) | Miscanthus phyllosphere microbial communities from Michigan, USA - G6R4_MAIN_07NOV2016_LD1 MG | ecosystem: Host-associated > Plants > Phyllosphere > Phylloplane/Leaf | place: USA: Michigan...
CGCCATGACGACTTACGTGACCCGCCTCGGCACCGGCTTCGACGTCCACGCCTTCACGGAGGGCGACCATGTCTGGCTCGGCGGGATCAGGATCCCGGCCGACCGGGGCGTGCTGGCCCATTCGGACGGGGACGTGGCCCTGCACGCGCTGACCGACGCCCTGCTCGGCGCCATCGCCGACGGCGACATCGGCACGCACTTCCCGCCCTCCGACGAACGTTGGCGCGGCGCCTCCTCCGACCAGTTCCTGGCGCACGCGGTCGGGCTGGTGCGCGCCCGCGGCGGCAGGATCGATCATCTCGACATCACCGTGCTCGCCGAGGCGCCGCGCATCGGTGCCCACCGCGAGGCGATCCGTGCCCGCATCGCGGAGATCGCGGGGGTGCCCCTCGATGCCGTCTCGATCAAGGCGACGACCACGGAGAAGCTCGGCTTCGTCGGTCGTGCCGAGGGGCTCGCCGCCCAGGCCGCGGCCACGGTGCGCCTGCCCGAGACCACGCCGTCGCTCGACGATGGCGCCGAGACGGCCGAGCGCAGAGCTTGATCGGGGACGGCGTGATCGAGGACGCGGCGCTGCTGGCTCGCGCCGCGGCACTGGTCGCGGCCTACGCGGCGGCTGGCAGAACCGTCGCGACGGCGGAATCCTGCACCGGCGGCCTCGTCGCCGGGCTGCTCACCGCGGTGCCCGGCTCGTCGGCCGTGTTCGAGCGCGGCTTCGTCACCTACTCGAACGCGGCCAAGGCCGAGGCGATCGGCGTGCCGGCGGCGCTGATCGAGGCCAACGGTGCGGTCAGTGAATCGGTCGCCCGCGCCATGGCCGAGGGGGCGCTGCGCGCCTCGCGGGCCGACGTGGCCGTCTCGATCACGGGCGTCGCCGGCCCCGGCGGGGGCAGTCCCGAGAAGCCGGTCGGGCTCGTGCATTTCGGGCTGGCCGTCCGCGACGCGCCGACCCGGCATCGGGAGGCCCGGTTCGGCGATCCCGGCCGGGCCGGGATCCGGCGAGAGGCGGTCGCGGTGGCCCTCGGGCTGCTCGAGGACGCGCTCACGGGCGGTGCGCCGATACCCTGACGTTCCGTCTCGACCGGCCGCATCCCCCCTCCGCGCGCCCGATCCCGTTTCACGCCACCGTGACGGCGATCGTCTCAATCCGTATTAATGTCGCCACACTGTTGTGGCCCTGCATCACCCATGCCGCAGACGCGACGCCCCTCGGCCGAGACGCCCGAGCCCGATGCCCGGCTGGACCAGTCCACCGGCCTGAGGATGCCGACCGCGCCCCGCGGGCCGGGCTGGATCGGCGCGGCCGTGGTCGGGATCGCCCTCGTGTCGGCGAGCATCACCTTCCTGATCCTGGCCGGGCTGATCAAGGTCACGCCGACCCCGACCATCGGCGTCACCCTGCTCGCGATCAACGCGGCGGTCGTTCTCGGGCTCGTCGTCGTCATCGCCTGGGAGGCGCGGGTCTTCCTGCATGCCCGCCGGGCGCACGCGGCGGTGGCGCGGCTCCATACCCGGATCGTCGGGCTGTTCAGCCTGATCGCGATCCTGCCGACGATCCTGCTGGCGGTGGTGGCTTCCGTCACGATCGACCGCGGGCTGTCGCTCGGCTTCACCGACCGGGTGCGCGACGTGGTGCTGAAATCCGTGGAGGTGGCCGACGCCTATCAGGAGAACCAGTGCCAGTCGCTCGCCCGCGAGATCCGCATCCTCACCGATGACCTGACCCGCACGCGCGCGGACTTCGACGTGAACCGCGACTGGTTCGAGACCTTCCTCACGACCCGTGCGACGGCGCTCGGCCTGCCGATCGCCAAGATCATGCGCGGCCCCGATGAGGTGGTGGCCGCCGCCAAGATCGACGTGCTGAAGCAGACCCGCCTGCCCTCGTCGGCCGCCTTCGAGGACGCGGGCAAGTCGAGCGATCCGATCTGCCTGCTGCCGAACGAGGGCCGCGTCTTCGCGGCGCTGCTCAGGATGCCCGCCTACGACAACGCGGTGCTGCTGGTGCAGCGTGAGGTCAGCCAGCTCGCCGTCGAGTTCCCGGGCGTGTCGCGTGCGGCGGCGGCGGAGTACCTGACCTACGATTCGCTGCGGCGCTCGATCCAGGTCGCGTTCTTCTCGGTCTTCGTGCTGATCTCGCTGATCGCGCTGCTCTCGGCGGTCTGGTTCGGGTTGAACTTCGCCAACCGGTTCGTGGCGCCGATCCGCCGCCTGATCAACGCCGCCGATCAGGTCGCGTCGGGCAATTTCTACGCCCAGGTGCCGGCGCGCAAATCCGACGGCGACCTCGCTCATCTCGGCGAGAGCTTCAACACGATGACACGCGAGCTGCGCCGCCAGCACGACGGGCTGACCGCGGCCAACGAACTGATCGACACGCGTCGCCGCTTCACCGAGGCCGTGCTGTCGGGAGTCTCGCCGGGCGTCATCGGCGTGGACGCGGCCGGCGTCATCACCATCGCCAATCCGGGCGCCGTCACCACGCTGGGGCTCGGAGCCCAGGACCTGATCGGCGTGCCCCTGACCCAGGCCGTGCCCGAGCTTGCGCCGCTGTTCCCGGAAGGCGAGGGCCGCCAGCGCGCCCTCCAGCAGCAGATCCAGCTCACCCGCAACGGGCGCGAGCGCACCATCGCCGTGCGCGTCACCAGCGAGCAGGCGCACGGGGCCGCGCGCGGCTTCGTCGTCACGCTCGACGACATCACCGACCTCGTCTCGGCCCAGCGCACCTCCGCCTGGGCCGACGTCGCCCGGCGCATCGCCCACGAGATCAAGAACCCGCTGACGCCGATCCAGCTCTCGGCCGAGCGGATCAGGCGCAAGTACGGCAAGGTCATCACCACCGACAAGGAGGTGTTCGACCAATGCACGGCCACGATCGTGCGGCAGGTCGACGAGATCAAGCGCATGGTGGACGAGTTCTCGTCCTTCGCCCGCATGCCCAAGCCCGCGATCACGCGGCAGGACCTGTCCGAGATCGCCAAGCAGAACCTGTTCATGATGCGGGTCGCCCACCCGGAAATGGAGTTCCCGTTCTCGGCCGAGGGGCTTGCCGGCGAGGAACGGGTCGAGGCGGCCTTCGACGTGCGCCTCCTGTCGCAGGCGCTCACCAACATCCTCAAGAACGCCGTCGAGGCGGTGAAGGCCGTGCCGGAGGAGGTCCTGACGGCGGGCGGCGCGGTCGGCCGGGTCGCCGTGCGGCTCCTCGTCGAACAGGATGTCGCGGTGATCGAGGTCACCGACAACGGCAAAGGATTTCCCGCCGAGGGCCGCCAGCGGCTGCTGGAGCCCTATATGACGACCCGCGAAGGGGGGACCGGGCTCGGGCTGGCGATCGTCAGCAAGGTCCTGGAAGAGCACGGCGGCGGAATCGAATTGAACGACAACCCCGAAGGACGTGGCGGTCGGGTGCGCATGACCGTGCCCCGCGACGTGCGGCAGGGCGCCGATGCGGCGACCGCGCCTGCGAAGATGTCCACCGAAAAGACCAGGGAGAGCGCGGCCACAAGCGTTCCCCGCGTCGCGGAGATGCAGTCATGAGCGCCGATATCCTGATCGTCGACGACGAGGCCGACATCCGCGACCTCGTCGCAGGCATCCTCGACGACGAGGGCCACCGAAGCCGCACCGCCGGAGGCTCCGACGAGGCGCTGTCCGCGATCGAATCGCGACGCCCCCACCTCGTCTTCCTCGACATCTGGCTGCAGGGCTCGCGCCTCGACGGCCTGCAGGTCCTCGACCAGATCAAGGCGGGCCACCCCGATCTGCCGGTCGTGATGATCTCGGGCCACGGCAACATCGAGACCGCCGTGGCGGCGATCAAGTCGGGCGCCTACGACTTCATCGAGAAGCCGTTCAAGGCCGACCGCCTGATCCTCGTGGCGGAGCGCGCGCTCGAAGCCTCGCGCCTGAAGCGCGAGGTGCGCGATCTCAAGACCCGCTCGGGTCAGGCGAGCCGCATCGTCGGCGCCTCCGTCGCGGCCAACCAGCTGCGCCAGACCATCGAGCGTGTCGCGCCCACCAACGCCCGCGTGATGATCTCCGGTTCCCCCGGCGCCGGCAAGGAACTCTCGGCCCGCACCCTGCACGCGGCCTCGACGCGGGCGAGCGGTCCTTTCGTCGTGATCAACGCGGCCACGATCACGCCGGAGACGATGGAGGCGGAGCTGTTCGGCGTAGAGGCGGGCGAGGGCCGGGCCCGCCGGGTCGGTGCGCTGGAGGAGGCCCACGGCGGCTCGCTCTACATCGACGAAGTCGCCGACATGCCGCGCGAGACGCAGAGCCGCATTCTAAGGGTGCTCGTCGATCAGAACTTCCAGCGGGTCGGCGGCACCACGCGGGTGCACGTGGACGTGCGCATCATCTCGTCGTCCTCGCGCGACCTCGCGGAGGAGATCGCGGGCGGGCGCTTCCGGGAGGACCTGTTCCACCGTCTCTCGGTGGTGCCGATCCGCGTGCCGGCGCTGGCCGAGCGGCGCGAGGACGTGCCCGAACTGATCGGCTTCTTCATGGAGCAGATCTCGGGGGCGACCGGCCTGCCGCGCCGCCGCATCGCCGAGGACGCGATGGCGGTGCTGCAATCGCACGACTGGCCGGGCAACGTGCGCCAGCTGCGCAACAACGTCGAGCGCCTGATGATCCTGACTCAGACCGATCCGGAGCAGGAGGTCACGTCGGAGATGCTGCCGACCGAGATCGGCGCCCTGGTGCCGACGACGCCGAGCGGTGCGGGCGGCGAGAAGCTGATGAGCCTCGCGCTGCGCGAGGCCCGCGAGATCTTCGAGCGCGAGTACCTGATCGCCCAGATCGCCCGGTTCTCCGGCAACATCTCCCGCACCGCCGAATTCATCGGCATGGAGCGCTCGGCCCTCCACCGGAAGTTGAAGTCCCTCGGCATCGGGTCCTGAGGCCCCGCGCCCCGGGGCGCGGGAAATCCGGGATGATCTCCGAGCCGCGCACGGGTTCGCATGGGGAGCCCCTTGCGTCCCGACAGGCTTCGCCGTGTAATCACCGGCGGCGTGCGGTCGCGTCGTCAATCACGGATGCGGCCGGTCCCCGGCGCCACGATACGGAACCTGCCCCCAGGGGCGGGCTGCAGTTTGACAAGGATAAGAAAAGATGGCGGGCGAGCGCGCGCAGAACCTCCAGGACACGTTCCTCAATCATGTCCGCAAGAACAAGATCCCGCTGACGATCTTTCTCGTCAACGGCGTCAAGCTGCAGGGCGTCGTGACGTGGTTCGACAACTTCTGCGTGCTCCTGCGGCGCGACGGCCACTCGCAGCTCGTCTACAAGCACGCGATCTCGACGATCATGCCGGGTCATCCCGTGCAACTGTTCGAGCCGGACGAGACGGCGCCCGACAAGGCCTGATGCAGGTCGTGCCCTCCCCTACGGTCCCGTAGTCCCGCCGGACACGATGGAGGTCTGCCGCTTGCGACGTTTCTGCGCCGGACCCGATGCCAAACCCCGTCGTCATCCCGATATGAAGGGTGACGACGAGAGGGGTTCATGACCGAGACGTTGAGTTCCGCGGAAGTCCGCCTGCAACAGCACGCGGCCCCCGAAGGTGAGATCGCGGCCGCGACGCATACGCTGGTCATCGGCCCGTACCTCACGCGGATCGCTCAGCGCAGCGCAGCAGGGCCGGCCGAGGCCGCCCGCTCCACCGACGCGCGCCTCGACGAGGCCACGGGCCTCGCGGCCGCGATCGATCTCGACGTGATCCGTTCCGTGGTGCTGCCGGTGCAGCGCATCCGCCCCTCGACCTATCTCGGCAAGGGCCGGGTCGAGGAGTGGGCCGGCACGATCAAGGCCGAGGAGATCGGCCTCGTCGTGATGGATTGCGCCCTCTCGCCGGTGCAGCAGCGCAACCTCGAGAAGGCCTGGGGCGTGAAGGTCATCGACCGCACCGGCCTGATCCTGGAGATCTTCGGGCGGCGTGCCTCCACCCGCGAGGGCACGCTTCAGGTGGAGCACGCCCACCTCGCCTATCAGAAGTCGCGCCTCGTCCGCTCCTGGACCCACCTGGAGCGTCAGCGCGGCGGCTTCGGCTTCCTGGGCGGCCCCGGCGAGACCCAGATCGAAGCCGACCGGCGCCAGATCCAGGAGCGCATGACCCGCATCGAGCGCGATCTCGATTCGGTCACCCGCACCCGCGGCCTGCACCGGCAGAGCCGGGCGCGGGTGCCCTACCCCATCGTCGCGCTGGTGGGCTACACGAACGCGGGCAAGTCGACGCTGTTCAACGCGCTGACCAAGGCCGAGGTGATGGCGCAGGACATGCTGTTCGCCACCCTCGATCCGACCGCGCGGGCGACCCGGCTGCCCCACGGCGAGACCGTGATCCTGTCCGACACCGTCGGCTTCATCTCCGACCTGCCGACGTCGCTGATCGCCGCCTTCCGCGCCACGCTGGAGGATGTGATCGAGGCCGACATCCTGCTGCACGTGCGCGACGTCTCGCACGGCGATTCTCAGGCTCAGGCCGAGGACGTCGATACGGTGCTGCGCGAACTCGGGATCGAGGCCGATCCGAACCGCCTGATCGAGGTCTGGAACAAGGCCGACCTCCTCGACGCGGACGAGCGCACGCGTCTGCTGAACCTGAGCGCGCAGGGACGCAACGACCGCGACAGCGCCACGCCGATCCTGGTCTCCGCCCTGACCGGGGAAGGGCTGTCCACGCTGGAGAGCCGGATCGAGGCGCGGATCGCACGCCGCCGCACGACCTTCGCGGTCACCCTGCCGCCGGAGGACGGCGCGTCCCTGAACTGGCTCTACGAGAACGCCGAGGTGCTCGACCGGCGCTCCGAGGAGTCCGGAACCATCCACCTCGCGATCCGCATCGCGCCGGAGAAGGAGCCCCGCTTCCTCAACCGCTTCGAGGCGGCGCGCCGCATCGCCGGCGCCTGATCCGACAGCGCATCGAGCGGGCGGCGACCGCGACCGTCGACGGGGCGCGGAGGGATCAGACCGGCGCCTTGGTCAGCAGCCAGTCCTCGACCACGATCGCGTCGAGGCCGGTGGTGGAGAACATCAGGATCGCGTCCTCGGCCGTGTGCAGGATCGGCTTGCCCATCACGTTGAAGCTGGTGTTGAGCAGGATCGGAACCCCGGTGATCTCGGCGAACGCCGCGATCAGGCCCGCGTAGGCCGGGTTGCGCTCGGCCGTGACGCTCTGGAGCCGACCGGTGCCGTCCGCGTGGACCACCGCCGGCACTCGGTCGCGCACCTCTTCCCGCCAGACCAGCGTTCGCTCCATGTAGGGGGAGTCGGCGTAGTCCTCGAACCAGTCGGGGCCGGCCTCGGCCAGGATCGAGGGGGCGAAGGGACGGAAACCCTCGCGGTACTTCACCTTGGCGTTGAGCGCGTCCTTGGCGTGGGCCGGGCGCGGATCGGCGAGGATCGAGCGGTTGCCCAGCGCACGCGGCCCGAACTCGGCCCGGCCCTGCACCCAGCCGACGAGGCCGCCGTCCGCCAGGATGCGCGCGGCCTCCCGGGTGACGCCCTCGTGGCCGAGGCGCCGCGCGCGCGGCTCCCACTCCGCCATCCGCTCCATCGGCTCGGTGGAGACCCGGCTGCCGAGGTACGGCGTCAGCGGGCGCGCCGGGGCCGGCGGGCCGCGCCAGTCCGGATGGTCCTCGGCATAGGCGAGCCAGGCCGCCCCCACCGCGTTGCCGTCGTCGCCCGGCGCCGAGGGGACGTGCAGGCGGGCGAACCCTGCGCGGCCGAGCACGCGCCCGTTATACGACGAGTTGAGCCCGCAGCCGCCGGAAATGACGAGGTCGTCGGCGGGGGCGAGCCGCCACGCCTCGTCCACCAGCACATCCATCAATTCCGAAAAGATGTCCTGGCCGCAGCGGGCGAGATCGGCCCAGCCCTGCCCGCCGAGGTCGGCCGGCCGGCGCGCGAGGATGGCCTCGGCCACGGCCTGCACGGTGGTGGACTCGGTGAAGCGCAGGCGCCCCTCCTCGACCGTGTAGAGGCGGCGCAGCAGGGTCATCAACTCGGGGTCGGTGCGGCCGTAGGGGGCCAGCCCCATGATCTTCCACTCCTCGCCCTTCATCTGGTCGAAGCCGGCGAGATCCGTGACGAGGCCGTAGAGGAAACCCACCGAGCCGCGCCCGCGATGGCGGCGCACCTCCTCGATGCGGCCGTCCGCGAGGCGGTAGAGCGCGGCGGCGCCCGTCTCGCCCATGCCGTCCACGATCAGCGCCGTCGCCTCGTCGAACGGGCTGCCCCAGAGCGCGTAGGCTGCGTGGGAGAGGTGATGGGGGTAGCGGCGCTGCGCAGCGAGCGTCGCGCGGCGGGTGGGGTCGATGCCGCGCCCCTCGTTCTCCAGCGCCAGCAGGGTGCCGAAGCCGACGCGGGCCTGCGCGGCGGCGAGTTCCGCGATCAGGATGCGCTCGGCCCGCTCCGGCACGAAGGAGCGGTTCAGCGTCGAGGGGTGGGCGGCCAGCGTCGCAAGGTCGAAGGCGCCGGAGTTCGCCTGCCCGCGCAGGAACTCGCTGAACTGCTCGCCCCAGGTCGAGGCGACGACGAGTTCGGAGCCGCGCGGGACGTAGCGCTCCAAAAGGCCGACCATGCGGATGGCGGAATCCGGCTCGCAGTTCGGGGCGCGCTTGTATTGAAGGAACCGCTCCGCGGCCTCCGCGAACAGCACCGTGCCGTCCGGGCCGACGAGCGCGAGGGCCGGATCGTGGAAGGTGGTGGCGAGGCCGAGGTAGTAGCGCATGAGAAGGAATTACAATCCGGCGCCGGGGACGGCAACGCGCCCCGTCCCGGTTGTTCCCCTGTCCCCGCAACATGATAGCGCGACGCCTGCGCCGTCATCCCGTCCTCGTCAGGAGCCGGGGCCCAGCGCCGCGCCGATCAGGCGCCGGCCGTCCTCGCTCGCCCAGTCGGCGGGGCCCTTCATGACGCCGATCTGACAGCCCTGGCCGTCGATGAGCAGCGTGGTGGGCAGGCCGGGCGAGCCGGTCTCCTGCTGCAGGACCGGCAGCACGCGCCCGTCCGGGTCGCGGTAGGCCTTGAGGTTCACGATGCCGGCCGCCTTGAGCCAGGCCGGCGGCCTGTCGAGGTTGCGCGTCTCGATGTTGATCGCCGCGACTTCGAAGCGGTCGCCGCCGAATTCGGCCTGAAGCCGGTCGAGGGCCGGCATCTCGGCCTTGCAGGGGGCGCACCACGTCGCCCAGAGGTTCAGGAGCACCGTGCGACCGCGGAAGTCCATCAGATCGATCACGGCGCCGTCCGGACCCGCGAAGCGCAGGAGGGGGACCGGTCGGGGAGACGCGGAGACCTGGAAGGCCGCGACCTCGCCCCTGGCAAGCGGAGCCACGCGCCGCGCCGTCTCGGCGGAGGCCGGGCAGGGGTCGACCTCGGCGAGGTTGCCCACGCGCGAGCCGCTCCCGTATAGGGCAAGGCCGGCGATGACGACGGCTGCGGCGGCCACGCCGCCCGAGACGACGTGTTTCGAGATCGTCATCGGCGCAAGCCGGCCGGAAGCGGGCCGGCGCCCGGCAGGAAGGTGTGTGCGGACATGAGCAACCGGATGTGGGGCGGGCGCTTCGCGAGCGGCCCCGCCGAGATCATGGAGGAGATCAACGCCTCCATCGGGTTCGACAAGCGCCTCGCGCCCCAGGACATCCGCGGCTCGCTGGCGCATGTGGCGATGCTGGGCGCCCAGGGCATCCTGCCGGCCGACGATGTGACTCTAATCCAGGACGGGCTCAAGGCCGTCGAAGCCGAGATCCAGGCGGGCGGCTTCGCCTTCCGGCGCGATCTGGAAGACATCCACATGGCGGTGGAGAGCCGGCTCACCGAGATCGTCGGCCCGGGCGCGGGCCGCCTGCACACGGCGCGCTCGCGAAACGATCAGGTCGCCACCGACATGAAGCTGTGGGTGCGCGACACCCTGGACGGGCTCGACGCACAGGCCGCCGCCCTGCAGCAGGTGCTGGCCGAGAAGGCGCTGACGCATGCCGGCACGGTGATGCCGGGCTTCACCCACCTGCAATCGGCACAGCCCGTCACCTTCGGCCACCACCTGCTCGCCTACGTCGAGATGCTCGGGCGCGACCGCGGCCGGTTCCGCGATGCCCGTGCCCGGCTCAACGAGTGCCCGCTCGGGGCGGCGGCGCTCGCCGGGACCTCCTTCCCCATCGACCGGCAGGCCACGGCCGCCGCGCTCGGCTTCGACCGGCCGACCGCCAACTCCCTCGATTCCGTGGCCGACCGCGACTTCGCCCTCGAATCGCTCTCGGCCGCCTCGATCTGCGCCGTCCACCTCTCGCGCTTCGCGGAGGAACTGGTGATCTGGACCTCGGCCCAGTTCGGCTTCGTCAGGCTGTCGGACCGGTTCACCACCGGCTCGTCGATCATGCCGCAGAAGCGCAACCCCGACGCGGCCGAGCTGGTACGGGCGAAGTCCGGCCGGGTGATCGGCGCGCTGACCGCGCTGCTCGTCGTGATGAAGGGCCTCCCGCTCGCCTATTCGAAGGACATGCAGGAGGACAAGGAGGGCACCTTCGACGCGCTCCAGGCCCTCTCGCTGTGCCTGGCCGCCATGGCCGGCATGGTGCGCGACCTCGAGCCCGTCGCCGACGTGCTCGCGCGTGCGGCCGGGTCCGGCTACAGCACCGCGACGGATCTGGCCGACTGGCTGGTGCGCGAACTCGGGCTGCCGTTCCGCGAGGCGCACCACGTCACCGGCCGCCTGGTCGGCGTCGCCGCCGCGCGCGGGGTCGGTCTGGAGGAGCTGTCGCTCGTCGATATGCAGGCCGCCCATCCCCGGATCACGGACGCGGTCTACGCCGTGCTCGGCGTCGAGAACTCGGTGACGAGCCGCACCAGCTATGGGGGCACCAGTCCGGACAACGTGCGGGCTCAGGCCGAGGCGTGGCTCGCCAAGCTCGCGCCGCAGGGGAACTGAGCAAGAAGGCCAGGCAAGAGATCTGAGGATGAGCGTGCGCGCGCCGCCGGGAAAATGCGTGCGTTCACGGCTCAGCTATGTGATGCTCGCTATCGAGTGGCGCGAACCGCATGGAGATCGTCGCATGACCCTGGATTTGTGGATCACGCCTGAGGAGACCCCGGCCCTGGCGGCGCAGGCGACCGCGCTGATCGACGCGCGCCTGAGCCGGTTCGCCGAGGCCGAGCGCGCCGCGTTCTGGTCGTCCATCCGCAAGGCCTACAACACGCCCTACAACGACCCCTCCCCCCGCGAGGTCGAGACCCCGCGCAAGCCCCAGCCTCCGGTGCAGATCGAGGTCCCCGACCTGTCGTTGCCGGTCGCTGCCTTGGCCGCGATCGCGCTGCCCACCGCGGGGCTCGGCGACATCCACGCCGCCTGATCGGCTCCACCCCACGGCTTGCCCTTCCCACCAGGATCGACCGACCGCCCCGACCGTCCCCGGATGACGCCCGCCCGCGGGCCATCGGGGCGGCCTTATCTCGCACCCTCGACCGAATCATACCGCATCCGGGTGATCTCTTACGGGATGACGGATTCGGGTTTCGCTCAAGCGCCGCGCGGGCTTGGTTGATACGCGCGGACGCCCCCGGGAATCCTCGATGCACCACTCTTCGATGCGCTGCGCCTTCCGTCTCGTTGCCGGAGTCCTCCCGGTCGCCCTGCCGGCACTCGCCGCCGTGGCAGGGCTCGCCGCCTCGTCGCCGGCCTCCGGCCTGCGGGCGCAGGACCTGACGGTGCCCGGCGCCGAGCCGGAGCCGACGTCCCGTGGCCGTCGACGGGGGCGCGAGCGGGCGAAGAAAACGCCCGCGACGCCGCCGGGCATGCAGCAGGCGACCCCGCTCGCCGTGTTCGGCGACTGGAACGTCTTCACCAACGGCGAGGGCCGCGCCCGCGTCTGCTACGCCATCGCCCAGCCGCAGACGCGCAGCCCGAAGACGCTGGCGCGCGACACGGCCTACCTGTTCGTGACGGTCCAGAAGGGCGAGCCCAACCGGCAGGAGATCGCGGTGATGCTGGGCTTCAAGCCCAAGGCCGCCGCCAGCCAGAGCAAGCCGGGCGCCGCCGCCGCGCCGGGCGATCCGTACCTGACGGTCGGCACCGCCCGCTACGGCCTCGTGGTCAAGGACGAGAATGCCTGGGTGCAGAATCCGGCCGAGGAGAGCCGCATCGTCGCCGAGATGGGCCGGACGCAGACCGCGACCGTGAAGACCACCTCCGGACGCGGCAAGCCGACCAGCGACGACTATGCCCTCGGAGGCTTCTCTGAAGCGATCAAGCGCACCCGCGAGGAGTGCAAATAGGCCTCCGAACGGACGAGCCCGGCCGCGAAGCCGGGCTCAACAGTCGCAACCGTACCCCGGGGCCGTGGGTCATACCGCCCGCAGGCGCCGAGGACCGCCACGGCTGCGATCACGGGCGGCGCGCGCCACCTGCTCGATACTGCCGAAGAGCGCGCCGTCGAGGCCGTCGAAGCCCGGTGTCGAGGAGAAGAAGCGCACCCCGCCCCGTTCGGGCACGGCGATGCCGGCGGTGATCTCGCCGATCTCGATCACGCGGGTGGGATGGGCGTCGTGGAAGGGGTCGAACGCCGTGAGCGGCGCCGCTGCCTGAAGCTGGGGCATGTCGGTGAAGTCCTGAAGGCCGTGCGCCGGCCGATAAACGACGAAGATGACGGTGGAATGAGGCCTGAACCCCGGTCTCGCATCAGCGTCGACAACACTCCCTCGGCCCAGCGCGCCGCGAAAAAGCTTTCGTGGACCCTTTCCATTTGGAAACGATGATCAAGGCAAGTCCTCCTCTCGGCGAAGGACCACGGTGCTCACGAGCAGCGTGATGCTTTAGCGTTTGATGACGCGGCGCAAGCTCTGCAGATCAAATCACCGCGGTGCGGACACGACCGCACGAGAAGAAGATGCGACCGCCGGGCGCTCGCGTCAACGAAATGGTGTTCCGAAGTTTGCCGGTCGCGGGAAAGGTCGCACGGGTTCCGGCGCATACCGCAGCAGGATCTTCGCCGCGGCCAAGTTTTTGGCGGCCCGACGGGATCGGCGTCCTACGCGACGAGCGTGGAGAGAGCGGTGAAATCGCGAAAGACCGGGTCGGCACCGGCCGCGACGAGGTCGCCTCCGTCGCGATCGTGGCTCCAGTGGCCGCCGCCGGTGAAGCCCGCCACCCGCATCCCGGCGGCGCGTGCGGCCGTGACGCCGGGCACGCTGTCCTCGATCACCAGGCAGTCGGACGGGCTCGCGCCCATCGTCGCGGCGGCATGGAGGAACAGGTCCGGGAACGGCTTCCCGCGGGGCACCTCGCTGGAGGAGAACACCCGCCCCTCGAAGAGCGGCCACAGCCCGGTCAGGGTCAGGGAATGGCGCAGCCGCACCGGATCGCTGCTCGACGCGACGCAGGTCGGGATGCGCAGGGCCCGTACCGCCTCGGCGACGCCCCGCATCGCCTGCAACTCGGCATCGAAGGCGCGCAGGGTGTCGGCCTTCACCGCGGCGACGAAGCCTTCGGGTGCCTCGATGCCGTAGTCGCGGGCGACGCACGCCATGATCGAGACCATGGAGGTACCCGCGAAGCGCGCCCGCACCGTCTCGACGTCGATGCCGACGCCGATCCGGTTGAGCGCGCGCGTCAGCATGGCGAGGCTGATCGGCTCGCTGTCCACCAGCACGCCGTCGCAGTCGAAGATCACCAGGGCCGGCGAGGGCTCGGTGCGCATCCGCGCCGGCGCTTGCGGCTGCATCCGTTCGTTCATGGCCCGGCCCCGTTCGTCGGGGGCAACTGGCATGATGGAGCCTCTCACGGCAACGTGGGCGGGGACACGGCCGGCTTGCGTCGGCAACACGGCCCGCCTACTCCACCCGCGGCGGCCGCGCCGGGCCCCGCGAGGAGGGTCGCATGCTGCGTTCCGTGGTCGGATTTCTCGGGCTGCCCTTCCTCAGCCGGACGCTCGGCCTGCTGATCCTGGCCGGGGGCTTCGTGCAGTTCTGCTACGACGGGGCCCGCTCGATCGCGAACAACGGGTTGCGCGTGACCACGGTAAGCGACCTGCTCTTCACGCTGTTCAAGGACAAGGCGAGTTCCCTCCAGGGCACGATCGAGGGCGTCGCCCCCTGGCTGTGGCAGATCCTCGTGCTCCCGCTGACCCTGGCACCGGCCTGCGCGCTCTGTCTCGCGCTCGGCGCGATCCTGCTCTGGCTCGGCCAGCCGGCGCGCGAGCCGGTCGGGTTCCTGATGCGGCCGTAGGCTTTGCGGTGTGACCTGCCTCAGGCCGCGATCCCATCGGCGTAACGGGCCGCTTCGAGGATCAGATCGACGACCTCGCTCGGCCGTCTCGGATCGGCGACGCGTACGATCCCCGATCCGGGAATCGGGCACTCGATCTGATCGTTCATGAACAGGTCGCGGATCCTCACCTTGATCTTGTGGGTCCGGAACCCGCCGAGCCATCGCTCGTCGAACGAGAAGTCGGCCGCGGGGTCGATCGGTTCGGCGACCAGGACGACCGCGTAGTCCGTCAGAGTGTAGGACAGCACGCAGACGCGAAGTCCTTTCGGCCAGTGCCGCAGGCGGAGGGACAGGTAGATCGTGGTGGTCGGCTGCGCGTCGCGATAGTCGTTGAGGTCGAACTGCCCGAGACGCGGCTTCAGGTAATCGAGGGTATCGGCGGCCCGTGAACCGAGGTCACGGGCCGGGTCCGTCCGAACCGGCTCGACGCCTCGTCCCGTGGCCCGGTGCCAGAGCGCGCGCACCCCGGCACGATACGGGGCCAGCCGATCCGGAGACAGTTCCTCCCCGGCGATCTCGAACTCCGGCAGATCCTCCATGGAGGGCGGACGTTTGCGGATGAACAGGGCGTTGGCGGCCCGTGCCGCCTCGAACGTCGCCCTGCACGCGATCATGCCGTCGTTGTCGGTGCGATGCGGCCAGGCGACGAACGTGGTTTCCGCAAGCCGGACGCGGCCACGCTCGTCCTCCGTGCCGCTCATCAGGACGGTGGGGAACGCCGTCTCATCCGGGAGAAGGGACGACGCGAAGAACGAACGGACGTCGTCGCGTCCGAACTGCGCGGAGAGGTAGGCGGCCGCGCGCCGCGAGAGGACGAGCCACTGACTGCCGTGGCGGACGTGGCCGATGTCGTCGCTGCGCTCCGAACGGAAGAACGAGCCGACGCCTTCGACCTCGTGGAAATACCTGGAAAACCGGTGCTCGATGTCCCGTTGGCCGACGGGATAGAAAGTGACGTATTCGGTGGCCTCGATGCAGGAGACGCCATCCTCCAGGCGCGTCGCGATATCGTCCGACCGGGCAAGGGGATAATGCTGCTCGCTCACCAGCAGCAGATGGCTCCAAGTCCGAGAAGACGTCAACGCGAGGTCGGTGGCCCGAAGCGCCGCGTCGACCAGGCTGAAGCTTCCCCAACTGCACACCCTGCTCGGGAGAGCCCTGATGTTCGCGTGGCGTCTCGATAGGGCCGCCAGATACTGCTTCGTTTCCTCCGGAGCTTTCGCGTCCAAGTGGACGATGAACAGGTCCCTGCGATTGTGGATCGATCGGATCAGACCATCGATGGCATCGCTCGCGCCGTTGGCGAGGATGACATACACCACCGGACTTCGACGTCTTGCCGTCATACCGAGACGCCCGGTTGGATGGGATCGCAGCCATCCGACGATCGCGTCTGGCGATGCTCACCTCTCCCGACACCCTATCCCAGATGTGATGAAACACAACGCACCGTCCCTGCTTCCCTGGTCCGGCTGGTCTTGCGTTGCGGGCGACCGCTGGTGGAAGAGGGAGACGTGATATGGGGTTGACCGATGCATGCTGTGGCCGACCGGCCGGGTGCGGGACGCCCTCTTTCTTCGATGAATGCGATCAGAGGTTGTAATGGCGGCTGACAACTCGTCCGGTGGGGGGCGCTACGGTGCAGACAGCGCAAGGAAATCCAACAACCTGCTCTACCTGCTGGCAGGATTGGTAGTGTTCATCGCCGTCGTCTTCGGTGTGCTGTATGTGTTCGGGCAGCAGCTCGGGGTTCAGATCTGAGGGTGTTTCCGAGCGAGGCGACGACTCTTGAGCGTGTCGGATCGCTCGATCCCCAGGTGTAAAGCGTTCGGGCCGACCCCGCGATCGGTTCGAGGATCGGGTGGGCATGGCCTGACTGTGCACCCAGCTCGCTCCAAGGGCGATGCGACGGATCGTAAAAACGCGTACAGAGCGCGCATCCCGACACCCGAGCCGAGCTTCCGCCCGCGCTGATGCCTGCTGAATCCCTCCTTTTCCTGGCCGCGCTCCTGCCCTTCCTCGGCAGTGCGGCGGCGGCATTCCTGCCGCGCGATGCCCGGACCACGTCGGCGTGGCTGGCGGGCATGGTCACGCTGTCGAGTCTCGCCTGCATCGGAGTGCTCTATCCCCGGCTTGCCGGGGGGGGCGTCGTCGAGACCGGCATCGACTGGCTGCCCTCGCTGGGCGTCGCCCTCGTGTTCAGGCTCGACGGGCTGGCTTGGCTGTTCGCCGTCCTCGTGCTCGCGATCGGCGCGTTGGTGGTGCTCTACGCGCACTACTACATGGCCAAGGAAGACCCGGTCCCGCGGCTGTTCTCGTTCTTCCTCGCGTTCGTGGGCGCGATGCTCGGCATCGTCCTGTCGGGCAACCTGATCCAGCTCGTGGTGTTCTGGGAACTCACGAGCATCCTGTCGTTCCTGCTGATCGGCTACTGGTACGACAACCCCTCGGCGCGCGACGGCGCCCGCATGGCCCTGACCATCACCGCCATGGGAGGGGTGTGCCTGCTCGCCGGCATGGTGATCCTGGGCGCCATCGCCGGGAGCTACGAGCTTGCCGTCGTGCTGGCCTCCGGCGCGGCGATCCGCTCCAGCCCGCTCTACCTCCCCGCCGTCCTGTTGATCCTGACGGCGGCGCTCACCAAGTCGGCCCAGTTCCCCTTCCATGTCTGGCTGCCGCGCGCGATGGCGGCGCCGACGCCGATCAGCGCCTACCTCCATTCCGCGACGATGGTGAAGGCGGGGATCTTTCTGATGATCCGGTTCTGGCCGGTGCTCGCCCAGACCGACGCGTGGTACTGGATCGTCTCCAGCGTGGGCATGGCGACGCTGCTCGTCGGCTCGTGGAGCGCGATCTTCCAGCACGACCTCAAGGGGCTGCTCGCCTACTCGACGATCAGCCATCTCGGCCTGATCACCCTGCTGCTCGGGTTCGACTCGCCGCTCGCCGTCGTGGCGGCGATCTTCCACACGGTCAACCACGCGACCTTCAAGGCGTCGCTGTTCATGGCCGCCGGCATCATCGACCACGAGACCGGCACGCGCGACATGCGACGGCTCAGCGGCTTGCGGCGCGTCATGCCCCATACCGCGACGCTGGCCATGGTCGCCGCCGCCGCGATGGCCGGGGTGCCCCTTCTCAATGGGTTCCTCTCCAAGGAGATGTTCCTGTCCGAGGCGGTGGACAGCATCGGCGAGCATCCCCTGCACCTCGCCACGCCCGTGCTCGCGACCGTGGCCTCGGCGTTCACGGTGCTCTACTCCCTGCGCTTCATCCGCCAGACCTTCTTCGGTTCCGCGCCGCGGGACCTACCGGAGCAGCCGCACGAGCCGCCGCGCTGGATGCGCCTGCCGGTCGAGGTGCTGGTGCTGGCCTGCGTCGCCGTCGGTCTCGTTCCCAACTTCACCATAGGCCCGGTGCTGGAGACCGCGGTGCGGGCCGTGTTCGGCGCGTCCGCCCCCTCCTACGACCTCGCGATCTGGCACGGCCTCAACGCGCCCCTGGCGATGAGCGTCGCGGCGCTCGTGGGCGGCGTCGCGCTCTATGTCGTGTTCGCCCGGCGCATCGACACCAACCCCCGCGGCGGTCCCTGGCTGATGGACCGCCTCGACGGCGGCCGGCTGTTCGAGCGAACCATGACCGGGCTCGTCCACGGCGCTCGCCGTCTCGAGGGCGTCCTCGGCACGGCGCGCTTCCAGGGTCAGCTGCGGGCCCTGTTCCTCGTGGCCGGTGCGGCGGCGCTCGCGGCCGCCGCCGGCCACGGGCTCCTCGCCATGCCCGCCGGTCCGCCTTTGCCGGCGATCCTCACGGGGCTCGATCCGGCTTTCGCCCTGCTGTGGCTGGTCGGCGCGGCCTGTGCCGTGGGAGCCGCGCGCCGCGCCAAGTATCATCGGCTCTCGGCCACGATGCTCGCGGGCGGGGCGGGGCTGGTGGCGACCCTCACTTTCGTCTGGTTCTCGGCACCCGACCTCGCGGTGACGCAGCTGCTCGTGGAGATCGTCACCGGCGTGCTGCTGTTGCTGGGCCTGCGCTGGCTGCCCAAGCGCGAGGAAGCGATTCCGGTGCCGGACGCCGAGCGGACCCGTGCGCGTCGTCGCCGGATCACCGATCTCGGCATCGCCGCCGGTGTCGGGACCGGGATCGCCGCGCTCGCCTACGCGGTGATGACCCGCCCGGCGCCGGACGGGATCAGCCGCTGGTTCGTCGAGCAGGCCTATCCGCTGGCGGGCGGGCGCAACGTCGTCAACGTCCTGCTGGTCGATTTCCGCGCCTTCGACACCCTGGGCGAGATCTCCGTGCTCGGCGTCGTCGGGCTGACTGTGTTCGCGCTGCTGCGCCGGTTCCGTCCGGCCGCCGACAGCCTGGAGCAACCCGAGCAGCAGCGCCGCCAGGACGCCCATGACGAGGCGCGCGAGGGCCGCGCCGTCGGGGACACCACCGCCGATGCCATGCTGGTACCCCGCGTGGTGATGACGTGGCTGTTCCCCTTCGTGATCCTGCTCGCGCTGCACCTGTTCCTGCGCGGGCACGATCTGCCCGGCGGCGGCTTCGCGGCCGGGATCGCGCTGTCGATCGCCTTCGTGCTGCAATACATGGCCTGCGGCGCCGAATGGGTCGAGGAGCGCCTGCGCATCCGGCCGATCTCGTGGATCGGCGGCGGCCTCTTGGTCGCGGTGCTCGCGGGCGCCGTGCCCTGGGCTTTCGGCTCGCCGTTCCTGACCGCGGCTTTCCAGTACGCCGACCTGCCGATCCTGGGTAAGATTCCCCTCGCGAGCGCCGTGGTCTTCGACCTCGGCGTCGTCGCCCTCGTGGTCGGGGCGACCGTGCTGATGCTCGTGGCGCTCGCCCGTCAATCCCTGCGCCGCCAGCGCGAGGCGTCCGCCGACGCGGCGATGGAGCCGGAAGTCTGATGGAGATCGTCCTGTCCCTCGGGATCGGCGTGTTCGCCGCCTCCGGCGTCTGGCTGCTCCTGCGGCCGCGCACGTTCCAGGTGGCCCTCGGCCTCACCCTGCTCACCTACGCGGTGAACCTGTTCATCTTCTCGATGGGCCGGTTGCGGCTGGACGCGCCGCCGGTGCTCGAAGCGGGGGCCGAGATCCCCGCCGTCTCCGATCCGGTGCCTCAGGCACTTGTGCTGACAGCGCTGGTGATCTCCTTCGCGTTGACGGCCCTGTTCCTCGTCGTCCTGCTCGCGGCCCGCGGCATCACCGGCAGCGACCACGTCGACGGCAGCGAGCCCGGCCGGTGAGTTCCGCCGGCGACCACCTCGTCGTCCTGCCGGTCGTTCTGCCGATCGCCGCGGCGGGCCTGATGCTGCTGCTCGACGAGCGCCGGACCGGCCTGAAGGCGGTGATCAGCCTCGCGACGGTCGCGGTGCTGCTCGCCACCGCCCTCGCGCTGGTGCGGGGTACGCTCGAGGGAGCCGAGGTTTACCGCGTCGGCGGCTGGGACGCGCCCTACGGCATCGTCCTCGTCGCCGACCGCCTCTCGGCGACGATGCTCGCGCTGACCGCCGTGCTGGGCCTGTGCGCCCTGACCTTCTCGCTGGCCCGCTGGGACCGGGCCGGCCCGCGCTTCCACGGCCTGTTCCTGCTGCTGACGATGGGCGTGAACGGGGCCTTCCTCACCGGCGACCTGTTCAACCTGTTCGTGTTCTTCGAGGTGATGCTGGCCGCCTCCTACGGCCTCGTGCTGCACGGTTCGGGAGAGACCAGGATCCGGGCGGGGCTGACCTACATCGCCGTGAACCTGATCGCCTCGCTGTTCTTCCTGATCGGCGTCAGCCTGATCTACGGCTCCGCGGGCACCCTCAACATGGCCGACCTCGCCCGCCGCCTGCCGGCTCTGCAGGGGACCGAAGCCGGGCTGGTCTCGGTCGGCTGCGCGGTCCTCGGGATCGCCTTCCTGATCAAGTGCAGCGCCTGGCCCCTCGGATTCTGGCTGCCGCCGACCTATGCCGCCGCGAGCGCGCCCTCGGCCGCGATCCTGGCGATCCTGAGCAAGGTCGGCGTCTACGTCGTGGTGCGGTTGCAGACGCTCCTGTTCGGGTCCGGCGCCGAGGCGGGCTTCGGCCTGTCCTGGCTGCTCGCCGCGGGGCTCGCCACCATCGTCTACGGCACCATCGGCATCCTCGCCGCCCGCAACCTGGCGCGGGCCGCCGCCTACGCGGTGATGATCTCGTCGGGCACGGTGCTCGCCGCCCTCGGGGCGGGAAGCGGGCCGGCGCTGGCCGGCGCGTTGTTCTACCTCGTCGGCTCGACGCTCGCCGCCGGCGCCCTGTTTCTCCTCGCGGAGATCCTTCGACGTGGCCGCGACCCCGCCACCGCCGGGCAGGCCGTGTTCGAGGACGAGTATCGCGATCCCTTCGACGACGCGGACGACACCGTGATCCGACGGGCGGTCCCGGCTTCCGTCGCGATCCTCGGTGCCGTCTTCCTGTTCTGCACGCTGATGCTCGCGGGCCTGCCGCCGCTCGCGGGCTTCGTCGGCAAGCTCGCGATGTTCTCCGGGCTGGCGGCCGGCGCCCTGTCGCCCTCGGCCTGGGCGCTGATCGGGATCCTCACCGTGTCGAGCCTCGGCACGCTGGTGCCGCTCGTGCGGTTCGGCGTCCTCGCCTTCTGGGTTCCGAGCGACGACCCCGACCCGGTCGTGGGCCGGGCGGAGTTCATGGCGCTCGCCGGCCTCGTGGTCGCCTGCCTCGCGCTGACGATCTGGGGCGGGGCGGGCCTCGCCTACGCCGACCGGACGGTGGAGGGGCTGGCGGCTCCCGGCGACTACGCCCGCGCCGTCCTCGACGGGGGCGCACGTTGAGCCGGATCCTGCCCTATCCCCTGCTCTCGCTCGGTCTGGCCGCGACCTGGCTGCTCCTGAACGCCCCGCTCACGCCCGTGACCGTCCTCCTCGCCGGGCTCGTCGGCCTGCTCGTCCCCTCCGTCATGCGGGCCTTGCGCCCGCAGACCGTACGCCTGCGCGCGCCGGGCACGATCCTGAGGCTCGCCGCGTGCGTCCTCACCGACGTGCTGCGCTCCAACCTCGATGTCGCCGGGATCATCCTCGGCCTGCGCCGGGGGGAGCGGCGCTCCGGTTTCGTGTGGGTGCCCCTGGAGCTGAGCAGCGAATACGGTCTGACCGTGCTTTCGATCATCATGACGAGCGCGCCGGGCACCCTGTGGGTCCAGTACGATTCCCATACGCGCGGGATGCTGCTGCATGTGCTCGACTTCGAGGGGGGGGACGAGTGGGTGGCCCGGGTCAAGGACCGCTACGAGCGCCCGCTGATGGAGATCTTCCCGTGAGTTCCCCGGAGATCCTCGCCTACGGTCTCGGCCTCGCCCAACTCATGCTGATCCTCGCGATGGTCCTGGCAGGCTGGCGCGTGCTGCGCGGTCCCCGCGCCCAGGATCGCGTGCTCGGCCTCGACACGGTCTACCTCAACGGCATGCTCGCGATCGTGACGCACGGCATGCGGACCGACAGCGGCTTCTACTTCGAGGCCGCCCTGATCGTCGGCATGCTCGGCTTCGCGGCGACCGTGGCGCTGGCCAAGTTCCTGATCCACGGCGAGGTGATCCGGTGAGCGCCGCCGATCTGCCCGGTTGGGCCGCGTGCCTCGTGGTCGCGCTGGCGCTCGCGGGAGCCGCCTTCTCGCTGATCGGCTCCATCGGCCTGCTGCGGCTGCGCGGCTTCTACGAGCGTGCCCACGCCCCGGCCCTCGGGGCGACCGCCGGCATGGCCCTGATCGTGGCGGCCTCGATCCTGTACTTCTCCGTCGCGGAAGGTCGCCTGGTGCTGCGCGACCTCGTGATCGGCCTGTTCCTCACGGTGACCACTCCCATAACCCTGCTCCTGCTCGGCCGCGCCGCCGCCTTCCGCGACCGCAGCGAACGCAACGCCGACGCCCCGCCGGACCCGTGACGGGTGTCCTCGCCCGATGATGGTGAGCCGATGGGAGCACCGGTCGCACCTCCCATCCCGTCGGGGTGCTCGAACGGCCGCGCAGGCTGAGCTAAGGTCGACCACGAAGACGCGGTCTGGACGCCCCATCGGCCGGTGGCGCGGTCCGTTCGGGAGCGGGGGCTTGGACAGCACGATGCACTCGGGGGGGTGGTGACGATGCGACGTGTCTACGCCTTCGCCCTGCTCGCGGTCCTCGCAGCATCGAGCGCATGGGCGCAGGAGCGGCCCCGGGGCGAGGCCATCTCCGTCGAGGGCGTGGCCGGGCCCTACGGTGAGCGGCTGACGCTCGACGACAACGGCCTCACCCTCACCTTTCCCGACGAGACCGTGAAGCTGCGCATCGGCGGCCGGGTGAACCTCGATTACGGTGCGGGCTCCGTGCGACCGCCCTCGCCCGCCGACCCGTTCCTCGACAATTTCCACGTCCGCCGGACCTGGATCGAGAGCTATCTCACCCTGAACAAACAGGTTCTGCTCGCCTTCCAGTACGATCTGGCCGATCCGGACCGGCCGATCAACGACGCGCTGGTGGTCTTCCGCCTGCCAGGGGACACCCTGGTCAGCGTCGGCAACGGGAAGGAGCCGTTCAGCGCCGACCAGATGATCGGCAACGTCAACCTGCTGTTCCTGGAGCGCTCGCTGGCCAACGGCCTCGTGCAGGGGCGGACCTTCGGAGCCACCCTCGGCCGGCGCTGGGACGGCTGGACCGTCGCGACCGGCGTGTTCGGCGGCAACCCCAACACCGGGCTGGACAGCGAGGGCATCGCCACGACGACCCGGATCACCTACGCGCCCATCACCGGCGACGAGCGGACCTTGCACCTGGGGCTCGCCGGCAACTTCCGGGATCTGCCGCGGGACGGCGCCCCGCTGCTCCTGTCGAGCCAGACGCAGAACCAGCTGTTTCGGCGCACCTTCTTCACCACCGGCGACGTCCGCGACGCGTCGAGCGTCGGCCGGATCGGGGCGGAGATCGCTTACCGCGAAGGCCCGTTGCTGGTGATGGCCGAGTATATCCGCGCCGAGGTCGGCCGCTTCGGCGGGGCCCGTCCCCTCAGCTTCCAGGGCGGCTACGTCCAGGCGAGCCTCGTGCTCAACGGCGAGAACCGCCCCTACGAGCTGGTGCCCGACGCCAACGGCACGACCTTCGCCGCCTTCGGCTCCGTCCCCGTTAGGGAGGCCCAGCGCCTGACCCGCGGCGGCCTCGGGGTGTTCGAACTCGGGGTGCGGGTCTCGTCGCTCGACCTCGACGAGGCGGGCGCCACCGGCGGGACCGAACACGACGTCACGGTCGGCCTGTCGTGGTATCCGGACAAGAACATCCGCATCACCACCAACTACATCCGCTCGCTGGCCCTGCCCGCCGCCCGCAGCGGAGGGCCCGCGCTCACGGCCGACAGCATCAGCGGTCGCCTGCAACTGTACTGGTGATCGGGCGGCGGACGCGGTCGGGCACCCCGTCCGAGCCGTGCCGGCCCTCAGGGGCGCCGCCCGAGCCTGCGGCGGCGCCCCGTCGCGGCCAGGACGGCGAAGCCCGCGCCCAGGCCGCATAAGGCCCATTTCACCGGAAGCCATCCTGCCCCCTCGGCGGGAACGGGCTCCGTGGCGAAGTGCCCCGGACGGATCTCGACGCCGGGCTTGCCCGACGCCTTGGCGTCCGCGACCTGACCCGGCGTGACCGCCCAGTGCAGGTCTCGCGCCCGGTCGTTGGCCATCAGGGCGAGGCCGACGGCGAACGCCACGAACAGGGCGGCGACGACGCGGGTGACGGGTTTCACGGGTCGGGTCCCTTCGCTGTCCGCAGGGTAGAGGCGTTCAAGCCATGACATCAGCGGCCGACTGACGGCTCAATTCCCGCTTGCGTTGCATGCCTGTCATGCCTCGTCCGCGTCCGTTCCTCAATGAATTCGTGAGGACGAACTGTTACCTCGGTGAGGCATCCGCTGCCGTGCGGGACGGCGACGTCCCTCGTCGGCATGCCGCGGATCCTTCCCACAGGCGAATTCAGACGCTCGATGGACAGCCCCCTTCCGTCTCCCAAGCGCTCGTCCGCCGCCGGCGGCTGGGGCGCGTTGAAGAGCTGCGGCAAGCATCTGCTGGGCAGCCGCGCGCCGCTCTCTGGTGCCCGTGCCCTGCTCTCGGCCAATCAGCCGGACGGCTTCGACTGCCCCGGCTGCGCCTGGGGCGACCCGGCCCACGGCTCCTCCTTCGAGTTCTGCGAGAACGGCGTGAAGGCGGTCTCGTGGGAGGCCACCGACCGGCGCGCGCCGCCGCGCTTCTTCGCCAAGCACACCGTGACCGAGCTGCGCGGCTGGACCGACTACGCGCTCGAGAACGAGGGCCGGCTGACCCAGCCCATGCGCTACGACGCGACCCTCGACCGCTACGTCGCCGTGCCGTGGGAACAGGCCTTCGCCGAGATCGGCGCGACCCTGCGCGGCCTCGACCACCCGGACCAAGCCGAGTTCTACACCTCCGGCCGCGCCTCGAACGAGGCCGCCTACCTCTACCAGCTCTTCGCCCGCCACTTCGGCACCAACAACTTCCCCGACTGCTCAAACATGTGCCACGAGGCCAGCGGCATCGCGCTGCAGGCGGCCATCGGCATCGGCAAGGGCACCGTGCTGCTGGAGGATTTCGAGAAGGCGGACGCGATCTTCGTCGTCGGCCAGAATCCCGGCACCAACCATCCCCGCATGCTGGCGGACCTGCGCCGGGCCGCCGAGCGCGGCGCCCGGGTGGTGGTGCTCAACCCCGTGCGCGAGCGCGGCCTGGAGCGCTTCGCCGACCCGCAGAACAGCATCGAGATGCTGCGGGGCGCCAGCCGCGCCATCGCCAGCCACTACTACCAGCCCAAGCCCGGCGGCGACATGGCCGCCTTCCGCGGCATGGCCAAGGCGGTGTTCGCCCGCGACGACGCCGAGATCGCGGCGGGCCGCCCCTCGCTCCTCGACCGCCAGTTCCTGGCCAAGCACACCGAGGCCTTCGACGCCTACCGGCAGGCGGTGGACGCAACGGAGTGGGAGGCCATCCTCGACCAGTCCGGCCTAACCCGCGAGCAGATCGAGACGGGGGCGGACGTCTACCTCGGCGCCGACAAGGTCATCGCCACCTGGGCCATGGGCGTCACCCAGCACCGGCACTCGGTGGCCACGATCCGCGAGATCACGAACCTGCTGCTGCTGCGCGGCCATGTCGGGCGTCCAGGGGCGGGCCTCTGCCCCGTGCGCGGGCACTCCAACGTGCAGGGCGACCGCACCGTCGGCATCAACGAGAAGCCCCCGGCCACCCTCCTCGACGCGCTCGACCGCACCTTCGGCTTCAAGGCCCCGCGTGCCCACGGGCACAACGTGCTCGCCGCCATCGGCGCGATGCTCGACGGCTCGTCCCGGGCGTTCATTGGTCTCGGGGGCAATTTCGCCCGCGCGACGCCCGACACCACGCTGGTCGCCAAGGCTCTGGCGAGCTGCGAGCTCACCGTCCACATCGCGACCAAGCTCAACCACTCGCACCTCGTGCCGGGCCGCGTCTCCTACCTGCTGCCGTGCCTGGGCCGCACCGAGATCGACCGGAACGCCAAGGGCCGGGTCCAGATCGTGACGGTGGAGGATTCCATGAGCATGGTCCACGGGTCGGGGGGCATCAACAAGCCCGCCTCCCCCCACCTGCGCTCAGAGATCGGCATCATCGCGGGCATGGCGGCGGCCACCGTCGGCTCGCAGCACGTCGACTGGGCCGGGCTCGCCGAGGATTACGACGGCATCCGCACCCTGATCGAGCAGACCATTCCGGGCTTTACCGGCTTCAACCTGAGGGTGCGCCGCCCGCGCGGCTTCATGCTGCGCAACCTCGCCGCCGAGCGGGTGTTCGAGACGGCCTCCGGCCGGGCCGAGTTCTCCGCCGACCGGCTGCCCGATGCCACCGAGCACCAGCGCGCGCGCAAGACCCTCGACACCTACGTGCTCCAGACCTTCCGCAGCCACGACCAGTACAACACCACGATCTACGGCCACGACGACCGCTATCGCGGCGTCTACGGCGAGCGTCGCGTGGTGTTCGCCCATCCCGACGATCTGGCCGAATTGCGGGCCCGGGCGGGCGAGCGGGTCGACCTCGTCTGCGCACACGAGGACGGGATCGAGCGGGTGGCGCAGGATTTCCGCCTCGTGCCCTTCGACATGCCCCGTGGGAGTCTCGCCGGCTACTACCCCGAGCTGAACGTGCTGGTGCCGCTCTCGGCCTTCGGCGAGCTCTCCGACACGCCGACCTCGAAGTCCGTCCTGGTGAAGGTACGCGCCCGTGGCCTCGCCCAAGATGTCCAAGCCGCTTGAGGGCGGGCGGGCCGAGCCCCCCGCCGACGCCGACACGTTCCTGGCCGCGACCGACACCATCGCGGCGATGCGGCCCACTCTGAGCCTCCTGGAGGCCGGCATCCTGGCGGGCCTGCATCTCGGGCTCGCGGGCGACAGCCGCCATTTCGCTCGCGTCTTCGGCGTCGAGCACGCGCTGGTGCTGCGTGCCGTGGAGGCCTTGACCGGAAGCGATCTGCTCGCCGTCACCGCCCGCGACCCCCGCACCCAGCGCACCCGCTACGAGGCCACCCCGACCGGAGGGGACATCCTGGCGATGCTCGCGGCCTGAGGCCGGTTGCCGGGCGCGTGGGCAGGCTGCACGCTGACCGGGCGAGAGGTCATGGCCCGAATGTCATCCCCTGACGCGTCGGTGCCCGATGCGCCTACGCCCTCGGCCCCGAGCCTGCTGGTCCGGCGCTGGCGCGTCGGACTGTTCTCGGGCCTCTACCTGTACCAGGGGCTGGTGGCGGGCTTCGCCACCACCGCGCTCGCCAACCACTTCGCCGCCACCGGCTTCGATGCGGGCGCGGTGGGGAGCTTCCTTGCCCTCGTCGGCCTGCCCTGGGTGCTGCAGCCCCTGCTGTGGGGGCCGCTGCTGGACCGGGCCGAGTCCCACCCGATGGGCGCGCGCCGCGTCTGGCTCGTCCGGGCGCTCATGGGCGCGCAGGCGAGCCTGGGCGTGCTCCTGATCCTCGGCGGGCGGCCGGACCCGAGGGCGGTCGGCGGCGTCCTCCTGCTTCACAGCCTGTGCGCGTCGCTCGCCGACACCGCCACCGACCGCATGATCGTGGCGAGCGTCCCGGAGGGCGAACTCGGCCGCGTCAGCGCCTGCACCCGCGCGGGCTTCGTCACCGGCGGGGCCGTGGGGGCGGCCCTGTTCGCATGGCTTCTCCCCGAGGCCGGGTTCGCGGCAGCCGCCGGGGTGCTGCTCGCCTTCACGAGCCTGCTCGCCCTCGTCTGCGGCCTCGTGCGGGAGCGGCCCGGCGATGCGCTGCTGCGCAAGCGCCCGCCCAGTCCGCGCGCCCGGGTCGGCTGGGTCCGCCGGCTCGCCGATCACCTGCGCCACGTCACGCGGGTGTCGGCGGCGTTCCGCACCCGTGAGGCGGCGGGGCTCCTGGCCCTCTGCTTCGGGATCGATTTCGCCCTGGCCCTGTTCCAGGTCCCGTTCGCGGTGGCGCTGATCCGGGATCACGGCTGGGAGGCCGACGCGCTCTCGCGGCTGCAGGCCGGGCTGGCGCTGCTGGGGGGCACCGTCGGGGCCGGTCTCGTCGGGCTCGGTGTCGACCGGGCCGGCCCGGCCCGCGCGCTCTTCCGGCTTTGCCTCGCCTGCGCGGTCGCCTTCGGCCTCATCGCCCTGATGATCCTCATGGGGCTCGACGCACGGGCCGGGCCGATGATCCTGGGGCTGTCGAGCGTCGTCCCGGCCCTGCTCTACGTCGCCCTGCTGCCCACGGTGGTGCTCGCGAGCCGGTCGGGGGGCGTGTCGGCCACGCAGTTCCAGATCTTCATGGCGACGATGAACCTCGGCGACGTGGCCGGCGCGGGGCTGGCCGGGATCATCGACCAGCGGGTGCCAGCCGCACTGACCGCCTCCGGGGTCGGGGCCGTGTTCCTACTCTGTGCGGTCGCGCGCCGGCCGGCCCGCTGCTGACGCCCGGTCCTGCGCGGGATGACCGATGTGGGGGGCGAAGCCAAACCCGATGCATGTCCACCGCCCCTCGGGGGCGCCCCCTAGAACCGGGCCGTCAGAAACACCCTGACGTTGCGCCCCGGCAGCACGACCTCGTTCACGCGGAACGAGGCGTGGTTGCGGATCACGTCGTCGAGCAGGTTCGTGCCGCGCAGGCCCAGCGTCACCTCGCTGAGGCCATGGACCGCCGGGTCGAGGGGGGCGGTGTAGGAGACCTCCGCCTTGAGATCGTCGTAGCCTGGCGTCTCGGTCTCGAAGGCGGTGATCTGCGTCTGCGCGAAGGCGTGGAGCAGCAGCACCTGCGCGAACCAGCCATCCGCCCGCAGGAACACGCCGCCGCCGACGCGATGGGGCGGGATGCGCGGCACGAAGCTCCCGTCGTCGAACTGTGCGCGCACGAACTCGTACTGGGCGTTGATCCCGGCGAACCCGTCGCCGACCGGCACCACGTCGATCTGGCTTGCGATCTCGGCACCGAGGAAGACCGCGTTCGCCGGCGAGTAGGTGATCTGCCGCAGATCGCCCCCGCCGACGCCGCAGGTGTCGAAGGTGTCGCCGCAGGTGAGGCCGGTGGTGCGCTTGAAGACGAAACCGGTGTAGCGGGTGACGTAGCCCGTCGCGTCGAGGCGGAACGGTCCCTCGGCCCGGCGCAGGCTGAGTTCCAGCGTGCGGGCGCGCTCGACCTTGAGATCGGGATCCCCGATCTCGAACAGGCCGGGCGCCTCGTGGGCTCCGCGGGCGAACAGCTCCAGGGCGTTCGGCGCCCGCTCCACGTAGGAGCCGGTGACGCCCGCGACGAAGCCGTAGGGCAGATCCTGCACCACGCCGACGCTCGCGCTCATCGGCGTGAAGTCGCGGGTCCGGGCGAATTCCTCGGGCTCGTCGCCTGGGCCCCGAGGCAGCAGGTCGGCCGGGAATCGGGCCGCGGTGCCGGCCACGCGGTTGGACTCGATCCGCCCCGACGCCTGCACCCGCAGGCCCCGGCCGATATCCAGCTGCTCGAACAGATAGGCCGCGTCGGCCCGCGTCTCGGACGGACGCAGCAATCCGCCCTCCGCCCCGGAAATGGCGATCTTGCGCAGGTCCGACTGGACGCCGAACGTGCCGGTCAGGACGCCGAGATCGGTCGGGATCGGGACGTGCTCGACCTCCACCCGCCCTTCCGCCGCGCGGTTCTTGAAGATGGCCGAGATCTCCCGGACCCCGCGCGCGTCGGCGAAGGATTCGTTGTGACGATAGACCGATCCGCCCGCCCAGGCCCGCACGGCCGCGAACGGGCCTTCCAGCGGCCGATACTCGCCACGCGCCTGGATCTTGTCCTGAACCGGATCGAGCTGCACGCGGTCCTGCGCCGAACCGATGCCGGGAATGCCGTAGACCGACTCGAACCGGCTGTAGGAAAGGCCGACGAAGCCGCGCTCGCCGATGACGGAGGCGCCGAACGCCCCGCCCTGCGACTCGTTGAAGGAGTTGCGCTGGATGCCGAGCGGCGTGGCGTAGTCGTCCGCGACCGAGCGGAACCCGTCCGCGTGGACGGCGATGTTATCCGCTCCGGCATCGACGGTCGCGGCCGCGTTGCGGCCCCGATCGACCGAGGACAGGCCCGTGGCGACGCGCCCGCTGAGCCCGTTCGGGGGCATCACGGTGGGGATGCGGCCGTTCTCGACGGAGACCACGCCGCCCACGGCCTGCGAGCCGTAGCGCAGGGCGGCCGGTCCGCGGATCACCTCGATCCTGTCGTTGACGATGGGGTTGATCGGGACGGCGTGATCCTCGCCGAGATCCGACATGTCCTGCACCCCGGTGCCGTTCTCGACGATCCGGACGCGGAAGTTGTCGAGGCCCCGGATGATGGGGCGCGAGGCCGCCCCAGGCGCGAAGGTGGAGGCGGAGACGCCGGGCTTGTCGAACAGCGCCTCGCCGAGCGAGGTCGGCTGCGTGCGGGCCAGTTCGTCACCCCGCACGACCGTGACCGACGAGAAGCGGTCGGTGACGACGGGCAATACGCCCACCTTGCCGGAGCCGGGGACGCGCCGGGCCTCGGCCGTGACCTCGATCTCCTCCAGCGTCTCCTCGGCTCCCGCCTCGCCAATCAGGCCGAGACATCCGATCGCCGAGGCGAGGCAGGCCACATAGCGCATCGTCGACATGAAACCCGCCCGTCCATCGTATAGCTATTGCTATAATGATGGGGCGAGGTGTCTGTCCAGGCTCTGATCGATGGTGAAGGGGAGGGTCGAAAGGGCGAGCCCTTTCGCGGGTCCAGGGCGGAGCCCTGAAGTCCTCGTCGGGCTCGCCCGAACCCGCCGAAGGGATGATCCCTTCGGGATGCCGGATCAGGTCATCGCACCTTCCGTCTCGACCAGGATCTCGCGCTTGCCCGCATGGTTGGCAGGTCCCACGAGGCCCTCGGTCTCCATGCGCTCCATGATCGAGGCGGCGCGGTTGTAACCGATCTGCAGGCGGCGCTGGATGTAGGAAGTCGAGGCCTTCTTGTCGCGCAGCACCACGGTCACCGCCTGATCGTAGAGGTCGCCCCCCTCCGCACCGAACTGGCCCCCGTCGAAGACCGGGGCGTCGTCGGTCGCCCCCGCGCCGCCTGCCGGGATGTCGCCGTCGTCGGCGGTGACGGCCTCCAAGTACGAGGGGCGGCCCTGGCGCTTGAGATGCGCCACCACGGTCTCGACCTCGGAGTCCGAGCAGAACGGCCCGTGCACCCGGGTGGTACGTCCGCCGCCGGCCATGAACAGCATGTCGCCCTGGCCCAGCAGCTGCTCGGCGCCCATCTCGCCCAGGATCGTGCGCGAGTCGATCTTGCTCGTCACCTGGAAGGAGATCCGGGTCGGGAAGTTCGCCTTGATCGTGCCGGTGATGACATCGACCGAGGGACGCTGCGTCGCCATGATCAGGTGGATGCCGGCCGCACGCGCCATCTGGGCGAGGCGCTGGATCGCCCCCTCGATGTCCTTGCCCGCCACCATCATCAGGTCGGCCATCTCGTCGACCACGATCACGATGTAGGGCAGCGGATTGAGGTCCATCTCCTCGTTCTCGTAGATCGCCTCGCCGGTCTGGCGGTCGAAGCCGGTCTGGACGGTGCGGGTCAGGATTTCGCCCCGCGCCCGCGCCTCGTCGAGGCGGGCGTTGTACCCGTCGATGTTGCGCACGTTGACTTTTGACATCTTCTTGTAGCGCTCCTCCATCTCGCGCACCGCCCATTTGAGGGCGATGACCGCCTTCTTCGGGTCGATCACGACGGGGGAGAGCAGGTGCGGGATGCCGTCGTAGACGGACAGCTCCAGCATCTTGGGATCGACCATGATCAGGCGGCACTCCTCCGGCTTCAGCCGGTAGAGCAGCGAGAGGATCATGGTGTTGATGGCCACCGACTTGCCCGAGCCGGTGGTACCGGCGACGAGCAGGTGGGGCATGCGGGCGAGGTCGGCGATGATCGGCTCGCCACCGATGTTCTTGCCGAGGCACAGCGCCAGCTTGTGCTTGGTCTCGACGAAATCGACCGAGGCTAGCAACTCGCGCAGGTACACGGTCTCGCGCACGGCGTTGGGCAGTTCGATGCCGATGACGTTGCGGCCCGGCACGACGGCGACGCGGGCGGAGACCGCCGACATCGAGCGGGCGATGTCGTCGGACAGGCCGATGACGCGGGAGGACTTGGTGCCGGGGGCGGGCTCCAGCTCGTAGAGGGTGACGACGGGGCCGGGGCGAACCGCGAGGATATCGCCCCGCACGCCGAAATCCTGCACGGTCTGCTGGAGGTTGAGCGCATTCTGCTCCAATTCGTCCGCGTCGACCTCCTCGCTGTCAGAGAGCATCGGCTCGGCAAGCAGCTCAAGGGCGGGCAGCTCGTAATCCTCGCTGCCGACGAACGACATCGGGATGTGGCGGCCGGCCGGGATCAGATGCGAGCGCTCCGGCAGGATCGCGCGGGGCATGTTCGGCACGGACAGGGCGGGCGCGATGGGAGCATCGGCGGCGACCGCCTCGGGCTCGGCCGAGATGGGCTGAGCGAAGACTGACTCAGCCCGGACGGGCTCTGCGAATTCTGACTCGGACGCGACGGTTTCGGAGAGCTCCTCGAAAACGTTCTCCTCCGGCTCCCGCTCGGGCAAGCCCTTGGTGGTGCGCAGCAGGACGGGGCGGGGCGGGATCGTGGCCGGACGCGGCACGGCGGCGACAGGGGAGGGGGCTTTTTCGGCCTGCGCGATGGCCGGCTCGTACGCCAGTTCTTGGATCGGCTCCGGCGCCTGCACCGAGACTTGGACCGGCTCCGGAGCGGGCTGCCACGCCGGGGCCCGGGCCGGCGTCTCGATGGCCACCACGGCGTACGAGGGAGCCGGAGCCGAGACCGGCGCGGCAACGGGGAGCGCGCTCAGGACAAAGGGCGAGAGATAGCCCGGCGCGATCGGCGCGAGACGGGCGGTGACCGCGATCGGGGCGACCACTAGGGCGGGCGCGGCCACCACGGAGCGGGGCCGGGCGGGACGGATCGCGGCACGGGCCGCCATCGCCGGGACGGCGCAGGGGCGCACCGGCGCAGCCTCAGCCGCCAAAACCTCGATCTCCAAGGTCTCTGCCGCCAAGGCCTGTGCCCTCACGGGCTCGGGGGCGGGGAGCAGGATCGGCGCGGGCGCGGTCTCGGCCTCGATGACCGGCATCGCAGCCACCGGGGACGGGCAGGGCGGGGCTTGCGCGACCGGCGACTCCATCACGGACCACGCGTCGAAGGTGGGCAGGCCGCCGAACCAGCCCAGGAGATCGGACAGGTCGGGCAGGTCGGACCAGTCGGGGGCCTCGGGCACCGGCGCGGGCGCCGCTGCCGGCTCGGCGGGCCGGGACAGGTCGGACATGGCGTCGGGAGCGACCTCGACCGGTGCGGCCTGCGCGGCGGGGCGGCGATCGGGGGTGCGGAAGAAGCGCACGCCGGGCGGCGGCACGAAGGGCTGGCGCCACAGGGGCACGGCCTCGGCGGCCTCCACCAGCGCCTGCGCGGCCAGCGTCTCGCGGCGAAGGGTCTCAGCCTCCGCCTCAGCGCGGGCCGCCTCGGCGGCGGCGAGGGCTGCCGCCTGCGCGGCCTCCTGCGCCGCGACCAGGGCCTCGGCCTGGGCCTGCGCGTCACGCTCGGCCTCCAGCGCCCGCTGGCGGCGCTCCATCAGGATGAAGTCGGGGGTGCGGGTGAAGCGCACCGCCTCCGCCGGCACCGGCGGGTAGGCGGGGCCGCTCGGCGCGGCCAGCGGCGGCAGGCTTGGGCAGAGTGTGTGTGAGGGAGCCGGGGAGGCGGCATGACCCTGCACCGGGGCCATCGAGGACGGGCGCCGCGGCGTGCGGATCAGGACGCCGGGGCTCGACGCCCGCTCGTCGATGCGGCTCTCGTAGGTCTCCTCGAACAGGCCGACGTCGGAAGGCGGCGCGGCAGGCCCGTCGTCGGGCATGAACGCGTCGGATTTGGGCTCGTCCCGGACCGGCTCGGCCCACGGCGTCATGGATAGGGCAGGGGCCTCGCGGCGCAGCATGGCCTGGGGCGGGGTGAGCCAGCTCGGCGGCGCGCCCTGAGCCGCGGCCGAGGCGCCCGGCCGCTGCGGCGGTCCGCCGAGACGGCGGCTGAGGTTGGAGCGAAGCGACATCAGCCGGTTGGCGATGCCCCCGATCGACAGGTCGAGGCGGTCGCCGCCGCGGCCGGGGCGAGAGGGATCACGATGGGAATACGGAGGCCGTCCCGATGCGCGCATGATCTGTGAGATGACTCGAAACAAGGTCCTGCTCCCCCTGGAGCGGTTCACGGCCAGTTAGGGCTATCGTCGTTAACGAACGCTTGCCCCTGGGCCGGTCCCCTCCCCCGCGACGGGCTGTGCGCGCCGGGCGTTCGGCGCTAAGCATCCGTGACGGACGCGCGGAAAAAGACTCCGGGCTGGGATCGGGACGCGTCGGGCGAGTGGTTGATCCGGTGTCACAGGCAAGCGACGCAACATACGACCCGACAAGGCGCTTCCGGTCGCTGTACCGGCACGGCTTCGCCCGCGTCGCCGCCTGCACGGGCCGTAGCCATCCGGGCGACCCGGGGGCCAACGGCCGCGGCCACCTCGCCCTGGCGCAGGCCTGCCACGAGGCGGGCGCGGCGCTCGCGGTGTTCCCTGAACTCGGCCTCTCAGCCTACGCGATCGAGGATCTGCTGCTGCAGGCCACGCTGCTCGACGCGGTGGAGACGGCTTTGGGCGACCTCCTGGCGGCCTCGGAGGCGCTCTCGCCCGTCCTCGTCGTCGGCGCGCCCCTGCGCTGGCGCAACCGGCTCTACAATTGCGGGCTCGCGATCCATCGCGGGCGCCTGCTCGGCGTGGTGCCCAAGACCTACCTACCGACCTACCGGGAGTTCTACGAGAAGCGCCACTTCGCCTCCGGTGCCGGAATCGCGGGGGAGACCATCGCGGTGGCCGGGCGCGCGGCGCCCTTCGGCACCGACCTGCTGTTCTGCGCCGACGACCTGTCGGGCTTCGTGCTGGGCATCGAGGTCTGCGAGGATCTCTGGGTTCCCGCCTCCCCCGGCATGGAGGCGGCGCTCGCGGGCGCCACGGTGCTCGCCAACCTCTCGGGCTCGCCGATCACCGTGGGCCGGGCGGAGTCGCGGGCGCTGCTCTCGCGCTCGGCCTCGATGCGGGGCCTGTGCGCCTACGTCTACGCCGCGGCGGGACTGGGCGAATCCACCACCGACCTATCCTGGGACGGGCAGACCAGCATCGACGAGGCCGGCGTGCGTCTCGCCGAGGGCGCGCGCTTCGCGGCCGAGCCAGTGGTGACGCTCGCCGACATCGACCTCGACCTGATCGCGCAGGAGCGTCTCCAGGCGGGCTCCTTCGACGACAACGCCCGCGAGCGCGGGCGGGCGTACCGCCGGGTTGGGTTCCGGCTCGACCCGCCGTCCGGCGATCTCGGGTTGAGGCGCACGGTCGAACGCTTCCCCTTCGTGCCCTCCGACCCCGCCCGCCTCGCGCAGGATTGCTACGAGGCCTACTCGATCCAGGTGGCGGGGCTGGCCCAGCGCCTCGAAGCCACCGGTACGAAGACGGCGGTGATCGGGGTCTCGGGCGGGCTCGACTCGACCCACGCGCTGATCGTGGTCGCGAAGGCCTTCGATCGGCTCGGGCTGCCGAGGACCGGCATCCGCGCCTACACCCTGCCGGGCTTCGCCACCTCGGACGAGACCAAGCTCAACGCCCACGCGCTGATGCGGGCGCTCGGCACCACGGCGGAGGAGATCGACATCCGGCCGGCGGCCGAGCGGATGCTCGCCGACATGGGCCACCCCGCCGGCCGGGGCGAGGCGGTCTACGACGTGACCTACGAGAACGTGCAGGCGGGCTTGCGCACGGACTACCTGTTCCGGCTCGCCAACCGGCACGGCGGGATCGTCGTCGGCACCGGCGACCTCTCGGAGCTGGCGCTCGGCTGGAGCACGTACGGCGTCGGCGACCAGATGAGCCATTACGGCGTCAACGCGGGCGTGCCCAAGACCCTGATCCAGCACCTGATCCGCTGGGTGGTCGCCTCGGGCCAGTTCGGCGAGGGGGAGAACCGCACGCTGCTCGCCGTCCTCGACACCGAGATCTCGCCTGAACTCGTCCCGGCGCAGGAGGGGGAGGCCCCCCAGAGCACCGAGCAGACGATCGGTCCCTACGCGCTGCACGATTTCTCCCTGTGGTTCACCCTGCGCCACGGCTTCCGACCCTCGAAAATCGCCTTCCTGGCGCTGCACGCCTGGGGCGATGTCGGCGCGGGCTCATGGCCGCCCGGCCTGCCCGAGGCCAAGCGCGTCGCCTACGACCTGCCCGAGATCCGGCGCTGGCTCGGGGTGTTCCTCGACCGCTTCTTCCGCTTCAGCCAGTTCAAGCGCTCGGCCCTGCCCAACGGGCCGAAGGTCTCGGCGGGAGGCGCCCTCTCCCCGCGGGGCGACTGGCGCGCGCCCTCGGACGCGAGCGCCCGCGCCTGGCTCGACGAGTGGGAGCGTGCCATCCCCGGTGCGTGAGCGCACGCGCAGGCAAGCCTCGACATAAACCGGACCGAATAGGGCGGTAGAGATCCTGCATCGCCGGAAGACGGGGAGGGTCACGTGCGAAGCTACAACCTGTTCCGGCGCAAGGGCCGCGAGGACCTGTGCTGCGCCGTGCCGGAGAGCTACGCTGTGCCCCCCTTCGTCGGCGGCGAGCGCTGGACCTTCGGCGGTAAGGTCGAGGACCGCTCGCCCCCGCCTCCGGGCTTCGACGACCGGGCCGCGGCCACCGCCGTACGCTTCAACGGCTTCTACCTGTTCCAGTCCACCGAGCGGCGCCTGGACTGATAGTGGCACCCCTCGATCGAAGCGGGGACGGCATCGGTCGAGCCCGCGCGGCGCATGGGCGAAGCGCTGATCCGCGTTTCCCGAAGGGACCGGTCGGATTCGGCTCGATCCCCCTTTCGACGATCGCGGCGAGCCTTTCTTAAGGGCTCGGCGTCAGACTATGCGGCGGTCGTCGGGAGACGTGCGGGGGAGACGGGAGATGAGCGCCGAGCAGCGCATCAGCGTGCGCAAGAGGACCTTCCTGAAGGGCCGGATCGTGTTCAACAACGGGTCGTCCTCCATGGACTGCCTCGTCCGGGACCTGTCGGAGGACGGCGCCCGGCTCGAACTCAGCGAGACGATGACCTTGCCCGAGGTGTTCGACCTCTACATCGCCCAGAAGGACGCCACCTTCCGCGCGACCCTGCGCTGGCGCCGGCAAGAGGCGATCGGCGTGACCTTCGCGGCCAGTACCAAGGCCCCCCCCGAGCCCGCCCCGGCCGCCCCTTCGGACGGGTCGCTGCCGCTGCTGCTGCGCCGGATCGCCGACCTGGAGGCCGAGAACGCGGCCCTGCGCTCCCTGCTCGCGACCATGAGCCGGACCGGGGCCGCCCCGGCGGCGAGCGCCGCCTGAGCCTCAGGCGGCCTCTTCCAGCGCCGCGCGGATACGGGCGGCGTGCCCGGCCAGCACCTCGGGATCGGCCATGCCGCCTTCGTGGCGTCGGAGCGGCACGCCGTCGCGACGCGGCACGAGGTGCATGTGCAGGTGGAACACCGTCTGTCCGCCCGCCGGCTCGTTGTACTGGAACACGCTGAGGCCGTCGGCGCAGAACGCCGCCTTCACCGCGCGCCCGACCCGCTGCACCGTGGCGATCAGGGCCGACAGCGTCTCCGGATCCGCGTCGAGCAACCCGCGCGACGGGGCCTTGGGGATCACCAGGGTGTGGCCCTCGCCCTGCGGCATCACGTCCATGAAGGCGAGGGTGCGCGCGTCCTCGTAGACGGTCTGGGCCGGAATCTCGCCGCGCAGGATCTTGGCGAACACGTTCTGCGGATCATACTCGGTCGTCATCGGGGGCTCCCGGTTTCCAGTCTGCGGGACGATGCACGAGGGGGCCTGCCGCCGTCCAGAACGCGCGGGCTCCAAAGCCGCGAACCGTTGCCGGTCCCGCGCGTTGCCCTTCCCGAGATCCACGGCCACGCTTGTGCCGGCTCACGGGGACACGGGGCACATGGCCGAGAGCATCGGGGCGATCTACACGGCGGCGGGCGCCAACCTCGCCATCGCGGTGGCGAAGTTCGCGGGCGCCTTCCTCACCGGCTCCTCTGCGATGCTGGCCGAGGGCGTGCACTCGGTGGTGGACACCACCAACCAGATCCTGCTCATCGTCGGGCTGAAGCGGGCGGAGCGTCCGGCGGACGCCCGCCACCCCTTCGGCTATGGCCGCGAGATCTACTTCTACGCCTTCATCGTGGCGCTGCTTATTTTCCTCGGCGGCGGCATCTTCGCGATCTACGAGGGCGTGCACAAGATCCAGCATCCCGAGCCGCCGGCCGACGCCACCGTGCTCGGGTTCCACCTGTCGGGCTTCTGGATCAACGTCGCCATCCTCGGCTTCGCGATCCTGGCCGAGGGCTATTCCTGCTGGGTGGCGATCCAGGCCTTCTGGAGCGAGAAGGGCGAGCGCTCAGCACTGACCGCGATCAAACGCAGCAAGGACCCGGCGCTCTACACCATCCTGGTGGAGGACATCGCGGCGCTGATCGGCCTCGTCATCGCCATGGCCGGCGTGGTGCTGGCGCACGTGCTCGACATGCCGGTGCTCGACGGCTGGTCCTCCATCGGCATCGGCCTCGTGCTGGTGGGCATGGCGGTGTTCCTGATGGTCGAGACGCACGGCCTGCTCATCGGCGAGGCGGCTGACCCGGAGGTGGTGCGTGCGATCCGGGACGCGGTGCGCGACGAGCCGGCGGTGCACCACGTCAACGAGGTGCTGACCCAGCATCTCGGCCCCTCCGACATCCTGGTGAACGTCAGCCTCGATATGGAGGATTCGCTGCCGGCCGGTGAGGTCGAGCGCACCGTCGCCCGCCTCGAATCACGGATGAAGGCGGCGAACGCCGACGTGACGCGGGTCTTCATCGAGATCCAGGCCAGGGCGGCTCAGACCCAGGGGACCGGTGGCGGACCGGCAAACCCGGCGGCGCAGGCACCCGTCGGCGCACACGCCTGAGGCCGGTTCGCCGGCGCACTCCTCAAAAATCCCGGATGAGCCGCATCGCCGCCACGAGCCCCGGATCACGGCCCGTCTCGACCTGCGCGCCGAGGCCGATCTGGAGCGTCGTGGTCTCGGTCAGGCGGCGCTGGATCTGGGGGATGATCAGGCAGCGGGTCGTGTCGTCGAGCGACAGGCCCCGGCGCAGGTTGACCTCGACGCCGACGACCGTCAGTGGATCGATCTCGTAGAACAGGCTCGGGTTGACGAGGAGGGTCGTGGGTCCCGCCGCTTTCAGCCCCGCCTTTTCGATCCCCGCGATGCCGAGCACACTCCAGCGAGGACCGAAGCGGTAGCCGGCGATGTAGAGCAGCGAGGTCTCGGTCCGCGCGACCTCGCGGTCGTAAAGGGTGATCACCTGCCAGCCGTGGATGAACCGCCCGTTCGCCCCGATCCCGAACGTGCCCTGCAGGGCGGCCTTGTAGGCGACCAAGCGGTCGTCCGCGAACGGAAATTCAATCTCGAGCGACTGGCCGGGTGCATAGGCGTATTCGAGTTCGGGCGCCCAGCCCGTCGGCGCCCCCGTCCGGAGAGGCCGGACCGCGAGCACGTTGACCTCCCGCTCCCCGGCCCGCGCCCCGAGCGGACGCAGCAGATCGAACACCATCGGCTCGGGAATGCGCGGCCTCTCGGAGGCTAGGGATTGGGCCCTCGCGGCATGCGCGCCGGATCCGAGCCAGGCCACGCAGGCAAGCGATGCGAGCCGCAGGGCGCGCGTCCGGCGCGCCTTCATGGGGATATGACGCCAGCGCATCGCGACCGGCGCCCGGCCGGCTGGCGGGTCGTGCCCGCGTCCATGTCCCGCTCCCCGCCGCCGCGATACCCGGCGGTCCCGCTTCACGGGTAAACGTCGGCGGACGGCCCTCCAATCCGTTCAGGGTCCGTCAGGCCGCGCAGCGCCGTTCCACGATGCGGGCGAGATAGGCCGCGCCGAGGGGGATGATCGCGTCGTCGAAGTCGAACTTGGCGTTGTGCAGGCCCGGCCCCGGCGTGCCGCCGATCCAGGCATAGGCGCCGGGCACGGCGGCGACCATGTCGGCGAAGTCCTCGCTGCCCATGCGCGGCCGGGTGTCGTACTCCACGGCGTCGGCCCCGAACAGCTCCGTGGCGATCTCCAAGGCGGCGGCGGACGGGCCGGCGTGGTTGTCGAGCACGGAGAACACATCGCGGATCTCGACCTCGATCACCGCGCCGAAGGCGGCGGCGATCCCGGCGGCAATCTCGCGGATGCGGGCCGAGACCTGCCGGCGCAGGGCGGCGTCGAAGGTCCGCACGGTCCCCGCGAGATGCGCGGATTCGGGGATGACGTTGTAGGCCGCGCCCGCGTGGATCTGGGTGATCGAGACCACCGCCGAGGCGAGCGGGTCGGCGTTGCGGCTGACGATTGACTGCATCGCCTGGACCAGCGCTGTGGCGACGACGACCGGGTCGATGCCCTGGTTGGGCTGGGCCGCGTGCGCGCCGCGCCCGGTGACTCGGATGTCGAAGAAGTCGGCCGCCGCCATGGCCGGACCCGGCTTGAGGTAGAACCGCCCGCGCGGCCCCATCGGCTGGTTGTGGATCGCGTAGATCTCGTCGACCGGAAATCTTTGGAACAGCCCGTCGGCGATCATGGCGCGGGCGCCGCCCAATCCCTCCTCCGCCGGCTGGAACACGAACACGGCGGTGCCGGAAAAGTCCCGGGTCTCGGCGAGGTAGCGGGCCGCGCCCACCAGCATGGTGGTGTGCCCGTCATGCCCGCAGGCGTGCATCCTACCGGGCACGGTGGAGCGGTAGGGCAGGTCGGTCTCCTCCTCGATCGGCAGGGCGTCCATGTCGGCGCGCAGGCCGATGCGGCGGCCGCCCTCGCGGCCGCGCAGCACGCCTACGACCCCGGTCCCGCCTATGCCACGATGGACCTCGACGCCGAACTGTTCCAGGTGCTCGGCGACGAGCCCCGAGGTGCGGATCTCCTCGAAGCCGAGTTCGGGATGGGCGTGGAGATCGTGGCGCAGCGCCGTCAGCGCGTCGGCATAGGTGCGGATGCGGTCGATCGGATTCATGCGGACCTCCCCTCGCCAGCGCCGTCCTGCCGGAACGGCGTCATCGTGGCGTACTCGTCGATGGCGGCCCTGACGTAGCCGCGCTCCCGGTCGAGATAGTCCGAGACCGCCCGGCGTAGCGCCGGGTCGGCGATGTCGTGGGCTGAGTGCATCTCCACCGGGCGGTAGCCGCGGGCGAGCTTGTGCTCCCCCTGTGCCCCGGCCTCGACCCGCTTCAGGCCGCGCGCCAGCGCGAAGTCGATGGCCTGATAGTAGCACACCTCGAAATGCAGGAACGGGTGCTCCTCGCTGCAACCCCAGTTGCGGCCGTAGAGCGCCACGTCGCCGATGAAGTTGATTGCGCCCGCGATGATGCGGCCCTCTCGCCGGGCCAGCACCAGCAGAATGCGCTCGGGCATGCGTTCGCCGACCAGCGAGAAGAAGCGCCGGTTGAGGTAGGGCCGGCCCCATTTGCGCGCGCCGGTGTCGGTGTAGAACCCGTAGAACGCGTCCCAATGCGCCTCGGTGAGGTCGGCGCCGGTGACGTGCTCGATGGTGATGCCCAAGGCCAGCGCGTCGCGGCGCTCGCGCCGGATCGCCTTGCGCTTGCGCGAGGCCAGCGCTCCCAGAAAGTCCTCGAAGGTCGCGTAGCCCTCGTTCAGCCAGTGGAACTGCTGATCGACCCGCTGCAGCAGCCCAAGCGCACCGGCCCGCACCCATTCGCGCTCGCGCATAAAGGTGACGTGGATCGAGGAGGCCTCGGTCTCGGCGCGCAGCGCCCGCAGGCCCGCG
>Ga0182229_1000015_pt1 | contig 40745 bp, 36 predicted proteins | sample G6R1MG_32_FD_129663 | JGI IMG/M metagenome (GOLD analysis project Ga0182229, IMG submission 129663) | Miscanthus phyllosphere microbial communities from Michigan, USA - G6R4_MAIN_07NOV2016_LD1 MG | ecosystem: Host-associated > Plants > Phyllosphere > Phylloplane/Leaf | place: USA: Michigan...
ACGTGCGGCGCTTCGCCGAGGCGCCGGCCCGCCTGCGCTTCGGCCTGCCGGCGACGAAAGAGGATTGGTGCCGGCTCTCGCGGATCCTCAAGCCCGCTTGACGCCGTCGAACCACGACACCGCGAGCCCGGCCAGCGCGAAGGCGGCCCCCACCGCGCAGACGCCGGGCCAGCCCGCGAGCAGGAAGGCCCGCGAGCCGGCGAGCGCCCCGATCGCGCCGCCGACGAAGACGGAGGTGAACAAGACGGTGTTGATCCGCCCGCGCGCGCCGGGCACCAGGGCGTAGGCCCGGGTCTGGTTGGCGATGAGCGCCCCGTTGATGCCGACGTCGATGAGCAGGACGCCGATGCCGATGACCGCGAGCGAGCCGCCCCCGGCGAAGGCCAGCACGGCGAAGGCCGCGAGCACGCAGGCCGCGCCCGCGATCACCACCGGCCGGGCGCCGCGCCGGTCGGTGTAGCGGCCCGACAGCGGGGCGACGAGGGCGCCGGCCACCCCGACCACGCCGAACAGCCCGGCGCCGGCCGGCGTCAGGCCGAAGGGCGGCGCCTCGACCAGCAGGGCCAGCGTCGCCCAGAACGCGTTGAAACTCGCAAACAGCAGCCCCTGCGACAGGCTCGCGTGGCGCAGCACCGGCTGCGAGCGCACCAGATGCAGCAGCGAGGTCATCAGGGCGCGGTAGCGCAGGCGCTTGGCGGCGGCCGTGCGCGGCAGCGTGGCGGCGGCGATCCCCGCCATCGCCACGGCGAGCCCGGCGGCGGCCAGGAACACGGCCCTCCAGCCCCAATGGGCGCCCAAAAAACCGCTCGCCGTGCGGGCGAGCAGGATGCCGGTCAGGAGCCCGGTCATCACCTGCCCAACGATGCGCCCGCGGGTGGCGTCGGGGGCGAGTTCGGCGGCGAACGGCACCGCCTGTTGCGCCGCCGAGGCCAGCACCCCGACGAGCAGGCTCGCCAGCCCGAGCACGGCGAGGTTCGGCGCGAGGCCGGCCAGCACGAGAGCCAGCGAGAGTCCGAGCAACTGCCCGACGATGAGGCTGCGCCGCGGCAGGCTGTCGCCCAGCGGCACCAGGAACAGGATACCGAGGCCGTAGCCGACCAGCGAGGCGGTGGGCACGAGCAGCGCGGCGCTGGCGCCGTACTCGGCCACCATCAGGCCGAGCAGCGGCTGGTTGTAATAGATGTTGGCGACCGCCCCGCCCGCGATCAGGGTCAGCCCGAGCCGCGTGGTGGCCGTGAAGGCACCGCTCACGGGCGTTCGACCGGGGCCGCCGCGGGGGCGGACACGCCGAGTGTCGGCAGTCTGGTCATGAGGGGGGCCGCTGGGGAGGGAGGCGTTCGCGCCCCGCCTAATCGCGCCGCCCCCGGGCCGCAACCCCATCCCCGGTCAAAGCGACGCGCGACCGGGCTTCAGACTAACATGTGCAAGTCTCGGTCCCTATTTAAGTGATCATGGAGGGCGGACTTGCTTGCCTGTGCGACCGTTGCGATGAGACTCGGTCCGGCCAAGTCTCGTGCCGGTGACATCCGGTCCGCCACGAACCACGATCGAAGGGAGTTGCTCATGTCGTACCGCATCCACTTCGCGAGGCGGATCCTCGGGGTGCCGTTCCCGGTGGGTTGCGTGGAGATCGCGCGGGCCCGCGATTCCAGCCGGGCCCTGCGCGCGGCGGAGCTGCGCTTCGCGCGCCATCACGGCGTGCTCGACTGGCGCGAGCGTGCCGACAGTGCCGACATCGCGGCGGGCGCCGACGCCTGACGATCGGCCGCCGGGACCCCGTCGCGGCTCTGGCCCCGGCGCCCGCGAACCGGTAAAGCCCAAGCTGCGCCGGGGGGCCGTGGTTCGCTCCCCGACTCTCGTGTCGGATCCGGTCGAAGGAGCAGGCGGCGTTTCATGGCGGCGATCTCGTTCCTCGGCGATCTCATCCAGACCATCAGCGACCGCGGCCGGGAGCTGATCAGCTTCGGTCGCGGCGATCTCGCCCGCGCGGGGGCGGCCGAACTGCTTCAGCTCTGCGAGGACCTGATCTCGCGTCGGGGCGAGGCCTCGGGCGTCGCGCTTGGCCGACTGATCCTCGACCGCTACGCGGTGATCCCCCAGGAAGAGCGGCTCGCCTTCCTCAAGCTGATCGCCGCGGAGTTCGATGCCGACCACGAGGCAGTGGATCAGGCGATCGCCGCCTACCGCGCGGACCCGACCCGTGCCCGGCTCGGCCTGTTGCACGAGGCGGCCGAGCCGCGCTCGCAGGAGCTGATCCGCCGGCTCAACCTCGCCCGCGGCGGCACGCTCGCCCTGGTGCGGATGCGCGAGGATCTGTTCGCCTTGCGCAAGCGCCTGCGCGGGGAGGAGGCCCAGGCCGACCTGCTCGACGCGGCCGACAGCCTCGACTCGGATTTCGAGCACCTGTTCGCCTCGTGGTTCAACCGCGGCTTCCTCGTGCTGCGGCCCATCGACTGGACCACCCCGGCCCACATCCTGGAGAAGATCATCCGCTACGAGGCGGTGCACGAGATCGCCGACTGGGACGACCTGCGCCGCCGCATCGAGCCCGCCGACCGGCGCTGCTTCGCCTTCTTCCACCCGGCGCTCATCGACGAGCCGCTGATCTTCGTCGAGGTCGCGCTGACGGGGGGCATCGCGGGCTCGATCGGGCCGATCCTGGCCGACGAGCGCGAGCCCCTGCGCCCGGGCACGGCCACCACCGCGATCTTCTACTCGATCTCGAACTGCCAGAAGGGGCTGGCCGGCGTCACCTTCGGCAACTTCCTGATCAAGCAGGTGGTGGAGGATCTCGCCCGCGAGATTCCGACGCTCAAGACCTTCGTCACCCTCTCCCCCGTGCCGGGCTTCCGCGCCTGGCTCGACCGCGAGCGCCGCTCGGACGCGCCCCAGGGCCTGACCCGCGAGGACGTGGAGGCGCTGCGGGGGCTCGACGCGGATGGCTGGCAGGACGACAAGACAGCCTGCGAGCGGGTGCGCCGGGCGATGATGCCGGCGGCCGCCGCCTACTTCCTGCGCGCCAAGAACGAGCGGGGCCGCCCGGCCGACCCCGTCGCCCGCTTCCACCTCGGCAACGGCGCCCGGCTGGAGCGGATGAACTTCCTGGGCGACGCCTCGGCCAAGGGGCTCGCCCAGTCCTACGGACTGATGGTGAACTACCTCTACGACCTCTCGGCCATCGAGAAGAACCACGAAACCTACGCCAACCTCGGCACCGTCTCGACCTCCTCCGCCGTCGCCCGCGAATTGCGCAGCAACCTGCCGCCGCCGCGGGCCCTGGCGCTGGCCGAGGCCTGATAGGTCGCCGTTTGATGAAAGCGCAGACCGTACAGGCAAGCCCGCGCGGCGCTTGAGCGAAGCCCACATTCGCCATTCCGTAGGGATCGATCGGATGTGTCACGAGCGCCGCGCCCGTCCATCCGAGGACGGCCCGCCCGCGGCGGCAGTGTCACACCGGCCCCGGTTTGCCCGGCGACCGGCCACTCGGCGATTGCGCGGACCGCCGCAATCATTGATAAAATGTTAACGCCCTCCGTCGAGATTCTCCCCCGAGGCTCTCACTCACGAGGGCTTTCCGTCGCGAGCCGACCGGCTGGGGTGCACAATGGCGTGGTCGCAGTTCCGTCAGGCCCTGTTCTCCTCCTCCGGCGGGGACGACAGGACGGAGCAGGCTGAGCGCAGACCCGTCGAGTCCGCCCCCGTGCCGGCGAGGCCGGCCGAGCCGCGTCCCGCCGCGCGGTCGCGTCCCGCCGCCGAGGATCGGCGCCCCTCGCTCGATTCGATCGGCCAGCGCAACGAGACCGTGCGCCTGCGCATCGGCGAGATGGTCGATCGCCTGGAGGACCTGAAGAGCCTGCAGGACGACTTCTCCTCGATCCTCGAACCTCTGGTCGCGATCACCGACGAGTTGCCCCGCGCCAGCATGCGGATCGCCGAGCTTGAGGCGCTGTACACCCAGGAACAGCAGGCGGCCGGCGGCGCACGCCGGGAGGCCTCGGAGCTGACCTCGCGCATCGCGGCGGCCGGGAACGACCTCTCGGAGGCGATCAACCGCGGCAACCGGCTGGAGGCGGCCCTGCGCGACCGGGACACCCGGATCGAGGAGCTGCGCATCGCCCTGCGCGATCGGACGCTGGTGGCAGAGAACCTCGAGCGCCAGCTCTACGCGGAGACCGAGCAGGGCAAGGCGCTGGCCGGCGAGAACAAGGCCCTGCGCATCGAGGCCCAGGCGGCCGACCAAGCGCTGGCCCGCGCCGAGCACGACCTCGGCGAGACGCGCGAGCGCGCCAACCTCTTCGACCAGGAGAGCCGCCGCCTCGACCTCCTGAGCGAGGAGCGGCGCGTCAAGCTCCTCGACCTCGAAGCCCGCTACGCCGAGATCGAACAGGTCGCGGAGGCCGAGCGCCATCGCCTGCGCGCGCTCGAGACGCAGCTCATGGCCGAGACCGCCACCCGCGAGAAGAACGAAGGGCAGTACGAGGCCGAGATCGGCGCCCACCGCACCGAGCGGGCGAGCCTCGTGATGAAGCTGGAGGCGATGACCAACCGCGCGACCTCCACCGAGCAGCTGCTCGCCCAGGTCCGCAACCAGCTTCGCGAGAAGGACGAGTCCAACCGCATCGCCGAGCGCAACTTCAAGGAAGCCAGCATCGAGCGCGTCACCGTGGAGCGCCGCCTGGAGAGCGCGCAGACGGATCTGGCTCGCCAGACCGAGCGCTTCCTGGAGATGCAGCGCCTGCGCTCCGAACTGGACACCCGCTGCGACATGCTCACCAAGGCGATGGCCGCCAAGGATGCGGCCATCGAGCAGGCGACCACGCGCACCGCCGCCCTGTCGGACCGGATCGACCAGATGTCGCGCCGCAACGAGGCCGAGCGGGCCGAGCTGGACGCGGCCAACCGCCGCCTGATCGAGGAGCTGCAGAACGAGCGCTCCGAGCGCGTGCTGGCGCAGGGCGCCCTGGACATCGCCCGCGAGAGCCGGCTGGCGCTCCAGAAGCAGCACGAGGCGCTCAAGCGCTCGGCGCGCGGCGTGCGCGTCGCCGACGCCCAGGAGCACGCCGTCACGGTGGAGGAGCCCGTTCGGGGCGAGCCCGCCGAGCCGGACAGCAACGTCAGACCGTTCACCGCGTCGGGCAAGTCCGGCGAGCGTCAGACACCGCCGACACGCGCCGAGTGAACCCGTTTCGGGGCCTTTGCCGCTCGTAACGCATCAGGAACCGGGGGCTTGGGATCATGGATCAGGCATTGAAGGAGACCGGGACCTCGGTCGCGGCATCGTGGCTCATGCGGGGGCGGCGCGAGGGCGGCACCGCTCCGGCGGACAAGATCGTGACGTTCATGCCGCCCGCGACGGGATCGGGTCCGGCCGGTCCCGTCGCGGGCGGCGCGCCCGGGGCGCAGAGGGATTGGTCGTCCGCCCTCGACCTCATCCGTGAGGCGAGCGAGGCGATCCGCATCAGCGAGGAGCGGGCCACCGACCTCGAGGAGCAGATCCGGCAGCTGACCGCCCAGGCGGGCGAGGAGATCCGGAGCCTGGAATCCAGGATCGCCGCGGGCGAGCGACGCTTGCTCAAATCGGAGGAGCGCGCGGCGGCCGCCGAGGCCCGGGCGGAGCACGCCGAGGGCTGGCTCACGCGCTTGCACGATGCCGTGGTGGGCGCCTTCACGCGCCCGCAGGCCCCCTCTTCGACCCTCCCCCCTTCATCCTCGGACGACGCCGAGCCGCCCGCGCAGGCCACGCCGTCCGCCGAATAAAGGGGGTCCGGCCGTGAACGTCGGCGTCCTCCCGGCTGCCGAGGTCCATCGGACGCTTCCAGACGCGCCCGTCCCCGCCGTCGCCGGGAGCGCGAATGGGACGTCTGCCCGGGCCCTCGATCCCACCGAGACGTTGAGTCTCGTCGTCCGCGCGGCGGAGACGGTCCGGACGGTCCAGAGCAACGCCGACCTGATCGGGGGGCGGGCCCGGGACCTCCTGCGGATGGTCGCGCTGGAGCGCGGGCGCATGCAGGCGGAGATGCAGGATCTGCAGCGGGCGCTGGCCGAGTCCGAGGAGAGGGCGGCCGAGGCCGAGATCCGGCTCCAGAATGCCAATCTCCGGGCCTGGAACGAGGGCATCCGCCGGGGCGAGGCGGAGGCCCGCGAGCAGCAGACCCTCCGGCGGGCCGAGGAGGCCGAGCGGCGCTGCGACGAGCTGGAGCAGCTCTTCTTCCAGATCCGCGCCCGGCTCATCCCGGCCCTGGCGCACGCGGGCGTCACGTAGGTCGTCGCCGCGCGATCCTGCGTCGGGAGCCGCGCGGCGGGGGGCGCCTCAGTACTCGATCACGTCTTCCAGCGCGTAGTGCTTCACGGTCTTGCGGTTGGCGATGAGCTCGTCGATCGTCGGCTCGCCTTTCATGGCGCGCGCGATGGCGAGCTTCGTCGCCTCGTAGTTCGTGCGGTAGAGGTCCTTGCGATCGACGTTCGGATCGGCGCCGCAGCGCTCGTCGAGCCAGATCATGATGATCATGCACAGCTCGTCGAGGCCGTCCTTGGGCAGCACGCCCTCGATCACGCTGTCGACGATGGCGTCGCCTGTGGCGGCCTGGACCACGCCGCCGAGGAGTTCCGCGTACTCTGCCGTGTGGATCGTGACCTTCGTGGTCATCATCGTGGCCGGGCGCACGAGTTGGTTGAGGTCGCGCACCACGAACATGCGGGTATGACCCTGGACCTGCCCCATCATGCCGGCGAACGCCTGACCCACGGGGCCGCGGGTCGAGCCGATCAGCACCTCGGGCATGGCGTCGGTGTACTGCCCGTCGGCCGCGAGCACGGTGGCCTCGCCCGTGCGGAACCAGATCTCGGACATGGTCTAACCTCGAATGGATGGCGCTGCGCGGCGCGCGGCGCGGTCGGCGGCAGACATCATCCCGCAAGGCCCCCGTCAATCGGGCCGGCCGCATTGCCGCTGGTTTCCGGGGCGCGGATCGGTCATGCAGGGTCGAGACCGGCCGGGAGGCGGGGCGTACGGAGAGGCGGCGGCGATGGGCGAGCCGGGGCAGGGCACGGGACAGGGGGCAGGGGCGGAGCGCGGCTGGAGCCTGTCGGCCACGCCGGACGGCGAGCGCGTGCGCCTGGAACTCGGCCTGTCCGATCTCGGCGGACGGCCGGCCACGGCGGTGATCAGCCTGGAGCGAGCCGAGGCGCGCGCCTTCGCCCGCGTGCTGCTGGCGGCGGCGGGCGATGCCGCGGAGCGGACCTTCACCACGCCGACGACGTGAGGCCGCTCAGCGGACGGTGTTGAGGATTCCGGTCCGCCCACGGCCGGGCAGGCGAGGAACCTTGGTGCCCCGCGCCTCGACCGGGCCGGCGCAGGAATAGGCGAACTCGGTCTGCAGGTCGGTGAACACGGTCTCGCCGCCGATGGTGCACTCCTCGCGCACGGTCTCGTCGAGATAGGTCCGCGCGGCGGTGCGGAAGCGGGAGGGGCGCGTGGCGGCCGGATCGCGGCCCTCGTAGGCCTCGCCGATGTCGCAGCCCGCTACCTCGCGCAGGCCGTTCGAGACCACGAGCAGGCGCCGTCGCTGGCGGTTGTCGTAGATCTCGTAGGGCTGGTTGCAGCCGATCGTGACCACCTGCGGGGTCTGGTTCACGTAGGTCTTCGAGATGTAGGCGAAGCCCGTGCAGCCCGACAGCGCGAGGCCCGACAGAAGGGTCAAGGGAAGCGCGAACCACTGCATCGTCGTGTCGTCCGCCGCGCCCGAACCATCCGGTCCGGCCGCATTGAAACCGCTACGCTTGCGCGGTCAAGCCCGTCCCGCCCGGATGGAACCCCCGGCGGGGCGGGCCGACCCCGTCGACGCATCGGCCTCGTCCGGAAGCCGGTGCTCACCCTTCGGGCCGATGCTCTATTCCGCGGCCGCCGCGAGGTAGCGCACCGGGTCGTAGTTGAGGATCGGGCCGAGCCAGCGCTCGACCTCGCGGATGTCCATGCCCTTGCGCAGGGCATAGTCCTCCACCTGATCGCGCTCGACCTTGGCGACGCCGAAATAATGCGCCTGCGGGTGGGCGAGGTAGAGGCCCGAGACCGACGAGCCCGGCCACATCGCGTACGATTCTGTGAGCTTCACGCCGATGCGGGGTTCGGCCTTGAGCAGGTCGAACAGGGTGACCTTCTCGGTGTGGTCGGGCTGCGAGGGGTAGCCCGGGGCCGGGCGGATGCCGTCGTACTCCTCGCGCACGAGGTCTTCCGGCAAGTAGCTCTCGTCCGAGGCGTAGCCCCAGAACTCGCGGCGCACGCGCTCGTGCATGCGCTCGGCGAAGGCCTCGGCGATGCGGTCGGCCAGCGCCTTGACCAGAATCGAGCGGTAGTCGTCGTTGGCCCGCTCGAAGCGCTCGGCGATGCGCACCTCCTCCAGACCCGCCGTGACCACGAAGCCGCCGACGTAGTCCGCGATGCCGGTCTCGGCCGGTGCCACGAAGTCCGACAGGCAGGTGTTCGGGCGCCCGTCCCGCTTCGACAGCTGCTGGCGCAGGCCGTGGAACGTGGCAAGCCGCTCCGAGCGGCTCTCGCCGGTGTAGAGCACGATGTCGTCGCCCACGGCGTTCGCCGGCCAGAAACCCAGGATCGCCTTCGGGTTGAACCAGCGCTCCTCGACGATCTGCTTGAGCATCGCCTGCGCGTCGTCGAACAGGGCTTTCGCCGCCGGGCCCTGGTTCGGGTCCTCGAAGATCGCGGGATAGCGGCCCTTGAATTCGTAGGTCTGCAGGAACGGCGTCCAGTCGATGTAGGGCACGAGGTCGGCCACCTCGTAGGAGCCGTAGACGCGGGTGCCGGTGAAGGTCGGCTTCTTCGGAGCGTAGTCTGTCCAGTCGATCTTGAAGGCGTTGGCGCGGGCACGCGCCAGGGGCAGACGCGTCTTGTCGAGTTCGGAGCGCGCGTGGGCATCGGCGACCTTGCGGTACTCCGCCTGCACCTTCTCGATGACGCCGCCGCGGGTCTCCTTGGAGATCAGGCTCGACACCACGCCGACCGCGCGGCTGGCATCGGTCACGTAGACCGCCTGACCGCGCTGGTAGGACGGATGGATTTTCACCGCGGTGTGGACGCGGCTGGTGGTGGCGCCTCCGATGAGGAGAGGAACCGAAAACCCTTCGCGCTCCATCTCGGCGGCGACGTGCACCATCTCGTCGAGGGACGGCGTGATCAGCCCGGACAGGCCGACGATGTCGACGTTCTCGCGGCGCGCCACGTCGAGGATCTTGGCGGCCGGTACCATCACGCCGAGATCGATGATCTCGTAGTTGTTGCAGGCCAGCACGACGCCGACGATGTTCTTGCCGATGTCGTGGACGTCGCCCTTGACGGTGGCCATCAGCACCTTGCCGGCGGCCTGCCGCTTGCCGTCGCCGCCGTTGGCGAGCTTTTCCGCCTCCATGTACGGCTCAAGATAGGCCACCGCCTGCTTCATCACGCGGGCGGACTTCACCACCTGCGGCAGGAACATCTTGCCTGACCCGAACAGGTCGCCGACCACGTTCATGCCGGCCATCAACGGGCCCTCGATGACGTGGAGCGGGCGCTCCACGCCCTGCCGGGCCTCCTCGGTGTCGGCGACGATGTACTCGGTGATGCCGTTGACCAGCGCGTGCTCGATGCGCTTCTCGACCGGGGCCTCGCGCCACGTCAGGTCGGCGGTCTTGGCCTGGGTCGAGGCGCCGGTCTTGAAGCGCTCGGCCGCCTCCAGCAGGCGGTCGGTGGAGTCGTCGCGCCGGTTGAGGACCACGTCCTCGCACAGCTCGCGCAGCTCCGCCGGCAACTGGTCGTAGACCGCGAGCTGGCCCGCGTTCACGATGCCCATGTCCATGCCGACCTTGATCGCGTGGTACAGGAACACCGCGTGCATCGCCTCGCGCACGGGCTCGTTGCCGCGGAAGGCGAAGGAGAGGTTCGAGATGCCGCCCGAGATGTGGGCGTGGGGCAGCGTCTCGCGGATGATCCGGGTCGCCTCGATGAAGGCGACGCCGTAGCCGTTGTGCTCCTCGATGCCGGTGGCCACCGCGAACACGTTCGGATCGAAGATGATGTCCTCGGGGGGAAAGCCGATCTCCTCGGTCAGCACCCGGTAGGCCTTGGTGCAGATCTCGACCTTGCGCTCGAGGGTGTCGGCCTGCCCCTGCTCGTCGAAGGCCATGACCACCACCGCCGCGCCGTAGGAGCGGCAGACGCGCGCGTCCGCGATGAACTTCTCGATGCCCTCCTTCATGGAGATCGAGTTCACGATCGCCTTGCCCTGAATGCACTTCAGGCCGGCCTCGATGACGTGGAACTTGGACGAGTCCACCATCACCGGAACGCGGGCGATGTCGGGCTCGGCGGCGACGAGGTTGAGGAACTCGACCATCGCCTTCTCGGAATCGAGCAGGCCCTCGTCCATGTTCACGTCGATGATCGAGGCGCCGGCCGCGACCTGATCGCGGGCGACGTCGAGCGCCGCCGCGTAGTCGCCGTTGGTGACGAGCTTGCGGAACCGGGCCGAGCCCGTGACGTTCGTGCGCTCGCCGACGTTGACGAAGGGGATCTCCTTCGTGAGCGTGAAGGGCTCCAGGCCCGAGAGGCGCATCAGCGGCGCGATCTCGGGAATTTTCCGCGGTGCCTTGCCGGCCACCGCTTGCGCGATCGCGCGGATGTGGTCCGGCGTCGTGCCGCAGCAGCCGCCGACCATGTTGACGATGCCGCCGTCCGCAAACTCCGCGACGAGCTTGGCCATCGCCTCCGGGCTCTCGTCGTAGAGGCCGAACTCGTTGGGCAGGCCGGCGTTCGGATAGGCGCAGACCAGGGTGTCGCAGACGCGGCTGAGCTCGGAGATGTGGCCGCGCATCTCGCGGGCGCCGAGCGCGCAGTTGAGGCCGAAGGTGAGCGGGCTCGAATGGCGCAGCGCGTTCCAGAACGCCTCGGGCGTCTGGCCCGAGAGCGTGCGGCCGGAGAGATCCGTGATCGTGCCGGAGATCTGGATCGGCAGCCTCACGCCGCGCTCGTCGAAGACCTGCCACGTGGCGGCGATGGCGGCCTTGGCGTTCAGCGTGTCGAAGATCGTCTCGATCAGGATCAGCTCGGCGCCGCCGTCCATCAGGCCGCGCACCTGCTCGGCATAGGCCTGTTTCACTTGGTCGAAGGTCACGGCGCGGTAGCCGGGGTTGTTCACGTCCGGCGAGATCGAGAGCGTGCGGTTCGTCGGGCCGATGGCGCCGGCCACGAACCGGCGGCGCCCGTCCTGTTCCTCGGCGAGCTTGGCGGCCTCGCGGGCGAGCCGCGCGCCCTGCTCGTTCAGCTCGTGGATGACCGATTCCATGCCGTAATCGGCCTGGGCGATCGTCGTGCCGGAGAAGGTGTTCGTCTCGCAGACGTCGGCGCCGGCCAGGAAGTAGTCGAGGTGGATCTGCCGGATCGCGTCCGCTTGCGTCAGGATCAGGAGGTCGTTGTTGCCCTTCTGATCGCGGGCGTGATCCATGAACCGGGACCCGCGGAAATCCGCCTCGCCGTAGCCGAGCCGCTGGATCACCGTGCCCATCGCGCCGTCGAGCACGAGGATTTTTTCGCTGGCGCGCTGGCGGAGCGCGGCCTCGATTTCGGTGCCGTCGACGGGGCGCAGGTCTGTCATTGCGTATCCTCGGGGACGCGAAGTCCCATCAATCCACCTCACCCCGAGGCGCCGACGCGAAGCGGCGGCCTCAAAGGGTCATCCATTTCCTACCGCGATCCCTGGAGGCCCCCTCGAGACCGCTGACGCGGGCAACTCAGGGTTAGGGACTGGGTGGTGTCGTCTTGAACTCAGCCGTAAGGCGTCGCCTCAGGGGGTAGTTTCGATCGCCGAAAGCCGCTTCTCGATCGCTTCGAGACGCTCCTCGACCTCGGCCGCTGCCTATCGGCCGAGAACGGACTCGCCATTGATCGCTTCACGCATGTTGGCGAGACGACCTTCCATCCGTTCGAGACGCTCATTGACGCCTTCGAACTGCCGGTCTGTATTCCTACCGAGATCTTTGATCTCGGAACGGATCTCGCGGAGCAAGGGCAGGATCATGTCTCGTGGATCAGCCATGGCAGCATCTCCTCTCGGGCACGCTCTAAACTAAGCCGCCGCCTTCCGCTCCGCCACCTTCGGCGCCTGCGAGCGCAACCCCAGGATATGGCAGATCGCGTAGACGAGATCGGAGCGGTTCATCGAGTAGAAGTGGAAGTCGTTGACCCCCTGATCGACCAGATCGATCACCTGCTCGGCGGCCACCGCCGCGGCGACCAGCCGGCGGGTCTCGACGTCGTTGTCGAGGCCCTCGAAGCGGGCGGCGAGCCAGTAGGGCACCGAGGCGCCGGTGCGGCGGGCGAAGTTCGCCGCCTGCTTGAAGTTCTGCACCGGCAGGATGCCGGGGATGATCGGGATCGTGATCCCGGCCGCACGGACCTTGTCGAGGTAGCGCAGGTAGATGTCGTTCTCGAAGAAGAACTGCGTGATGGCCTGGTCCGCGCCGGCATCGACCTTGGCTTTCAGCGCGTCGATGTCGGCATCGAGCGAGGCGGCCTCCGGGTGCATCTCGGGATAGGCCGACACGGCGACCTTGAAGTCGCCGATCCGCTTGATGCCCGCGACGAGGTCGGAGGACTGGGCGTAGCCGCCGGGATGGGGCTTGTAGGTCGAGCCGACGCCGTCGGCCGGGTCGCCGCGCAGGGCCACGATGTGGCGCACGCCCGCATCCCAGTAGGATTGGACGACCTCGTCGATCTCTTGCTTCGTCGCGTTGACGCAGGTGAGGTGGGCGGCGGGCTTGAGGGTGGTCTCCTTGACCATGCGAGAGACCGTGTTGTGCGTGCGCTCGCGGGTCGAGCCGCCGGCCCCGTAGGTCACCGAGACGAACTTCGGCTGGAGCGGCGCGAGGCGCTCGATCGACGACCACAGGATCGTCTCCATCTCGTCGGTCTTGGGCGGGAAGAACTCGATCGAGACGCGGATCGGGCGGAAGCCGTCGCGGCTGGCGCGGTGGGAGGTGGCGTCGGGCATCATGTCGTCCTCTATGTCCACGGTTCAGACGAGGCGGAAAGGGATCGGGCGGGGCCGCATCTCAGGCGACGGCGCGTTCGGCGCTCGGGGCCGCGACGGCCCTGTCCTCGGCAAGCCACAGGGTCACGGTCAGCGGCATCTCGGTGCCGTCGGCGGGTGCGATGTCGCGGTGGCGGACCTCGCCGAGGCCGGCGTCGGCGAGCCACCCCGCGATCTGCTCCGGCGCGAAGCCGAGGCGGCGGTGGGCCTGGGTCTCGCGCAGGTGTTCGAGGCTGTGCGGCGCGAAGTCGACCACGAGGAGCCGTCCGCCGGGCGCCACCAACCGCGCCGCTTCCCGCAGCGCGCGGGCCGGGTCGTCGAGGTAGTGCAGCACCTGATGCACGACCACGAGGTCGAAGCCGGCGCGGCCGAAGGGGGGCGCGTGGATGTCGCCCTGGCGCAGATCGACGCCGGTCAGGCCCATCCGCTCCAGGTTCGCCCGGGCGACGGAGAGCATGGCGTGGCTCGAATCGAGCCCTGTCGCCCTTGCCGCGCGTGGCGCCAGCAGGCCGAGGATGCGTCCGGTGCCGGTGCCGAGGTCGATCAGGCTGCGAACCGGACGGTCGCCCAGCGCGTCGAGCAGCGCCGCCTCGACGGTGGCCTCCGGCACGTGGAGCGAGCGCAGTCGGTCCCATTTCGTGGCGAGCCGCGCGAAGAAGGTCTGCGCGGCCTGCGCGCGCTGCGCCCGCACCGCCTCGAGCCGGGCCCGATCCTCGGACAACGGCTCGTGGCGCCGCTCCAGCCCTACGAGGATCGGATCGATCAGCGCGGCGGCGCCCTCGCACATCCGGAAGAAGGCCCAGGCTCCCTCGCGGTGGCGCTCGATCAGGCCGGCCTCGACCAAGAGCTTGAGATGGCGCGAGATGCGCGGCTGCGACTGCCCGAGGATGTCGGTGAGGTCGGACACCGACAGTTCGCCTTCGGCCAGCAGCGCCAGGATGCGCAGGCGCGTCTCCTCGGCCGCCGCGCGGAGCACCCCCAGAGCTTCCGCGAAGGGGACCGGGATGGTCGTGCTGACGTTCGCGCTAGACATAAAGATATCTTTATGTGCGTTTCACGTGCCTGGCAAGCGCTTTCGTTCACATTGCGGCCGCAGGCTCAGGCAGCCTGCCCCTGCGGCGCGGCCCGCACCGTCTCGATCCCGGCAAGCAGGATGCAGAGCGCGATGCCCTCGGCCGCCGCGCGCACGTCCGAGAGATTGGGGAAGGTCGGCGCAAGCCGCAGGGTGCGGTCGTGCGGGTCCCGGCCGTAGGGCGAGGTCGCGCCCGCCGGGGTCAGGCCGATCCCGGCACCGCGCGCCAGCTCCACGACGCGATGGGCCGCCCCGTCCACGGTATCGACGCTGATGAAGTAGCCGCCCTTGGGCCGCGACCAGTGCGCCGCGCCGGTCCCGGCGAGCCGGGCTTCGAGGGCGTCGAGCACGGCGGCGAACTTCGGGGCGATCAGCTCGGCCTGGGCCTGCATGTGCCGCTCCAGCCCGGCCTGATCCTTCAGGAAGCGGACGTGGCGGAGCTGGTTGAGCTTGTCCGGGCCGATGGTGCGGAACGCCGCCCGCTCCATGTACCAGCGCACGTTGGTCTCGGAACTCGCGAACATCGCGACGCCCGCGCCCGCCAGCGTCACCTTCGAGGTCGAGGCGAAGATGAAGGCCCGGTCGGGATGGCCGGCCTCGGCGCACAGCGCCAGGATGTCCGAGAGCGTCTCGTGCTCGGCCCCGAGATGGTGGACCGAGTAGGCGTTGTCCCAGAACAGCCGGAAGTCGGGGGCGGCGGTCTCCATGGCGGCGAGCCGCCGGCAGGTCTCCTCCGAGTAGGTTTCGCCCGAGGGGTTGGAGTATTTCGGCACGCACCACATGCCCTTCACCGCCGGGTCGGCGACGTAGCGCTCCACCGCGTCCATGTCCGGGCCGTGGCCGGTCATCGGCACCGGGATCATGCGGATGCCGTAGGCCTCGCAGATCGCGAAGTGGCGGTCGTAGCCGGGGACCGGGCAGAGGAAGGTCGGCGCACCCGCGCTCCAGGGCGCTTCGGAGCCCGGCACGCCCTTGAGGAGCGCGTAGGCGATGCAGTCGTGCATCAGGGCGAGACTCGAATTGTCGCCGAGCACGATGTTGGCGGGGGGTGCCTGCACCATGGGCGAGAACAGGGCGCGGGCCTCGGGCAGACCCTGCAGCCCGCCGTAGTTGCGCGCGTCGACGTTGCCCTCGGCGAAGTGGTCGCCGTTGCCGGGGAGCGTCAGCATGGCGTTGGAGAGGTCGAGCTGGTCCGGGGCCGGCTTGCCGCGGGTCATGTCGAGCTTGAGCCCGCGCGCCTTGAAGGCCTCGTACTCGGCACCGACCCGCTCATGCAGGGCGGCGAGGTCGGAAGGGCTGAGGCTGGTCAGTTCGGTCATGGCGGTCGTGCCTGCGGGGACTCGGAAGGCGCCTCCATAGCGCCGATGACCCGCGCTGTGCAGGCCGTTCCACGAGGAACCGCTCCGATCCGGCTGCGTCACTCGGGCCGGGTTCTGGGGGCGGAGGCCGGGGGAGCGCGGTCCCACAGCCAAGCCGCGCCGCGCATGCCGGAGGCGTCGCCGTGCCGGCTCGCCCGGATCGGCGTGTCGAAGCGGTCGGAGAAGACGTGGGGCGCGACCCGCGCGGGCAGGCCGGCGACGATCTCGGGCACCGTGGAGAGGCCGCCGCCCAGCACGATCACGTCGGGATCGAGGATGTTGACGACATGCGCGACGCCGCGGCCGAGGCGGTCGAGGTAGCGCTCCACCGTCTCCGCCGCCCCGGATTCTCCGTTGCGAAACGCCGCGACCACCGCCTCGGCGCGGACCGCCCGCCCGGTGCGCCGGGTGTGGTCGGCGGCGAGCCCCGTGCCGGACAGCCACGTCTCGATGCAGCCGCGGCGGCCGCAGTAGCAGGCCGGGCCGGGGCGCTCGTCGTCACGCGGCGAGGGCAGGGGGTTGTGGCCCCATTCCCCGGCGATGCGCGCGCGGCCCGACAGCGCGCGCCCGTCGATGGCGAGCCCCGAGCCCACGCCCGTGCCGAGGATCACGCCCCAGACGAGGCGCGCGCCCGCGCCCGCGCCGTCAACCGCCTCGGAGACGGCGAGGCAGTTGGCGTCGTTCTCCACCCGCACCGGCCGCCCGAGCAGGGCCGCGATGTCGGCCTCGAACGGACGTCCGTTCAGCCAGACGGAGTTTGCGTTCTTGACGAGCCCCGTGCCGGGCGAGATCGCGCCGGGCATACCGATGCCGACACTTCCCGTCGCGCCGGCCTCTCGCTCCAGATCGGCGACGAGCCCGGCCAGGGCCCTCAGGGTGGCCCCGTAATCGTCGCGCGGGGTGGCGATGCGGCGCGAGGCCCGCGTCGCCCCGTCCGCGTCCAGCGCGATCCCGGCGATCTTGGTGCCGCCGAGGTCGATCCCGACACGCAGGGAGCCGTCGCTCACGGCGTGCGCCCCGTCAGGCCGCGGCGGCCTTTGCGCCCGCGCGGGGCTCGGAGGGGGCGGAGGGTGGCTCGTCCGAGATCTCCGTGCCGATGGCGACCGGATGCGCCATCACCTCATTGAGCTTGGTGCGGTCGAGTTCGCCCTCCCAGCGGGAGACCACGATGGTGGCCACGCCGTTGCCCACGAGGTTGGTGAGCGCCCGGCACTCCGACATGAACTTGTCGACGCCGAGCACCAGGGTCATCGCGGCCACCGGCACAGGATTGCCGGGGATCGCCGCCAGCGTGGCGGCCAGCGTGATGAAGCCCGCGCCCGTCACGCCGGACGCGCCCTTCGAGGTCAGCATGGCGACGAGGAAGATCGTCGCATACTGCCCGAACGAGAGGTCGGCCCCCACCGCCTGCGCCAGGAACAGCGTGGTGAGCGTCATGTAGATGTTGGTGCCGTCGAGGTTGAACGAGTAGCCGGTGGGGATGACGAGGCCGACCACCGAATCCGAGGCGCCGAGCCGCTTCATCTTGGTCATCATGTGCGGCAGCACCGTCTCCGACGACGACGTGCCGAGAACGATCAGCAACTCGTCCTTGATGTAGGCGAGGAACTTGAAGATCGAGAAGCCGGAGAAGGCGGCGATGCCGCCAAGCACCACGACGATGAACAGAGACGCGGTGGCGTAGAAGGTGCCCACCAGCCAAGCGAGGTCGACGACCTTGCCGATGCCGTACTGGCCCACCGTGAAGGCCATCGCGCCGAAGGCGCCGATGGGCGCGAGCTTCACGATGAGCCCGATGATGCGGAAGAACACCTGCCCCGCCGCCTCGATGGCGTGGGTGATGCTCTCGCCCTTCGCGCCCATGCCGGTCAGCACGACGCCGGTGAGGATCGCGATCAGCAGCACCTGGAGCAGGTCGCCGGTGGCGAAGGCGTCGAAGAAGCTCTTGGGGATGATGCCGAGGAGGTGGGCGATGGTGGAATCGGCCGCCGCCTTGCTGGCGTAGCCCTCCACCGCCTTGGCGTCGAGCTTGGTCACGTCGGCCCCGAAGCCCGCGCCGGGCCGGACCACCTCGCCCACGAAGATGCCGATCAGCAGCGCGACGGAGGACACCACCTCGAAGTAGATCAGCGCCTTCAGCCCGACGCGGCCGACCTTCTTGAGGTCGCCGATCGAGGCGATGCCGTGGACGATGGTACAGAAGATGATCGGCGCGATCATCATCTTGATGAGCGCGATGAAGGCATCGCCCATCCACTTCACCGACTTGCCCCATTCCGGATGAAGGTAACCGACGAGCACCCCGAGCGCGATCGCGATCAGGACCTGGATGTAGAGCACCCGGTACCAGGGGGCCGGCGCGGAAGGCGCGGACGCGCTCGCAGGGGTTGCGATGGAATGGGCCATGTTTCCTCACCGTGGCACGTTGTCGTGCCCGCCCTCATCCGGGGTTGAGCGACGCTAGCGAGTTTGCGTGCTCCGCTCAACGCCGCTTCGGTAGTCCAACTCGGGCCGCGCGACGCGAAACCTGTCGTTCGTCACGCTCCGCCACTTTCCCGCCACAGCCGTTAATGGCATCGCTGAGGTTGCGGCCGAGCTCTCGCAGCCGACGGTCGCCGTCTCAGCGGGGAGCGTCGGAGCCGCACCTCTCGCGGAGACCTCCTCGTGCCGTCGTCCAGCCTCCTCCGGATCGCCGTCTTCGCCGCCTTCGCGCTCGCCTGCGCGGGCCCCGCCCGTGCCGACGTGGTCGCGCAGGTCGATCAATCGAGCCAGCGCATGCGGGTCTACATCGACGGAATGCTGGCCGCCGACTGGCCGGTCTCGACGGCGCGGCGCGGCTTCGTCACGCCCAGCGGCAGCTACCGGGTCGGGCTGATGGCGCCGATGTGGCGCTCGCGCAAGTATCACGGCTCACCGATGCCGCACGCGATGTTCTTCCGGGGCGGCTACGCCATCCACGGCACCTACGCCGTGGGCCAACTCGGGCGGCGGGCGAGCCACGGCTGCATCCGCCTGCACCCCGGGCACGCCCGCGACCTGTTCCATCTCACCCGCGCCCATGGCGGGACGCGGGTGGTGATCCGGTAGGGCCCGCCCTCAACCCTGCTGCGTGGTGCGGCGCGGGCGGACGGTCCAGCGCTCGAACGAGGCAGCGAGGTCGTCCTCGCGGGCGGGTTCCTGCGGCTGCTGGATCGCCGCGCCGAGAGCCTGCGACAGGCTCTCGATGACGTCGTCGATCCGGGTGTCGCTCGCAGGGGTGTCCGCGGCCTCCGCCGCCGTCTCGGGCTCGGCGGCCGTCCTGTCCGCCATCTCGCGCAGGGCATCGACGACCCCGGCCCGTTCGGCGGTCTCCGGAGCCTGGACGGCGGTCTCCACGAGGGCCGCGGCGAGGGGGGCCGCCGCAACCGCCTCCGGCGGCTTGACGGCTTCGGGCGCCTTCGGGGGAGCCGGCGGCTCCGGTTCCGGCTCCGGGGGCTTGGGCGCAGGAGCCGCCGCCTCGGGCGGCTTCGGAGCGGGGGGCGCGGCCGGGCGCGGCGGCGGGGCGCTCGGACGGCCGAGGCCGAAGCGCGGCTCGATCAGGTCGAGCACCGCGTCGAGGGCGGCGTTGCTCAACGAGGTCTCGCCGGCCTGCGGCACGCCCTGCAGGGCGATGGCGTGACGCTCGTAGGCCGCGTCCCCGGTCACCTCGGTCCCGAACCAGGCCGGCGGCGCGAAGGCCTGCGCAGCCGCTTCGGTCTCGAAGGCGACGCTCGCCAGATCGAAACCCGCCGGCTGGGTGTAGCGGTCGACCAGCACCTCACCGGAGCCGCCGAGGGAGACGGTGGTGCGGTCGTACAGGGCCTTGCCGGCGCAGACGTCGAACAGGGCGTCGCCGTGGGCCCGCGGAACCTCCGTGCGCTGCTCCTCGGACCCGGCGTTGACCAGCACGAGATGGCAGTGCTGCCCGTCGATGCGCACGAAGGAGGTGCGACCGCCCTGGGGGGCGAAGTAGCCCTCGGAGATGCGCGAACCGCCGCGCTCCTTCCGGAGCAGACGCACCAGCGAGGGTGCCACGAGGAACCGGCGAACGACGCTCATACTCTCACACCTCCGCAGGTCGCACGGGCCCGCCGACGTCGCGGGGCCGTGGACAAGATGATCGATCGTCCGGGCCCGAAGCGGGGCCGGTCCGATACAGCATCGGTTCGATCACACGCCGACGTGTTTCATCGAGGTCCGGCCTGTACTGCGCCGATGTCCGTCCGTCTGATCGGCGGGCATGGCCACAATACGGCCGGACATCATACGGTTAATATCGACTAAGCGAAAAGACCACGAAATCAAGCCTGCGGCGGGAACGCCGGACGCTCCGTCTCGTCCTGTCCCCACCGATTGCAGGCCCGTTCAGGTCTGCGGCTCGAAACTCAGGGACACGCCGTTCATGCAGTAGCGCAGGCCGGTGGGGGCCGGGCCGTCCTCGAAGACGTGGCCGAGATGGCCCTTGCAGCGGGCGCAATGGACCTCGGTGCGCGTCATCCAGTGGCTGCGATCGACCTGTGTCTCCACCGCGCCTTCGAGCGGTGCGAAGAAGCTCGGCCAGCCACTGCCGGACTCGTACTTTGTGCCGGTCTCGAACAGCGGCGCCTCGCAGCCGGCGCAGAAATAGGTGCCGGTCCGCTTCTCGGCGTTGAGGCAGCTCGCGCCGGCGCGCTCGGTGCCGTGCTCACGCAGCACGCGGAACTGCTCCGGGGTGAGCACGGTGCGCCACTCCTCCTCGCTGCGGGTCTCGGGCGGGGCGAGCGTGGCGGTCTGGGTCGCGGCCATGGCATCCTCGGGCATGTCGGTGACGGGTGACCCGAAGATAGGCGCGGGAGTCCGGTTGCGCGAGGTGGACGGACCGAGAGCATCCGTCCGAAAGATCGATACCGGTTCCCGGGAAAAGCCGATGCGGCGCATCCATCCAGGGCAAGGCCCTAGGCGGCGGCGCCGACGCTGTCGGCCATCCGCGCGCCGCGGTGACCCAGCGGACGCGTCGGGCTGGTTGTGGAATCGCGCGCGGTCTGGTGCTCCACCTCCGCGTTGATCTCGCCGCCGAGCAGCACGATGGTCGCCGAGATCCAGATCCAGGTCATGAAGCCGATGACGGCGCCGAGCGATCCGTAGGTCTCGTTGTAGTTGCCGAAGTTCGAGACGTACCAGGAGAACAGGATCGATGCGACGATCCAGAGCAGCCCCGCCACCACGCTGCCCGCCCCGACCCAGCGCCAGCGCGCCCGCTCCCGGCTCGGCCCGTATCGGTAGAGCACGGCGAGCCCTCCCAGCAGCACGATCAGCAGCGCCGGCCAGCGCAGGGAGGCGATCAGCCACGCGCCGTCGCCGAGCCCGATGAAGTTGAACACGATCGGCAGCACCACGATGGCCGACAGGGCCACGATGATGAACAGCAGGGCACCGGCCGTGAAGGTCAGCGAGCGGACGTTGAGCCAGAAGAAGTTGCGTCGCTCTTCCTCTTCGTAGACCACGTTGAGGGCGTCGAACATCGCCTTCATCGCGGCGTTGGCGCTCCACAGCGAGATCACGAGGCTGGTGAAGAAGGTCAGGCCCAGGGTGCCGCCGGGCTTGGACGCGATCCGCTTGACCTGCTCGCCGACGATGTCGATGGCGCTGGCCGGCAGGACGCCCCGCATCGCGGCGAGGTGGTCGTTGATGGTGCCCGCATCCGAGATCAGACCGTAGCAGGTGACGAGCGCCGCGATCGCGGGGGCCAGGGAGAGCAGGGTGTAGAAGGTGACGCCCGCCGCCACCGAGAGCACGCGATCCTTCACGAACTCCTGGTAGATGCGCATGCCGATGTCCCGCCAGCCGGCGGCGGAAATCTCGCCGGGATGGTCGGCGGCGCGTCCGCGGTCGGCCTGCGTCGCCGCGACCCAGCGGGCGCTGCGTCCCTCGTGCGAATGCGCGCCGCCGTTCCGGTCGGATGCCGGTTCCGGCCCGTCGACCCCGATCCGTCGGGGCGCGAGGGCGAGCCCGATCACGGCCACTCCGAGCAGCAGCGTCCAGGCCAGGGAGGCGGGCGCAACGGCGGTCGAATCGGAGGGCGTCGGTGAGGGCGGCATCGTTCGTGACCGGAGGGCGGGCGCCGCCGGGGCGGGCGACGCCTTTCAACGTCAATCAGGCTTGGCCGTTCCGCACGGGCGAGGGGCCTCACCGGTTCGGAGGGTGGTCTCGCCGCTGCGTGGAGCCGCACCAGGGGGGGGGCGGCAAAGACCCGACCGTCAGGGTGGCCGTCGAGAGGTATCCGGGCCGGTCATCCGTCCGGGGATGTGGACAAGTCGGGACGGGCCGTCCCAAAAGTGTGGCTTTGCGGTCACATCGGCGGGGTCCATCCAGTTCCGCTCCCGAGCCGATCGTGGCCGTGCCGTCATCCTGTTCCATGATGTGGCGTCGTGTCGCACTGCGCCGCGGGATCGTTCCGCCCGTCCGCCGGCTCGCTTGGAAGTGCACTGTGCGGGCCTTGCGCTCCTCCCGGGACCGCCGTTGGCCGGACCGTTCGGGTGCTGCACTGCACCCAGCGCCCCTAGGGAGAAGATCCCCGAGCCCGTTTCCGGCCCAGCTTGCCCGGCTGCGGGGAGGACGGTGCGCGGATGCCTTTGGCGATCCCTTCGGCGACAGAAGAGATGACAGTTGTGCGACTTATGACGGTTTTACGACAAGGTCTAACCTTCCAACCACTTTGCTCAGCGATGCATTGCCGACGCAACAACGCGTATTCCATTTTAATCCCAGGTAGATCGACTTTTTATTAGGTTCTCTGAGCTTGGGTTCGATGGTAGTGCAGCGCCGGGCCTTGATACTTGCACAAATAGCAGGGTTCGAGGCGCGCCGACTCCACAGGACGGAGGGCGGCGCGGGCAATAGTGACAAAGCCTAGCGAGTTCGAAGATGAAACGACGGCTCTTGGCCAGTGTGCTGGGATTCGGAGCTTTGGCGCTGTCAAACGCGCCGGCTCAGGCTCAGACGGTCGCAGAACTGCAGAAGCAGATCAACGAACTCAAGGCGTTGATCCAGGCTCAGCAGGGTCGGCAGGTTCCACCCCGGCGCGGCGTGCGCATCGCCGGCGGGCAGAACACCGACGCCGGCGTCAATACGGCGGCAGGCAGGCCGCCGACGGCTGCCGGCGCCTCCCCGCCGCCGAAGCCCGGCATGGATCACGTCACGGCCCACCCCTTCGTGCTCGAGCGGCCCGATACCTGGATCGACGCGCTGATGCCGCCGCCGCCCGAGCTGCTGGCGGACGACCCGGCCCATGCCGGCCGGCCCAAGACCTGGTTCGAGCGCATCCAGATCCGCGGCTACACCCAGCTGCGCGGCAACGAGTTCATCGACGGCGACCGGCTTGCGCCCGCGGGCCGCTCGCGCCTGCGCTCCGTTTCCGACAGCGCCATCACCGACAAGAACAACTTCACCTTCCGCCGGGTGCGCCTGATCCTGCAGGGCGACATCCACGAGCGGGTGTTCCTCTACATCCAGCCCGACTTCGCGGTGAACGTGAACAACCAGGCCGGCTCCGAGCCGCGCCAGAACTTTGCACAGCTGCGCGACGCCTACGCCGACGTCTTCCTCGACGACGAGCACCGGACCAAGCTGCGCTTCGGCCAGCAGAAGGTGCCCTACGGCTGGGAGAACCTGCAATCCTCGCAGAACCGCCTCACCCTCGACCGCTCCGACGCGATCAACAGCGCGGTGCCGGGCGAGCGCGACCTCGGTATCACCCTGTACTACACGCCCTGGCACGTGCAGCACATCTGGGATCGCTTGGCCAAGGACGGGCAGAAGCTGTTCGGCAACTACGGTGCCTACGGCCTCGGCATATACAACGGCCAGAGCCTCAACCGGGCAGAGCGCAACGACGACCTGATGGTGGCCGGCATGGTGACCTGGCCGTTCCAGCTCGACGCGATGGGCGATGCCTTCCGGGGGCAGGTGCTTGAACTCGGCGCCTCGGCCTACCGCAACCGGTTCCGGCCCGAGATCCAGGTCATCGCGGCCAACGGGACCGCGGGTTCGACCATTGTCAGCAACGTCGACTACGACGACAGCCGTTTCGGCATCCACGCGATCCTGTACCCGCAGCCCTTCGGCATCCAGGCCGAGTACAACTGGGGCCGCGGACCCGAGTGGGATCCGGTCCGCCGCATCGTCGCCACCGACAGGCTCTCGGGCGGCTACATCCAGGCGATGTACCGCGTCGACCACTCGGTCGTCGGCCCGTTCATGCCCTACGTCCGCCTGCAGACCTACGATGGCGGTTACAAGACCAGCACGAACGCCCCCACGCTCGCGAGCGACGAGCTGGAGGTCGGCGTCGAGTTCCAGCCGATCCGGGCGGTGGAGCTGACCCTCGCCTACGCACGCCGGAAAGCCCGTGAAGCGGACTATACCCGCTTCGGCCGCGCCGAGGGCGACCTGTTCCGCGGCCAGCTCCAGATCAACTACTGATCCGGGCCTCACCTCCCCCCGATGTCCGCCCGATTTCGCGGGGGGGGCGGGAACCATCGGAAGACGAGGGGCCGGTCTGCAGGGACCGGCCCCTCTCGTTTGTCATCGAACCCGGCCGCCCCAGAACAGTTGTCGATCGGGCCGCCTCCGGTCCGGACCGCTCGGGATCTCTCGTTACATGGGTTGGACACGCCGCGTCCTCGTCGCTTCCGGCCTCGTCGTGGCCCTGGGCGCCACTGCCGGGTTCGGCAGCTTCAGTCACGCGCCGATGCCGAACCGCGCCGACCTCGCCAACCCGGACCGGTATCCCGTCCGGACCGCCTACGACCTCCTCGGCCGCCGGGTCTCGCGGGAGGAGGCGGAGCGACTGAAGACGACGGAGGAGGGCCGCCGCCAGCTCTCGCCGGGGGCCGGCGCGATCGCGATCGACGAGGCCCTGATCGAGCGCGGACGCCGGGCCTTCTACGACGAGACCTTCGGCAACGAGGTGTTCCTCACCGACGTGATGGGCATGCTCGAGGGCGGCCTGACGCCCTACGAGGTCGCCCGCGCGGTGATCCTGCTCGGGGGGCAGGGCACCAACGACCTCAAGGTCCGCATGGCCAAGGACGTGACGGTGGGCGAGCGCACCTACCGTAAAGGCGAACTGGTCTCGACCGGGCTCGACGTCGCGCGCTGGGGCACCGGCATCATCGGCATCAAGACCTTCTACGAGCGCGGCACCCTGCGGATGGGCATCAGCTGCGCGCTGTGCCACTCCGCCTTCGATCCGAAGAGCGGCAAGATCGTCGAGGGCGCGCCGAACACCGACCTCAACGCCGGCCTGCTGCTGGCGCTGGCCGCCAATTCCAGCGCCTACTTCATGCACGGAACCGCCGACCTCGACGCACTCGCGGGCGACCCCGCGCGCACGGTCCCGACCCGCGACGGCGGTACGGCCGCGCTGCCGGACCGCGACAGGCTGGAGGCCGCCGCCAAGGTCCAGGTGGCGAGCTGGCCCCCCGGAAGCTTCGATTCCTCGGCCGACCGCATCACCAACCCGACCTCGATCCCGACGAGCTTTTCGGCCTACGGCGAGCCCTACAGCTGGAGCGGCCGGCAGGCGATCGGCCCGTTCCACGGCCTGTCGGCGCTGAACAACAACGTGCACGCGGCCAACTCCGACACCACGCAGCAGACGGAGGCGGCGCAGACGCTGTTCGGCCTCGACCCGGAACTCTACCTCGGCACGATCCTGCAGGGCGCGGTCGCTCCCGCGCTGCGCTACGATCCGGCGAGCGGCAAACGGCCGAGCGAAGTGCTGAAGGCCGCCGATCCGACGCCGGATGCGCCGGGCCTGAACCAGTACGCCGTGCTGCCGAGCTTTCCCGCCACCAACTACGTCACCGACGACGGCCTGTTCGCCTCCGTGCCGGGCGAGCCCGTGGCCCACGCCACCCACGCGATGTCGGCCTACCAGAACCTGTTGCGGCCGCCGGACGCCGATCGGAGCCGGGCGCAGGCCGGGCGCGCCGTGTTCGAGCGGGTCGGCTGCGTCGCCTGCCATTCCGGCCCGGCCCTCACCAACAACCGCATCCTGCCGGTCGAGCAGGTCGGCACCGAGCCGAGCCGGGCGCGCGCCGGCAGGAAGCTGGAGGCGCGTCTTGCCCCGCCGCAGATGTTTTCCACCGACACGCCGTTCCCGTTGCCCAAGGACCCCGTGCTCGTGCCGGTACCGATGGAGGGCGACACCCGCGCCCAGGTCCAGCTCGGCTGGGCCCATGCCGGGACGGACGGGGGCTACAAGGTGCCCAACCTCGTCGGTCTCGCCTGGAGCGCGCCCTATCTCCACGAGGGCGGCGTCGCGGTCGGCCCGAGGCTCGACCAGCTCGGCATCGCGGGCACCTTCGACGCCGGCATCGCGCCGGACCCCGGCAACAGCCTGCGCGCCCTGGTCGATCGCGACCTGCGCGCCAAGGTCGTGGCCGCGAACGCCGGTTCCGAGCGCCAGCGCACCGCCCGTGTCACGGGCGAGGGCCACGCGCACTGGGCCGATGCGGGGGCCGGCGTCTCGCAGGAGGAGCAAGACGCGCTCGTCGCCTACCTGCTGTCGGTCGACCGCCTGACCGAGGACGTGCCGGTGCCGTGACAGAGCGCCAGGGCGGCCTCGACGCCGGCCTGCGTCCAGAGGTCGAGCGTCGTCCGCCGGCCGACCCGCGGCAGCGGCGGGATGTGCAGGAAGACCACGGGGCAGGACTCGGCCAGCGCCCGGAAGTAGGAGGCGTTGCACAGGTAGCGCCCGGCATCGCGCGACGACTTCGCCGCGAGTCCGCGCCGTCGCAACGCGACGAGCACGCGCGCGGCGGGGGCGCTGCGCCGGATCGCCGGCCCGTCGCGGTCGAGGGCGAGCCGGCCCGCGACACGGCCCGAGGCGTCGGGAAACAACCGGCTCGCCCGGTTCAGCGCCCGGGTCTCGACGCGCACGCGCCGAGCCCGGCCCGCCACGCCGATCATCAGCACCGCGTCGGGGTGTTGCGAGAGGGCCGGTTCGAGCATCGCGGGAATCGCCTCGTAGGCGGTGCGCAGGATCAGCAGGCGCGGGGGCTTCCCCAGCAGACGCCGCAACCTGGGATCGCCCGCGATCCGGGCCGCGAGTTCGGCGCTCGGGTTGACCGGCACCCGGGGGAACGGGCCGAAGCCCGTGACGAGGAGGGTCCGCGTCACAACCCGATCAGGGTGGCGATGGCCTGCGCGCCGGCGGCCGGCGAGTGCGCGCCGCTCGCCACCGACTTCTCGGCCTCACTGGTCGCCGCGCGCACGTCGGCGCTGCCGGTCAGCTTCTGGTGCAGGCGCTCGTGCACCAGCGCCCACATCCACTTCACGTCCTGCTCCCGGCGCTTCTTGGCGATCTCGCCCGTGGCGGTGAGCCTGCCGCGGTGGTCCTCGATGCGCTCCCACAGGGCGGGCAGGCCCTTGCCGTGAAGCCCCGAGATCGTGACCACGGGCGGGCTCCAGGTGGCGGACGGCGGCGTCAGGATGTGCAGCGCGGCGCGGTACTCGGAGGCCGCGGCGCTCGCCCGGCGCTCGCCCTCGCCGTCGTCGGCCTTGTTGACCGCGATCATGTCGGCGAGTTCGAGGATGCCCTTCTTGATGCCCTGCAACTCGTCGCCCGCGCCCGGCAGCATCAGCACGAGGAAGAAGTCGGTCAGATCCGCCACCGCCGTCTCGGACTGGCCGACGCCCACGGTCTCCACCAGGATCACGTCGAAGCCCGCCGCCTCGCACAGCAGCATGGTCTCGCGGGTCTTGGCGGCCACGCCCCCGAGCGTGCCCGAGGAGGGCGAGGGCCGGATGTAGGCGTTGCGGTCCACGGCCAGCCGCGCCATCCGGGTCTTGTCCCCCAAAATCGAGCCGCCGGTGCGGGTGGAGGACGGATCGACCGCGAGCACCGCCACCTTGTGGCCGGCTCCCGTCAGCTGGCTGCCCAGCGCGTCGATGGTGGTGGACTTGCCCACCCCCGGCACTCCGGTGATGCCGACCCGCACCGCCTTGCCGGTCTGCGGCAGCACCGCGTCGATCAGGTCGCGCGCGAGGGCGCGGTGGTCGGCCCGGCGCGATTCGGCCAGCGTGATCGCGCGTGCCAGCGCCGCGCGGTCTCCGGCGAGCAGGCGCTCGCGGATGCTGTCCATGTCGGGGGGGAGGGGAGGCGCCATGGCTCCTTCATGCCGGGACCCGGCGGTTTCGTCGAGGGGCGGGCGTGGGATGATGCTGTGCAGGCCGGCGGTGGGCCGGATCAGGATCAGAGCAGAATGGTGGCGGTTCCGAGAGCTGCGCCGGCTTCAGCCTGCCTGCGGTCGAGAGTGGCTAGTGTGATCCCGGCATCGGCGGCAATGGCCAGATGGAGAGCATCGCCGGCCCGCAGTCCCATGGGGGAGTGATTCACCAGTTCGGCAGCCAACTCGAATTGCCGGTGCGTGATCGGGAGCATGGTGAAGGGCGGAGCCGCGAGGTGCGCGAAAGCAGCGAGCGCAGCCGTGCGTTCCTCGTCGTGGACATCGCCCCTTCGCAGCTTCATCGAGAGAGCTGCGGCGACCTCGGTCGTGACCCAGACACTGATCGCCGAGCCCACCGCCTCTTGGTCGACGAGCCAAGCCTGCATCCGCAACGTCTCGACCTCGTTGGTCAGTGCGGCAACGAGGATCGACGTGTCTGGATAGAACATCAGTAGCGTTCGTCGTCACGCATCCGACGCATGAAGTCTCCGGCGCTCTCCTCCTGCCGGCGCATCACCTCGGTAACGGCGCGGAGGTGTTTTGGATCGAAAGCAATGCGTGCGGCGGCCGGGCGAGTCAGGCAGGCCACATCCTTGCCGCGCCGGACGATCGTGATGGTCTCGCCGGCTTCGACGCGTTCGAGAAGGGCTCCAAGATGGGCCTTCGCCTCCGCCAAGCTGACTCGGCTCATCGCAGGCTCGTCAAGTGGTTCAACTCTCCAACATATAGCGTCTGGCCGGTCGAGTAACCATCGAATGGCCCGCTTCTCGCGCTGCGCGTTCCGTGACCACAATCCACACGCCCCCCGGCCCATGCCCGCCCCGCCATGGTCACGATCCTGGTGCACGAAGTACGGCCAAGCCCGGCGAAGCGCGTTCGCCGGCACGAGGGCATCGGCACGATGGAGCGGCAGCACGTCACGGAATCGGGTGAGGGCGCGCCGACGCGGCGCTCCCTCGTGCGGCTGGCGGCCCTCATGGGGGTGGCGGGGCTCGCCCCCGGACTGTCGGGCTGCATCGCGGACGGGCTCGCCACCGGCACCGTCGGGGGCGCCCCCGAGAGCCAGTCGGCGCTGGATGTCAGCCCGGTGCTGCTGGTCGCCACCACCCGCCGGGCCGTGGGCGGCGGCACCAGGGCGCCGTATTTCGGGTCCGAGCGCGGCCGGGGCCTGAGCTTCGCCGAGGTGCGCATGGCCTCCCCCGACCGCTCGCTCATCGGCAAGGTCTCGTCCGTCGTCACCGGCGACTGGGGCATCCGCTCCGTGGAACAGGTCGAGACCGGGGCCGCGGCGGCGGCCGCCGCCTTCACCCAGGCCGCGTTCGGGCGCGACGTGCTGATCTACGTGCACGGCTACCGCGAGAGCTTCGAATCGGCCGCGCTGAGCGCGGCGATGCTCTCGGACGGCATCCGCTTCCGGGGCGCGTCCGGCCTGTTCACGTGGCCCTCGGCGGCGGCGACGTTCGACTACGGCTACGACCGCGAGAGCGCCCTGTGGTCGCGCGACGCCTTCGAGGACCTGCTCAAGGCGCTCGCCGCCTCGCCGTCCGGCGGGCGCATCCACATCGTGGCCCATTCCATGGGGACGCTGCTGACGCTGGAAACCCTGCGCATGCTGCGCGCGGAGGCGGGCGAGGGCGCGGTGGCGCGCATCGGCGCCGTGGTGCTCGCCGCGCCCGACATCGACATCGACCTGTTCACCAACGGCGTCGAGCGGCTGGGACCCGACGTGCACAAGATCACCGTGATCTCCTCCACCAACGACCGGGCGCTCGAACTCTCGGGGGCGCTCGCCGGCGGCGTCGTGCGCGCGGGCGCGGCCGACCGCGAGCGACTGGAGGCGCTCGGCGTGCGCGTGGCCGACGCCTCCGAGTACGGCGGCGGCGGCCTGATCGGCCACGACCTGTTCCTCTCGAACAAGGACGTGCAGGGCGTGGTCAAGCGCGCGATCGCGCGGGCCGGCGGCGGCGTCTGAGCCGACCTCCGCCCGCTCGCTGCGCGAGGCGGAGGCCGGCGTCGCCCGAGCGCCGCGCAGGCGTCCTCATGCCGCCCCCGAATGGATCATCCGGCGGCGGCATGAGTGCCTCGACGGGAGGCCCCTCGCCCACTACAGCAGGGCGCCCGATCGCACCGGATTCGATCGCCAGGAGCCCATGCCCATGTTCACGCTCGAGATCGACGGCACCGCCGTGGCCGTCATCAACGGGGACGAGGAGACCGCCCGCGATCTCTTCACCTGCGACGGCTTCAAGGACGACATCCGCACCATGACCAGCGGCGGCAAGCCGCTCTGGAACGGCACCTCCGAGCTCAAGGTCCGCGCCGCCAGCGAGGACGAGGTCGAGGTGTTCGAGGACGCGCTCGCCGAGGACGACGGCGAGGAGGAGTTCGAGCCCGACGCCGCCCACGGCGCGACGCAGGCCTCCAACGACGACGAATCCGACGGCGAGGACGAGGACGAGGCCGACATCGTCTTCCTGCTCGACATCGACGAGGACGACGACCACCTCGATTCCTGAGCGTGCGGCAGGGCGGCGCCCGCGCGAGCGGGCGCCCGTGCCTTCAGCCCAGCACCACCACCTTGGCGCCGACCTGGACCCGGTTGAACAGGTCGATGGCGTCCTGGTTGATCATGCGGATGCAGCCCGAGGACACGCTGCGGCCGATCGAGCTCGGATCGGTGGTGCCGTGGATGCGAAACAGCGTGTCCTTGTTGTTCTGCCAGAGATACATCGCCCGCGCGCCGAGCGGGTTGCGCGAGCCGCCCGGCACGCCGACACCGCTCTGCAGCGGCGAGACCTCGCGGGCGAGCTTCGGGGTGCGCGCGATCATCTCCTTGGGCGGATACCAGTCCGGCCAGGCCTGCTTCGAGTTCACGGTCGAGGCCCCCGACCACGAGAAGCCCTGCTTGCCCACGCCGACGCCGTAGCGCCGCGCCCGGCCGTTGGGCTGGATCAGCAGCAGGTGGTGGGCGCGGGGATCGACGATGATCGTGCCCGGTGCCTCGGGACCGTCGTAGGCCACGTCCTGGCGCAGATAGGCGGGGTTGGCCTTCTTCCAGTTGAACGGCTGCACGGGGAAGGGCTCGCCCTCCACCGGGCCGTAGGCGCGGGCGTAGTCGATCGGGCCGTCGTCGATCTTGGCCGCCGGCGCGGGCCGGCCGCTGACGATGGGAGGATCGGACGGGCCGGGCTGGGCCGAAGGGGGCGACGCCGGCTCCCCGGACAGCGCGGCCCGGCGGCGGGCATAGGCCTGCGCGTCCGGATCGACGTCGACCGCGAGGTCCGGCGCGGGCCGACCGTGCATGACCCGGCCCCGGTAGGGCTCGTAGCTCCCGCCGCGGCGGCGGTAGAGCGCCCCGTTCTCGTCCTGATAGAGCCGGTCGTCGTCGTAGCCGCCAGCGGCGCCGGGACCGACGCCGCGCTCCTGCGCGAGGGCGGTCCCGCCCAGGGCCAGGGTCAGGGCGAGCAGGCTCGTCGCGGCGCCGATGCGGGCCGGGCGGCGATGTGTGTGGGGCATGGACGTCTCGGGGATGGGGGGCGAAGGCGCTCTTGGCCGCGGGCGCGGCGCACTCCTCCGGTGCCCGGGTGATGCTGCGAGCTTGAGCATTAGCAAAGTTGACTCCAACCGTCACTCGGCAGCCGGAACGGATCCGAGCAGGTCCGGCATGTCCTCGTTGGGGTGCTTAACCAGCTCTCAAAAAATTCGTTCGTGGAACGTGGGGCGATCCCGGTGCCGGTGATTGCAAATCCGCTCGAAATACCGACTTAAGGCTCACGCCTCCTCTCCTGTTCGGAACCACCCACCGTGTCGGTCCTCCCGCCTCGCGGCCTCGTCGCGTCCCTTGCCCTCCTCGGCCTCGTAGGCCTCGCGGGCGCCGCCCGGGCTGAGCCCGCCCGCCACCGCACCGGCCAGCCCGCCACGGATGCCGCACCGCGCGTCGCCTGGACGGCGGCCGACGCCACGGCCTGCTCGCGCTCGCGCCGCAAGTTCTGGCAGGAGGGCGAGGGCTGGATCGTCAAGACGGTCAGCGTGTGCCGCTGATCCTTCGTCCCCGGCCGATTGCATCCGCCCCCTCGTAGCCGTCCGCTCGACCCGCTAGACTGACCCATCCGAGGCACCCGTGGTCCGGGCGGGCCGGGGGAGCATCAGCGTGATCCGCGTCCTGCACACGGGCGACTGGCATATCGGGCAGACCCTGCGCGGGTTCTCCCGCGAGGGCGAGCACGACGCGGTGTTTGCCGCCTTGGAAGCCATCGTGGTCGAGCGCGAGGTCGATGCGCTGGTGGTGGCCGGCGACGTCTTCGACAGCCAGAACCCCTCCGGCGAAGCTCAGGCACGCTTCTACGCCCTGATGGTGCGCCTCCACCGGGCGCGACCGGGCATGACCATCGTCATCACCGCCGGAAACCACGACGCGGCCGGCCGCCTGGAAGCCCCGCGCCCGATCCTCGACGCCCTGGGCGTGCACGTGGTGGGCAGCGTGCGCCGCCGCGACGGTGCGCTGGACGTCGATCGCCATCTCGTCCCGCTCAGAAGCTCGGGCGGCGAGGTCGCGGGCCACGTGCTCGCCGTCTCCTACCCCACTGCCGCATGCTTGCCCTCGCTCGCCAGGATGGCCGAGGGCGGCGGCTCGCCGATCGTGCGGGCCGTGCGCGACCTCTACGCGCAGCTCTTCGAGGCCAGCGCCCCCCGGCTCGACGGGCTGCCGCTGGTGGTCACCGGTCACCTGCACGTGGCGGGCGGGCTGGAATCGGAAGGGGCCGAGCGGCGCATCCTGGTGGGCGGCGAGCACGCCGTGCCGGCCGACGTGTTCCCGGCGCAGGCGAGCTACGTGGCGCTCGGCCACCTGCACAAGGCGCAGGGCATCGGCGGCGAGGGAGTGCGGTATTGCGGCTCGCTGATCCCGCTCTCGGCCACCGAGCAGCCCTACCGCCACGGCGTCACCCTGGTCTGCCTCGACGGCGCGACGCGCACGATCGAGCACATCGCGATCCCCCGGCCCGTGGCCTTCCTCCGGCTTCCCACTTCCGGCGACATGCGGCTCGCCGAGTTCGGCGACCATCTCAAGGCGCTCGATCTCGACCCGGCCCTGCCGCCGGAGGCGCGTCCCTACATCCAGGTCCGGCTCGCCCGCGAGAATTTGAGCGCGGGCTACCGTGCCGAGGTCGACCGCATCGCCGATGGGTTCCCGGTGCGGGTGGTTGACGTGCGCGTCACCGCCCCCCTGCGCAGCCTGTTCGAGGCGACCGTGCCCGACGCCGTGCCCACTCGCCTCGCCGAGCGCGACCCGGAGGAGCTGTTCCGCGCGGCCTTCCGGCTGGTGCGGGGCGAGGATCCGCTGCCCGCCCATCTCGACGTGTTCCACCGCGCCTGTGCGGACGCCTGACTCATGCGCATCCTCGCGATCCGCGGCGAGAACCTCGCCAGCCTCGCCGCGCCCTTCGCGGTGGAACTCGCCGCCGGTCCGCTGAGCGGCACCGGCATCTTCGCCATCACCGGCGAGACCGGGGCGGGCAAATCGACCATCCTCGACGCGCTGTGTCTGGCCCTCTACGGCCGCTACCCGCGCGTCGCGGTGAGCCGCCGCGAGGAGGTGCCCGATCCGAGCGGCGAGCCCCTGGGCGCCTCCGACGGCCGGGCGATCCTGCGCCGCGGCGCCCCCCGGGGCTGGGCCGAGGTCGATTTCGTGGGCCAGGACGGGGTGGGCTACCGGGTGCGCTGGGAGGCCTACCGCGCCCGCGACAAGGCGGACGGGCGCCTGCAGAAGGAGGCCCGCTCGCTCTGGCGGCTGGACGACGACAGCCCCGTGGAGGGCGGCAAGAAGACCGCCGTCGCCGCCGCGGTGGAGCGCCTCACGGACCTGACCTTCGATCAGTTCCGCCGCACGGTGCTGCTGGCGCAGGGCGAGTTCGACGCCTTCCTGCTCGCGGCGGAGGGCGAGCGGGCGGAGCTTCTGGAGAAGATCACCGGCACGGCGGTCTATTCCGAGATCTCCCGGCGGGTGCATGCGGGCTGGGACGAGCACCGCCGGGGCGTCGAGGCCCTGGAGGCGCGACGCCGCGAGATCGGCTTGCTCGACGAGGCCGAGCGGGCGGCCCGGACCGTGGACCGTGAAGCGATCCGGGCGCAGGTCGAGGCGGCGCGGGCCGAGGAGGCGCGCGTGCGCGCCGCCCTCGACCGTTCGGCGCGCATCGACGCCCTGCGCGGCCAGATCGGGCAGGCGGAGGCCAGGGTCGAGACGGCACGGCTGGCCGTCGAGGGAGCCGCCGCGGAGCGGGCGCATCTTGCCGAGCGCGACGCCGTCGAGCCCCTGCGCGCGCGCGCCGAGGGTCTGGCCGAGGCCGAGCGCGACTGCGCCGCAGCGGAGGCCGGCGTCGGGGCGATCGCGGCGCGGGTGGCGGCGGCCGAGGGCGCGGTCGGGACGACGGAGGCCGCGCGCCGCGTGGCCGAGGCGGCGGACGAGGCCGCCGAGACGCTGTTCAAGGGGTTCGGCCCGCGCTGGGACGCGGCGGCCGATCTCGACAGCCGCATCGCGGTCTTCGCTCAGGGAGCGCAGGACGCGGCCGCGCAAGCCGAGCGTGCGGAGGCGGCCCAGGCCGACGCGCAGGCGCGACTGACCGACCTCGACCGGCGACTCGTCGAGGCGCAGGCCGCCCGCGACGAGGCGGGGCGGTGCCTGGAGGCGGACAGGGCGCGGGCGCCGCTCGTCGAGCGTGCCCCCGGGATCGTCCGGCTGATCGCGGCCCGCGCGCAGGCGCGCCGGGAGTTCGCGCAGGCCGGAACCGAGCTCGCGGCGGCGCGCGACACCATCGCCCGCTGCGACCGAGTGATCGAGGCGGGACGCGCCCGGATCGAGGCGGCGCGGCGCGAGCGGCAGGCGAAGGCCGAGCATCGGGGCGAGCGGGCGGCGGCTCTGGCGGCCCTCGACGAGCCGGCCGCGCAGGCCCGCGCCGCGGCGCTGGACGCTTTTCGCGATGTCTTGCGCGAGGCCGGAACGCTCGCGGCCCGCCACGCCTCGGCCATGGCGGACCTGTCGGCGGGCGAGGAGGCGGGACGGGCGGCGGGGCAGGCCCTGGCGGAGGCCACCGCCCGCGCCGAGGCCGCCGGATCGGCCCTCGCCGAGGCCGGCATCCGCCGCAGCGAGATCGCGGCGCTCGCCGAGCTCGCCGAGGAGAGCGTGTCGCGGGAGGCTTCGCGCCTGCGCAGCCTGCTCGTCGAGGGCCGACCCTGCCCGGTCTGCGGTGCCGCCGACCACCCGCACGCCCACGGCACCGGGGATGCGCTCGGGCGCCTCGCGGGGGAGATGCGCGCTCGCCGCGCCGGGATCGACGCGGAGGTGGCGGCCCAGCAGGCGGCCTCCGGCGCGGCGCAGGGCGAGGCGGCGGCGGCGCAGGCGCGGCTGGACGAGGCCGGCCGCCGCTCGGACCTCGCCCGCACGGCGCTCGCCGACGCCGACCGGTGCTATCGCGAACAGCATCCGGGGCTCCTGTCGGCGGGGGCTGCGGCGGCCGTGTCCGGCGCCGTGCCGGACCGGCTTGATGCGCAGGCTGGGGCGGCGCTCGCGGCACTCGTCGCGAACACGGACGGGGCGCGCGACGCCGTCGCGGCGGCGCTGAAGGCGGCGCTGGCGCTCCGCGCCGAGATCGACGGGCTCGCCCGCGCGGCGGACGAGGCCGGTGCCCGCGTCGAGGCGGAGACGCAGGCCCTCGACGGCGCGGGCCGCGAGCGCCAGGACGGCGCCGTCGCCGCCGAACGGCTGGCAGTTCTGGAAGTCGAGGCCGCGCGGCGGGTCGCGGAGCTGTCGCGCGAGCTGGGCGACGCCCTGTCGGCCGCGGACTTGTCTCTCGCCGATCTCGACCGCGATGCGCCGGCCGCCGGCCGCCGGATCGAGGCGCTGGCCGCGAGCTACCGCGATCTCCAGACGCGCCACGCCGCCCTCGACGGGCAGGTGCGGGACCTGACCCCGCAGCGCGCCGCCGCTGCGAGCGAGGCCAAGGCCGCCGAGGAGAGGCGGGGGGAGGTCCGCGGCACTGCCGCCGGCCGGGCGGCCGACCTCGTCGAGGCGCGCAACGCCCGCGCCGGGATGCTCGGCGGCGAGGCCACCGGCGCCCACCGCACCCGGATCAACCTCGAACGGCGGGCGGCGCGCGAGGCCCTGCACGGGGCCGAACGGGCGCGGGCCGAGGCCGGCACGGCGCTCGGCACGGCGCTCGCGGAAGCCGCCGGGGCGGCGGCCAACCGCGAGCGGGCCTGCCTGCGCCGCGAGGCGGCGCAAGCCGCCTTCGCGCAGGGCTGCGGCCTCCGCGAGCGGGCGGCGGTGGAGGCGCTTCTGGCGCTCCCGCCCACGACCCGCATCGCCCTGCGCGAGCGTCTGGACGGCCTTGCCCGCGAGGCCGCCGAGGCGGCGAGCGCGCTCGCAACCCGCCGGGCCGACCTCGACGCCCTGCTCGACGCCCCCGAGATCCACGTCGCCGCCGCGCGGGACGAGGCCGCCCGGCTCACCGAGGCGATCGGGCAGGACCAGCAGAGGCTGGGCGCCCTCGACGCGGAGCTGGCCCGCGACGACGCGGCGCGAGCGAAGGCCGCGGCGCTCGGCCAGGAGATCGCGGCGGCGCGGGCCGAGTTCGACGTCTGGGACGCCGTGGAGGCGGCGGTGGGCTCGTCCGGCGGCGACAAGTTCCGCCGCTTCGCCCAAGGGGTGACCCTCGACCACCTCGTCCACCTCGCCAACGAGCAGCTGGCGGCCCTGAGCCCGCGCTACCGGCTGAGCCGCGGCGGCAGCGCCGACCTTGCCCTGCACGTGGTCGATCGCGACATGGGCGACGAGCTGCGTGCCACCCGCAGCCTGTCGGGCGGCGAGCGCTTCCTGGTGTCCCTGGCGCTCGCCCTGGCGCTCTCGGGGCTGGAGGGGCGGCAATCCTTCGTCGACACCCTGTTCATCGACGAGGGCTTCGGATCGCTCGACGCCGAGACACTGGACCTCGCGGTGGACGCCCTGGAGACCCTGCAGGGGAGGGGTCGCAAGGTCGGCGTCATCACGCACGTGGCCGGGATGATCGACCGCATCGCCGTGCAGGTGCGCGTTGAGAAGCGCGGCAACGGCCGCAGCGTGGTGCGGATCAGCGACGGGGCGCTGCCGTAACGGCTAAAGCACGATGCGGGAAAGTGGAGGCCGGCTTTCCGAAATCGTCGTGCGATAACAGAAGGGTAGAGCATGCTTCCGTGTCCGTGGAAAAGCAGCATGCTCCCATATCACGCGTCGGCGGACAGCTTCATCATCACGAGCCCCGACACGATCAGCGCCGCCGCGGCGAGGCGCATCGGGCTTGCCTGTTCGCCGAGCACGAGGATGCCGACGACGAAGGCACCCACCGCGCCGATGCCGGTCCAGATCGTGTAGGCGGTCCCGAGCGGCAGGGACCGCAGGGAGATCGCGAGCAACCCGAAGCTGGCCATCATCGCCACGATGGTGACCACGCTCGGCCACAGCCGGCTGAAGCCTTCCGACTGCTTCATCGAGAAGGCCCAGACGACCTCCAGCAGGCCGGCGACGACGAGGAGGATCCAGGCCATGGGGGGAGCGTGTCCGGTGCGGGCACGGGCCGGCCCGACGCATGAGCCCGTCGGGGGCGACAGGTGCCCCGGCCCGACCGCGGGGGCAAGCGCCGCCCCCCCCCCCGCGTGCACGGGCGCGCCGTGCCGGTCACGGGGGCTTGTCCCGGCGCACGGGCCACGTGGCACGCTCGCTGCATCGTGGATCGCGTCGCCTCCCCGGGGCGGCGGGCAGGGCAACGGAGCCCCGCACGCGGACGGCGCTTGGTCCGGTTCTTTCCCGCACGGGCGGCCATCCCCTTCGAGGGCGGAGCGCCGCCGGTCAACGACGAGCATCCCGATGGCCAGCTTCAAGACCGTGATGAAATCCGGCCACCCGCCCACCCTGTTCGCGGCGTTCCTCTACTTCGACTTCTGCTTCGCGATCTGGGTGCTCAACGGCGCCATGGGGCCGTTCATCACCGAGACCTTCAAGCTGTCGCCTGCCGAGACCGGGTTCATGATCTCGCTGCCGATCCTGGCCGGCGCGGTCATGCGCTTTCCCCTGGGCGTGCTCGCCCAGTACATCGGGCGCAAGAACGCCGCGATCACCGAGATGAGCGTCATCGTCGCCGCGATGGCCTACGGCTTCTTCCTCGTGAGCTCCTTCACCGACGTGCTCGCCATGGGCGTGCTGCTCGGGATCGCCGGCGCCTCCTTCGGCGTTGCCCTCTCCCTGGGCTCGGGCTGGTTCCCGCCCGAGCACAAGGGGCTGGCCATGGGCATCGCGGGAGCGGGCAACTCCGGCACCGTGCTCGCGGTGCTGTTCGCGCCCCCGCTCGCCCAGGCCTACGGCTGGCAGGCGGTGTACGGCTTCGCCGGCTTCGTGATGCTGATCCCGCTCGTCGTGATGATCGTCCTGGCCAAGGAGCCGCCGGATCTCGAGCACCAGTCCCTGCGTGAGCACGTCTCCTGCCTGTTCACCAAGGACGGCTGGGCCTTCTCGCTGATCTACATCATCACCTTCGGCGGCTTCATCGGCCTGTCGAACTTCCTGCCGACCTTCTTCTACGAGCAGTTCTCGGTGACCAAGGTCGAGGCCGGGCGCCTGACCATGCTCGCCGCCCTGATGGGCTCCGGCATCCGCATCCTCGGCGGCTACTTCGCCGACCGGCTCGGCGGCATCATGGTGCTGTCCGTTGTGCTGATCGCGGCGATCGGCTCGTTCCTGCTGCTCACCGCGACGCCCTCGCTCGCCATCACCACCATGCTGTTCATGCTCTGCTTCGCGGCACTGGGTGCGGGCAACGGTGCGCTGTTCCAGCTCGTGCCCCTGCGCTGGCCGACCAACACGGCGGTGGCGGGCTCGATGATCGGCGAGGTCGGTGCGCTCGGCGGGGCGATCCTGCCCAACGTGATGGGCTTCTCCAAGCAGTACACCGGCTCCTTCGCCACCGGTTTCGTGGCCTACGCGATCTTCGCGGCCGTGGTGCTGGGCTGCTTGTTCCTGTGGCAGCGCAAGTGGGTCGGGCGCTGGGTCGGCCCCCGCGGCAAGGTGGTCGAGCCCACCGAGGCGCAGATCCGGGCTGCAGGCCGGATGGAGCCGGCAGCGGCCTGAGGCGTCACACCAGCGTCTCGTTCGCCACGGTGGCGAAGGTGAGCAGATCGACGCCCGCCGCCCCGCCTCGGATCAGCGCGCGGGCGGCGGCGTTGCCGGTGGAGCCCGTGGTCGTCACGTCGTCGATCAGCAGGACGCGCCGTCCCGCGATGTGCGGACGGGCGGTCTCGGGCACGCGGAACGCGCCCTGGAGGTTTGCGGCGCGCTGATGGCGCGTCAATCCGACCTGCGAGCGGGTCGCCTTGATCCGCGCCAGTGCCCGCACGTCGCAGGGCAGCCCACCGTGCCGCGCCACGAGGCGGGCGAGCAGCGCCGCCTGATTGAACCGGCGGCGCCAGAGCCGCCAGCGGTGCAGCGGCACGGGGACGACGAGGTCGGCCTCCGGGAGCAGGTCGTGCCCTGCCGTCGCCATCATCCGTGCCATGGCCCGGGCCAGATCGAGCCGGTCGCTGTACTTCAGGCGATGGACGAGGTCGCGGGCGGTGCCCTCGTAGAGCGCGGCGGCGCGCGCCCGGCCGAAGACCGGCGGCTCGGCCATGGCGCGGGGCGAGACCAGGGCACCCACCCCGAGATCGAGGGCGAAGGGCGTCCCCAGCCGCTCGCAATAAGGCCGCTCGATCAGCCTGAGGCCCGACCAGCAGGCCGGGCACAGCGCCTGCGCATCTGCGGTCGCGGCGCCGCAGCCGATGCAGGTCGGGGGATAGAGGAGGCCGAGCGCGCCGCTCCAGGCGGCGCGCAAGCCCGCGAGCGCGTGGCGGCGGGCCGGTTCGCCGTTCAGTGGACGTCCTGCTGCGGCTGGGCGCGATTCTTCTGGTTGGCGCGATGCCGGCCGACGGCGCAGCCCGCAGCGGCACCCACCACACCGTGGCCCACGGCGTGACCGGCAAGCCCGCCGACGAGGGCACCCTTGATGCAGCCCTTGGCTTCGGCTGCGCCACCCAGGGATACGGCGGCGACGACGAGGCCGGCGGCGGCGAGATGGTGGATCATGGGACAACGTCCTGTTGAGGAATGGTGGCGGATGCTCGGAAACGGCGAGGCCGCGACGCCCGTTCCGCCCACCGCGACAGTAAGGGGGCCGGGTGCGACCCTGGAAGCGTCGGGGCCGGCGGCCCATCTCCATTCCCAGATGACGCACGCCCTCTTCGACACCGCTCTGGTCCGCCGCCGCCTCGCCCGCGCGACGGCGGCCGGCCATGCCGGGTTCCTGCTCGACCGGGTGGCCGAGGACCTCGCCGACCGGCTCGCCGCGGTGCTCCGGCCGTTCCCCCGTTCTCTCGATCTCGCGACGCCGACGCCCGCCGTCGCGCGGGCGCTGCGGGAGGCGGGCCGGGTCGAGACCCTGATCCGCCTGAGCCCGCTCCCAGAGCCGGGAGGCGGGATGCATCTCGTCGGCGATCCCGAGGCGCTGCCGTTCGGGCCGGAGCCCGGCTTCGATCTGGCCGTGTCGGCGCTGGCCCTTCAGGCGGTCAACGACCTGCCCGGGGTGCTGATCCAGCTGCGCCGGGCCCTGCGGCCGGACGGGCTGTTCCTCGGATGCCTGTTCGGCGGCGCCACGCTCACCGAACTGCGTCAGGCTTTCGGGCAGGCCGAGAGCGAGGTCGAGGGCGGCGTCTCGCCGCGCGTGGCGCCGTTCGCCGAGGTGCGCGATCTGGGCGGCCTGCTTCAGAGGGCGGGCTTCAGCCTGCCGGTGGCCGACACCGAGACGCTGACCGTTCGCTACGCCGACCCGTTCGCACTGATGCGCGACCTGCGTGCCATGGGGCTGACCAACGCATTGACCGAGCGCCGCCGCACGCCCCTGCGCCGGACGACTCTGCTGCGCATGGCCGAGATCTACGCGCAGCGCTTCTCCGACGC
>Ga0182229_1000016_pt1 | contig 40707 bp, 43 predicted proteins | sample G6R1MG_32_FD_129663 | JGI IMG/M metagenome (GOLD analysis project Ga0182229, IMG submission 129663) | Miscanthus phyllosphere microbial communities from Michigan, USA - G6R4_MAIN_07NOV2016_LD1 MG | ecosystem: Host-associated > Plants > Phyllosphere > Phylloplane/Leaf | place: USA: Michigan...
CCGGCATCCGCCTCGGCACCCCGGCCGGCACCTCGCGCGGCTTCGGCGTCGCCGAGTTCAAGCAGATCGGCGGCCTCATCGTGGAAGTGCTGGACGGGCTCGCCGCCAAGGGCGAGGGCGGCGACAGCGCCGTCGAGGAGAGCGTGAAGCAGAAGGTCCACGCCCTCACCGACCGCTTCCCGATCTACGGCTAAATCAGGGATCCCCAAGGACAAGTCCTTGGGTGGGGTCCAGGGGCAAGGCCCCTGGGAATGGCAGGGCTCCGCCCCGCTCCCCGTCAAAGGGCTCGCCCTTTGGAAACCCCTTTGTTACGAGACGGCCGTGGATCACCCCGATCCGCGGCCGTCTTCGTTCTTGCCCCTGAGAGAACCCGCCCGATGCGGTGCCCCTATTGCGGCGGGTCCGACACGCAGGTGAAGGACTCGCGCCCCTCCGAGGATGGCGCCGCCATCCGCCGCCGCCGGGTCTGCCCGGATTGCGGGGGGCGATTCACCACCTTCGAGCGGGTGCAACTGCGCGAACTCACCGTGATGAAGCGCTCCGGCAAGCGGGTGCCCTTCGACCGGGACAAGCTCCAACGCTCCATCGACGTGGCCCTGCGCAAGCGCGCGGTGGAGCCGGAGCGGATCGAACGCCTCGTCAGCGGCATCACCCGCCAATTGGAGAGCGCAGGCGAGGCGGAGGTCGCCTCCGAGGCGATCGGCGAACTGGTGATGGCCGGGCTCAAGGGCCTCGACGACGTCGCCTATGTGCGCTTCGCCTCGGTCTACAAGAACTTTCGCGAAGCCAAGGATTTCGAGGACCTGCTCGGCACCCTCGGCGGCACCCTGGTGCCCGCCCTCGAGCCGGAGCCCGAACCGGAGCCGAAGCCCGCCCCCCGCCGCCGGGGTCCGAAGCCGTGAGCCACGACGCCAATTTCATGCGCCTCGCCCTGGCGCTGGGGCGCCGCAATCTCGGGCGGACATGGCCGAACCCCTCCGTGGGGGCGGTCGTGGTCGCGCCGGAGATCGGCACGATCCTGTCCGCCGCCGTCACGGCGCCGGGCGGGCGGCCCCATGCCGAGACGCAGGCCCTCGCCCTGGCCGGCGAGGCGGCGCGGGGCGCCACCCTCTACGTCACCCTGGAGCCCTGCTCCCATCACGGCCGCACGCCGCCCTGCTCGGAGGCGATCATCGCCGCCGGGATCGGGCGGGTGGTGAGCGCCCTCGAAGACCCGGATCCCCGGGTCGCCGGGCGCGGCCACGGCCTCCTGCGCGCGGCGGGGCTCACCGTCGAGACCGGCCTGTGCCGGGAGGAGGCGGCCCGCGACCATCGCGGCCACGTCACCCGCGTCACCCTCGGACGGCCGATGCTGCAGCTGAAGCTCGCCCGCACCCGCGACGGGTTCGCCGCCGGGGCCGGCACCGAGCGGCTGCGCATCACCGGCCCGGTGGCCGACGGGGCGGTGCATCTGTGGCGCGCCCATGCCGACGCCATCCTCGTCGGGATCGGCACGGCGCGGGCGGACGACCCCTCGCTCACCGTGCGCCTTCCGGGGCTCGCCGCGCGCTCGCCCCTGCGGATCGTGCTCGATTCGGACCTGCGCCTCTCCCCCGCGAGCGTGCTGGCCCGCACCGCACGGGACGTGCCGGTGCTCGTCCTCACCACCCGCTCCGCGCCGGTCCATGCCCGCCGCGCCCTCGAATCGCTCGGCGTCGAGGTCGTGCCCGTCGCCACGGGCGCGGAGGGGCGGATCGACCTCCCGGCGGCCCTGGCGGTTCTCGGCGAGCGCGGCCTCACCCGTCTGTGCAGCGAGGGCGGCCCCCGCCTTGCGGAGGCGCTGGCGCAGGCCGATCTCATCGATGCGGTGACGCTGCTCACCGGCCCGACCACGGCGGGGCCGGCGGGCGGGCTGCCCGCCATCGGCCCCGTCCTGGCCAGCCGGATCGCCGCCTTCGCCACGGCCGAGGATCTCGTCCTCGGGCAGGACCGGGCCGTCACCTACGAACGGAGCGTCTGAGACATGTTCACGGGTCTCGTCAGCGATGTCGGCACGATCCTCTCCGTGTCGGGGGAGGGCGACCTGCGCCGCATCGCCATCCGCTGCGCCTACGATCCGGCGGGGATCGCGCTCGGCGCCTCCATCGCCTGCTCCGGCCCCTGCCTCACGGCGGTCTCGATCACCCCGGCCGAGGGCGGCGCGGTGTTCGAGGTCGATGCGGCGGCCGAGACCCTGGCGCGCACCAATGTCGGGGCCTGGGCGCCGGGCCGGCGGATCAACCTCGAACGCTCCCTCAAGATCGGCGACGAACTCGGCGGCCATCTCGTCACCGGCCACGTGGACGGGCTCGCGGAGATCGTCGCCCGCGACACGGTGACGGACGGGGCCTGGGGCCCGAGCGAGCGCTTCACCCTGCGCGCGCCCCCGGCGCTCGCGAGGTTCATCGCCGAGAAGGGCTCGGTCTGCCTCGACGGCACGTCGCTCACCGTGAACAACGTCGATGGCGACCTGTTTTCGGTGCTCCTGATTCCCCACACCCTTCAGGTCACGACCTGGGGCGAGCGGACGGCCGGCGACGCCGTGAACCTCGAAGTGGATCTCATCGCCCGCTATGCCGCCCGCCTCTCGGAGGCGCGGGGCTGAGGCTCTAGTGCATCGATCCCGACGAAGGCGTCAGCCGTGTCTGGAAAAATTGATGCAAAGACAAGAAGCTAGGGCAGAGGCGCATGAACGGAGTGGGTGCGTCACTGCACTAGCGTGGCGGGATCGAGTAGGTGCCTGTGGCGTGGCAGACCACGTCCGGGTCGCCGACGGCGGTGATCGCGACCTCGCCCATGGCGAGGCGCCGCCCGAGCTTCATGAGCCGGCACTCCGCGAGAAGGTCGCCGGAGGCGGGCTTGCGCAGGAAGTTGAACGTGAGGTTGGTCGTCACCGCCAGGGCGACCGGGCCGATATTGGCGAGGATCGCCGCGTAGAGGGCGTAATCGGCCAGCGCCATCATCGCCGGGCCCGAGACCGTCGCACCGGGCCGGAGGAAGCGCTCATGCGCTTCGAGCCGCATCCGCGCCGTGAGCAGCCCCACCGCTTCCAGATGATAGGCCCGTCCCCCCGCCTGCATCTGCGGGAATTCGCTGTCGAGAAAGGCCTGCGTTTCCGCGAGGCTCATGATCGTGCCGCTCATGCCCGTCTTGCAGCATGAGCCGCCGCGCGACGCAATCCTGGCCGGCACACTCGTTACCGGATGACATCGGCGCGGAAATGACAGCCTTCGATTGTTTTCAGCCTCGCCTCGCGAGCATTCGCCGGCGGGACTTCATCTATCGTTGTGTTGTGTGCGCTAAAACCGCTCGGTGAGCCCCGGATGCTCCCGCCCTGTCCGGGTGGTCGGTCCGGGCCCTCCCGGACCGGCATGGCGGCGACGATCAGAATCCAGCATCTGCAGTGGGTCGTGGGGGCGGTGGCGGCGTTCGGCTGCACGACCCTCGGCGGCACCCTGGTCGCGTCCAACCTCACCGAGTTGAGTCGGGCGGGGCGGGCGGTGGAGGATGCGTCGCGCTTCGGCCTCGTCATGGCCGCCACCGACATGATTTCCGCCGAGCGCGGCCCCGCCAACGCGGCGATGGACCCGCTCGGGCCATCGACCGAAGACAGCCTGCGCCGCCTCGCCGCCATCCGCGCCGCCACCGACGCGCGCCTCGCGGCGGCCCGGGCCGCCGCCGGGCCGGACGCGGCGGCGTTCGAGCCGGTCGCGCGCCTCCTCGCCGAGGGGCGGGCCAAGGTCGATGCCATCTGCGCCAGGGCGCCGGAGGAGCGCTCCGGCCCCACGATCTCGGCGGCGATCCGGGCCATGTTCGCCGTCGCGGACGAGGCGGCGACGCTCCGCAGCGAGTTCGGCCGGCGGCTCCTGCGCCACGCGCCGGAGGTCGGCGCCGAGGTGCTGTTGCAGGCGGAGGCCAGCACCCTGCGCGAGCAGGCCGGGCGTCTGGGCTCCTACGCGGTGATGATGCTGACCGGGGGCCTGCCCAGCGACGAGGCCCGCCTCGAAGTCACGCGCACCCGCAGCACGCTCCGCCACCTGTGGCTGAACCTCGCCACGTTCGGGAAGAACCACGCCGACGATCCCGCCATCGCCGAGGCGCTGGAGCGGGTAAGGACGGAGTATTTCGCCGGTAGCCTGCCCATGGCGATGGAGGTGTTCGCGGAGCCGACCCTGAGGGGCGGCGCCGCCGAGTTCACCCGCCGCTACGTGCCGGGCCTCGCCGCCCCCACCGAGTTGAAGAACCGCCTCGGCGCGCTCACCCTGCGCCGGATCGAGAAGGCCCGCGAATCGGCCATCGCGGCGACCCTCGCCTCGGCCGGCATCACCGCCTCGGTGGTGCTGGCCCTGCTCTGGCTCGGCCTCACCTTCCGCAATCGCCTGTTCCGGCCGCTCGCCGCCATGCGTGAGGAGATCCTGGCCCTGTCGATCGGGCGGCTGGAGGAGCCCGCGCCGAGGGCGCCCTGCGGCCCGGAGGTGGACGGCATGTTCGCCGGGCTCGCCGTGCTGCGCGGGGAGTTGCGGTGCAAGGTCGTGCTCGAACGGGCGCGGCGGCGCATGAACCGCAATCTCAAGGTCCTCGCCCAGACCGACTCGCTGACGAGCCTCCTCAACCGGCGCGCGGTGTCCGAGCAGGCCCCGGCGATGATCGAGCAGGCCGCGCGGTCGGGGCTGCCCGTCACGGCGATCCTCGTGGACATCGACCATTTCAAGATGGTCAACGACCGCTACGGCCATGCCGGCGGCGATGCCGTGCTGCGGCGGGTGGCGACGGCGCTGAGAGCCGTCGCGCGGCCCGGCGACCTCCTCGCACGCTACGGCGGCGAGGAGTTCCTGATCCTCGCTCCCGGTCTCGACGAGGCGGCGGGGCTGGAGATGGCGGAGCGGATGCGGACCCGCCTCGCCGCGCCGGAGGCCCGACCGGGCGGCCCCCCCGTTACCGGCAGCTTCGGTGTCGCCTGCCGCGAACCGGATTCGGCCCGCGACTGGGAGGCCCTGGTCGCCCGCGCCGACACGGCGTTGTACCGGGCCAAGCGCCTCGGCCGGAACCGCGTCTGCACCGAGTCGCCCGCTACCGCGCTCGTCCACGCCCAGCGGGCGTGAGGTTTCAGAAGAAGATCGGCCGGGCGCTCGCGCTCATCTCGCTGAGGACGGTGCCGTTGGCCTCCACCTCCTTCAGCACCACGTCATAGCCCCAGAGGTCGGCGAGGTGCTGCAGAACCCGGCGGGCGTCGTCCTTCTGCAGGGTGATCTTGTTCAGCACCTTGTGGTGCAGGACGAGGCGGCGGTCCCCTTCGAGGTCGACATCGACCACCTCGATGTCGGGATCGAGCCACGCCACGTCGTATTGCCGGGCGAAAGACCGGCGAAGGCGGCGATAGCCGCGCTCGTCGTGGATCGCCTCGACCCGCAGGGCCTGCTCGTCGGGATCGTCCACCACGTGGAACAGGCGCAGGTCGCGCATCAGCTTGGGCGAGAGGAACTGCGCGATGAAGCTCTCGTCGCGGTAGTTCTCCCAGCAGTCGCGCAGCACCTCCATCCCGTCGCCCCGCCCGGCGATGTCGGGGAACCACTCCCGGTCTTCGTCCGTCGGCGTCTCCGCGATCCGGGCGATGTCCTGCATCATCGCGAAGCCGATCGCGTAGGGGTTGTGCCCGCCATAGGACCGGTCGTCGTAGTTCGGCTGGCGGATGACGTTGGTGTGCGATTGCAGGAATTCGAGATAGGCGGCCTCGGTGATCTGGCCGGTCTCGGAGAGGGCGTTCATGATCCGGTAGTGGACGTAGGTGGCGCAGCCCTCGTTCATCACCTTGGTCTGGCGCTGCGGGTAGAAGTACTGCGCCACGAGGCGCACGATCCGCAGGATTTCCCGCTGCCAGGGGCGCAGGCGCGGGGCGACCTTCTCCAGGAAGTAGAGGATGTTCTCCTGCGGCAGTTCCAGCAGGGCGCGGCGGCGCTCGGCGGCCATGTCGGAGGGGGCGGCGCCCGGCTTGTTCGGCAGGGTGCGCCACAGGTCGTTGTAGATCTGCTCGCCATGCTCCACCCGCTCGCGCTCCCGGCGCTGCTCGGAGGCGAGGTCGGGCCGCTTCTTGCGCGGGTAGCGGTGGACGCCCTGGCTCATCAGGGCGTGGGCGGCGTCCAGCATCTGCTCCACCGCCTGGTGGCCGTAGCGCTCCTCGCAGCGGGCGATGAAGCCCTTGGCGAAGTCGAGATAGTCGAGGATGCCCTCGGCGTCGGTCCACTGCCGGAACAGATAGTTGTTCTTGAAGAAGTGGTTATGCCCGAAGGCGGCGTGGGCGATGACCAGCGTCTGCATCGTCGCCGTGTTCTCCTCCATCACGTAGGAGATGCACGGGTCGGAGTTGATGACGATCTCGTAGGCGAGCCCCATCAGGCCGCGCCGGTAGCCCGATTCGTGCTGGGCGAAGTGCTTGCCGAACGACCAGTGCTTGTAGAACAGCGGCATGCCGATGGAGGCATAGGCGTCCAGCATCTGCTCGGCGGTGATGATCTCGATCTGGTTCGGATACCAGGACAGGCCGAGGCGCTGCGCCTCGACCTCGCAGGCGTCGTGGATCCGCCGGATCGTGTCGAAATCCCAATCGTTGCCGGTGAACAGGGGTTTGTCGGCGCGGATGATCGACTTCGTCTTCGTCCCGCTCAAGGTGGCGACCATGGCACCCTCTTCCTCGACACTCATCGCCCTTCCCTGAAGCGGGGAGGGCACGCGCTCACGCCTCTGCCTTGTCCTTGCGGCCGAACAGCTCGCGGAACACGGGGTAGATCTCCCGGCGGTGGTTCACCTTGCGCATGGCGATGGGGCCGCCCGCCTTGGCGATGGCCTCGTAGGTCCGCCACAGGGTGGTGCGGTGCTCCACGAAGCCGGCGCGGGGGCCGTTCTCGTCGCCCACCTCGAGATAGGCGAAGTGCTGGCAGGCCGGCAGGATGTCGGCCCGCAGCAGGTCCGTCGCGGTCGGCCCGTCGCTCGACACGTTGTCGCCGTCGGAGGCCTGGGCGGCGTAGATGTTCCAGTCGTTCGGGTCGTAGCGCTCGGCGATGACCCGCTTCATCTCGATCAGCGCCGAGGAGACCAGCGTGCCGCCGGTCTCGCGGGAGCCGAAGAAGGTCTCCTCGTCCACCTCCGTCGCCCGGTCGGTGTGGCGGATGAAGACGATCTCCACGTGGCGGTAGCGCCGCGTGAGGAAGATGTGGAGCAGGATGTAGAACCGCTTGGCGAGGTCCTTCATGTGCTCGGTCATCGAGCCGGACACGTCCATCAGGCAGAACATCACCGCCTGCGCGATGGGGCGCGGATAGGGCTCGAAGCGCCGGAAGCGCAGGTCGATGGGATCGACGTAGGGGATCCGCCTTGCCCGCTCCCGCAGCAGGGTGAGCGAGGCTTCGAGGTCGGCCCGCGCCGGGTCGCCCTCGTGCAGCGCCGCGATGCGCTTCTCCAGGGCCTCGACCTCGTCGGGCTTCGGCCGCTTCAGGGCGATGCGGCGCGACATCGAGTTGCGCAGGGTCCGCGTCAGGGCGAGGTTGGCGGGCGAGCCCGTCACCGTGTAGCCCGCCCGGCGCAACCCTTCCGTCTCCACGATCGACAGGCGGCGCTTGGCGAGGTCCGGCAGTTCGAGGTCTTCGAGGAACAGTTCCAGGAACTCGTCCCGGGTGAGGACGAACTGGAAGGCGTCCTCGCTGTTCTCGCCGCCGTCGCCGCCCTCGCCGGAGCCGCCGCCGCTCCCGCCGCCGCCCGGCGGGCGGTCGATCGTGTCGCCTTCGACGTAGGTCTTGTTGCCGGGCAGGATGTGGTCGTGCCGTCCGCTGCCGGGCTGGCGGCTGAAGCGCGGCTCGCGCACTCCGTCCGCCGGCACGGTGACGCGGCCGTCCTTGCCGAGGTTCTTGATGTCGTTCTCTCGGGCCGATTCACGCACCGCCCGCTGGGCCACGTCCTTCACGCGGCGCAGGAAGCGCTGACGGTTCGGGAGGCTCTTGCCCCCCGGATTGAGGCGTCGGTCGACGATGTGCATCAGGTGCTCAAGCCCTCGCCCGCGTGTCCGGCCGGCTGGAAGTGTCGCCGGCCGATCGTCCGAAACTGTGGCGGCTGAGGGTGTTCGAACCCGCCCGTCAGCCCGCCTGCTTCACCCGCATGTACCATTCCACCAGACGGCGGACCTGCCGCTCGGTGTAGCCCCGCGACACCATCCGCTCGACGAACTCGCCGTGCTTCTTCTCGGTGTCGCCATCCTTCTTGGAGCCGAAGGAGATGACCGGCAGAAGCTCCTCGACCTGGGAGAACATCCGCCGCTCGATCACCTCGCGCAGCTTCTCGTAGCTGGTCCAGCTCGGGTTGCGCCCGCCATGCTGCGCCCGCGAGCGCAGGGCGAACTTCACCACCTCGTTGCGGAAATCCTTCGGGTTGGCGATGCCGGCCGGCTTCTCGATCTTGGTCAGCTCCTGGTTCAGGAGCTCTCGGTTCATCAACTGGCCGGTCTCGGAATCCTTGAAGTCCTGATCCTCGATCCAGGCATCGGCGTAGTCGATGTAGCGGTCGAACAGGTTCTGGCCGTAATCGTGGTACGATTCGAGATAGGCCTTCTGGATCTCGTGGCCGATGAACTCGGCGTAACGGGGCGCCAGTTCCGTCTTGATGAATTCGAGGTACTTCTTCTCGGTCTCCGGCGGGAGCTGCTCGCGGCGCAGCGACTGCTCCAGCACGTACATGAGGTGCACGGGGTCGGCGGACACCTCGGTCGTGTCGTGGTTGAAGGTCGCAGCCAACACCTTGAAGGCGAAGCGGGTCGAGATCCCGTCCATGCCCTCGTCGACGCCGGCCGAATCCTTGTACTCCTGCATGGAGCGGGCGCGGGGATCGACCTCGCGCAGGCTCTCGCCGTCATAGACCCGCATCTTGGAGAACAGGTTCGAGTTCGCGTGGTCGCGCAGGCGCGAGAGTACCGAGAACCGCGCCAGCATCTCCAGCGTGCCCGGCGCGCAGGCCGCGTCCGAGAGTTCGGAGCCGGAGATCAGCTTGTCGTAGATCTTCTGCTCCTCCGTCACCCGGAGGCAGTAGGGCACCTTGATGACGTAGATGCGGTCGATGAAGGCTTCGTTGTTCTTGTTGGTCTTGAAGGTCTGCCACTCGGCCTCGTTCGAGTGGGCCAGGATCACGCCCGTGAAGGGAATCGCGCCGATGTTCTCCGTGCCGACATAGTTGCCCTCCTGCGTCGCGGTGAGCAGCGGGTGGAGCATCTTGATCGGCGCCTTGAACATCTCGACGAATTCGAGGACGCCCTGGTTCGCGCGGTTCAGGCCGCCGGAATAGGAGTAGGCGTCCGGGTCCGCCTGGGAGAGGGTTTCCAGCCGGCGGATATCCACCTTGCCGACGAGGGACGAGATGTCCTGGTTGTTCTCGTCGCCCGGCTCGGTCTTGGCGATGCCGATCTGCCGCAGGCGCGACGGGCGCACCTTGATGACCTTGAACTGGGAGATGTCGCCGCCGAACTCGTCGAGGCGCTTCAGCGCCCAGGGGCTCATCAGGCCGGTGAGGCGGCGGCGCGGGACGCCGTAACGGCGCTGGATCTCCTCGCCCATCACGTCCGGGTCGAACAGGCCGAGGGGGCTCTCGAAGACGGGGGAGACCTCGTTGCCGGCCTTCAGCACGTAGATCGGGTGGAATTCCATGAGCAGCTTCAGCCGCTCGGCGAGGGAGGACTTGCCGCCGCCCACCGGGCCCAGCAGGTAGAGGATCTGCTTGCGCTCCTCCAACCCTTGAGCCGCGTGCCGGAAGAACGAGACGATCCGCTCGATCGTCTCCTCCATGCCGTAGAATTCGCGGAAGGCGGGGTAGGTGCGGATCGTCCGGTTCATGAAGATCCGGCCGAGGCGGGAATCCTTGGCCGTATCCACGAATTCCGGCTCGCCGATCGCCGCCAGGATGCGCTCCGCCGCGGAGGCGTACATCAGCGGTTCGTCGCGGCAGGCTTCGAGATACTCGGAGAGGCTCATCTCCGTGTCGCGGCGTGCTTCGTAGCCGCGGGCGAAGCTCTGGAAGAGGTCGTTCGTCGCTTGCATAGGCATTCGCGTCACCCTCTCAGACCGGGACAGCTTCATCCTGTCCCGGCTCGGATGCAACCGACAGGCCCGCCATTTGTCGCAGTGCGGCGACGACGCCGCAATCATGGTGATTGCGTGCAACACTCGCGGAAACGAATTCCACACTCGTCAGACTACGGAGCGGTATTCTTCCAAGAGCCTTTGCTGTCGTCGCCGAAAAACGATGCATTGAGCGAATTCGACTGCCTGCGGCTTAGAGGTCGGTGCCTTCTTTCTTGGCATCGGTCGATGGCTTGGCGGCGGCGCCGCCGACGGTGATCTTGATCGTCTGGGTCTGGATCTGCCCATCCGAAGACTTCACCTCGAAGGTCACTTCGTCCTGGCCGCTATAACCTGCGTTGGCTTGGTAGAAGAGCGCCTGGACGGCGGCTTCCTTGTTCGGGCAGCGGTAGCTCGCGGGGGTCTTCAGCTTGCCGACCTTGGTGATCACCGAACCGTTCTTCGGCGCGCCGGACACCTTGAATTCCGGCATCGGGCCGGGGCTGCAATCCTTCTTGAGGTTCGGCGCGATCTCCAGCCGCACCGTCTGGCCCGGCGCCACCGTCTTGGAGCGCGTCACCGTCGTTTGCGCGGCGGCGGGGGCCGCCAGCAACAGGACGCCGAACAGGGCCGGGAAGCAGCGGCCGGGGAGGGCGGTGGCGATCGTCACGGGGCAGGTCTCCATCGCGGGCAGTGGACCAGCCCGCCTGATGGGCATGTGGGAACGTCCACGGCGCGCGTCGAGGGGCTGGCCCCGACGAACCCGCCTCAGTCCTGAAGCGCCGCCGCGACGATGCCGGTGACGCGGGCGATCTGGGCGGGGGTGAACTCGCCGCTGAGGGTCGAGGCCAGCCTTTCCTCCACCCGCGCCCGCTCGCCGGCATCGGCGATGGGGGAGGCGGGGATCTCGTCTTCCTTCAGGCGGCACACCTTGCGGATCGTCTCGGCGGCGGCGAGCAGCTTCTGGCGGTCGGCGGGGCCCATCTCCCACAGGGGCGCGCGCAGGCGTGCGATCACCCGCCGCGCGTCGCGGTATTTCGGATCGACGGCGGTCGCCGCCTCGACCTGACTGACCAGGGTGATCAGTTCGAGGATTTCGGAGGCCGCGTCCGGGCAGGCGCGGACGATCCGCAGGATGCGGGCCATCAACTCCTGACTAGGCGACAACTTCTGGTTGGGAGCGGCCATGCGGGCGACAACGCAAGTCCCCCGGTAAAGTTCGGCCCCTGCGACAAAGCCCTGTCGGGCCTCGACCGCGCTAGTCCGGCGGCTGGCGCAACCCGTCGAGGATCGCCCGGCAGGCGCGCATCTCGTGGAGGGCGTCCTCCAGGGCGGCTTGATCGACGGAGGGGAGGGCGGCGCTCGCCGAATCGTAGGCGGCTTGGCCCTCGGCGCCGGATTCCAGGTCCTGCAGCGGCGGCGGCGCGGCCATGGCCTCGCCCCGGCCGACCGCCTGGACGAAGCGGATGCCGTTCTCCTTGATGATCCGCTGCGCGCCCTTGATCGTGTAGCGGCGGACATGGAGCAGGTTCTTGATGCCGGCGACGAGGTCGACATCCTCCGGCCGGTAGTAGCGCCGGCCGCCGGCCCGCTTCAGCGGACGGATCTGGCCGAAGCGCGTCTCCCAGAAGCGCAGGACGTGCTGCGGCACGTCCAGTTCCTGCGCCACCTCGCTGATCGTGCGGAAGGCGCCCGCGCTCTTCTCCCGCGCCTCGGTCGTGTCGTCGGTGGCGGCCAGCACTGGGGGCATCGTGATTCGACTGAGGCTATCGGGTAAGGGCGATCTTGCAGCCCTCGTGGGCAACGCTCAAGCCTCGATCGGAGGCCGCGTCCTCACTCGTCGTCGTCCTCGCCCTCGCCGGTGAGGCCGTTGATGCGCGCCTTGAGGACGTTCGAGGGCTTGAACACCATGACCTGACGGGGCTCGATCGCCACCTCGACGCCGGTCTTCGGGTTGCGGCCGACCCGGCGGCCCTTGCTGCGCACCACGAAGGAGCCGAAGGAGGAGAGCTTCACCGTCTCGCCGTTGGCGAGGCAGGTGCAGATCTCGGACAGGACGGTTTCGACCAGGGCGGCGGATTCGGTCCGCGACAGCCCGACCTGATGGTAGACGGCCTCGCTCAGGTCGGCACGCGTCACCGTCTTCCCCGCCATTCCTCGTCCCCTCGCCGGCTGGCCCCTGTCCCGACGCGGGCCTCCGGGCGGTCCTACCGCCGGGCCCTGTGGGACGTATCTCTATGATCCGCCACGCTAATCCGCCGCAGCGGCCCGGTCAACCACGGGTTTTGCGCCCGCCTCTCCTACCAGCGGAGGAGCGCCGCGCCCCAGCTGAAGCCGCCGCCGATCGCCTCGATCATCACGAGGTCGCCCGGCTTGATGCGGCCGTCCCGGACGGCCACGTCGAGGGCCAGCGGGATCGAGGCGGCGGAGGTGTTGCCGTGCCGGTCCACGGTCATCACGATCTTCTCGCGGGCGATGCCGAGCTTGTCGGCGGAGGCCTCGATGATCCGGCGGTTGGCTTGGTGCGGCACGAACCAGTCGAGATCGTCGGCGGTCACGCCCGCCTTCGCGAAGGCGTCCACGATCACGTCCGTCACCTGCCCCACGGCGAAGCGGAACACGTCCTTGCCCTCCATGCGGAGATGGCCGACCGCGCCAGTCGAGCCGGGGCCGCCATCGACGTAGAGCTTGTCCCGGTGGCGCCCGTCCGAGCGGAGGGCGGAGGAGAGCACCCCGCGCTCGCCGCCCTCGCGGGCTTCGAGCACCACGGCCCCGGCGCCGTCGCCGAACAGGACGCAGGTGGTGCGGTCCTCCCAATCCACGATCCGCGAGAAGGTCTCGGCGCCGATCACCAGGGCGCGTTGGGCCGCCCCGGTGACGAGGAACTTGTCGGCGGTGGTGACGCCGAACACGAAGCCGGCGCAGACCGCCTGCAGGTCGAAGGCCGCGCCCTGGCCGATGCCCAGGGCCGCCTGGATCTCGGTGGCCGTGGCGGGGAAGGTGTGGTCCGGCGTCGAGGTCGCGCAGATCACGAGGTCGATGGATTCGGGGCCGAGCCCGGCCGCGTCGAGGGCGGCCTGGGCGGCGCGGGTGCCCAGCGTCACGGTGGTCTCGTGCGGGGCGGCGATGTGGCGCTGACGGATGCCGGTCCGCTGGACGATCCACTCGTCGGAGGTCTCGACCCGCTCGGCGAGCATGGCGTTTGTGACCGCCCGCTCGGGCAGGCAGGAGCCTGTGCCGAGGACGACGGAACGCAGGGCTGACATCGTGTGGTCCTTTCCGGCAGGCCCGTCGTGCGGCCCGCCCGTCTCCTCAAGTGGCGCTCAGGCCGGGGCCAGGGCCGGCGTCTGGTCGAGCATCTCGCGGATGGTGCGGATCATGTCGTGGCGGGCCATGTCGTGGGCGAGGTCCACGGCCGAGGCGAAGCCGGCGGCGTTCTCGGAGCCGTGGCTCTTCACGACGATGCCTTCGAGCCCGAGGAACACGCCGCCGTTGGCCCGGCTCGGGTTCATCTTGTCCCTCAGCGCCCGGAACGCGTGGCGGGCGAAGAAGGCGCCGATCTTGGCCGAGAGGGTGCGGGTCATGGCCGAGCGGAGATAGGAGCCGATCTGCTTGGCCGTGCCCTCGGCGGTCTTCAGGGCGATGTTGCCGGTGAAGCCCTCGGTGACGACCACGTCCACCGTGCCCTTGCCGAGGTCCGTGCCCTCCACGAAGCCGTGGTAGGTCAGGCCCGCCGCCTCCATCTCGCGGAGCATCCGGGCGGCTTCCTTCACCGCCTCGTTGCCCTTCATCTCCTCGGTGCCGACGTTGAGCAGGCCGACCGTCGGCCGGTCGAGGTCGAACACGATCCGGGCCATGGCCGAGCCCATCACCGCCATCTCCACGAGGTGCTCGGCATCGGTGCCGATGGTGGCGCCGACATCGAGCACGACGCTCTCGCCGCGCACCGTCGGCCACAGGCAGGCGATGGCCGGGCGCTCGATGCCCGACATGGTCTTCAGGCAGATCTTCGACATCGCCATCAGCGCGCCGGTGTTGCCGGCCGAGACGCAGGCGTCGGCCTGCCCGTCGCGCACCGCCTGCACCGCCTGCCACATGGAGGACTTGCCGCGCCCCTGGCGCACGGCCTGGCTCGGCTTGTCGTCCATGGCGATGGAGACGGTGGTGTGGCGGATCTCGACGCAATCCTTCAGCCGTGGCTCGGCGGCCACCAGCGGCGCGAGGATCGCCTCGTCGCCGAACATCAGGAAGGTCATGCCGGGGTGGCGCTCGCGGGCGAGGGCGGCACCGGGCACCACCGTCGCGGGGCCGTGGTCGCCACCCATGGCGTCGAGCGAGATGCGGACGCGGTCGGACATTGGATCTAGGTTCGCGGCCTCGGCGGGGAGGGATCCGGCGGGGCACCGCCGGGCGCGGCGGACCATAGCGATGCCCGCCGCATGGGCAAACGAATTCGGCGCCGGGTCGGGTTCCGCCGCTCAGGTCCCTTCTTCGCGAAGCCGGCGAAGGACATCGAACGGGCCGCTCTCCGGCCCGCTCGCCACCGGCTCGAAATCCACGCCGGGCTTGCGCGGATAGGGATCGAGGCCGAGCGCCAGGAATTCGGCGGTGAGCGCGCCGAGGTCGATGCGGCCGTTCACGATCGGGTCCGGCGGCTCGGGGGCGCCCTCGGGCGGGCCCTCCTCCGGCTCCTCCGGCGGCGGGGCGTCGCTGTACACCACCTCCACCGGCTCGCGCACGGCCGTCTCGAAGGGCTCCAGCGTCACGGTGCAGACCTGCGTCACCACCGCCTCCACCGTGCCGGTGACGGTGAGGCGGCTCACCGTTCCGGTCATTGCGAAGCGGCCGACGAGGTCGCGCACCGCCGGGATGCGGAAGTCGCGGGCCAGCGCGACGCATTCCTCCTCGGTGGCCTCGACGGAGACCTCGGCCCGGCCGCGCGGCAGGCGGCCGACCTCGATGGGGCGGGAGAGGGGCTGGCGGGGCGTGGCACTCATACCGGGTTGTCCGTGGAGGTCGCGGGCCGCGCGAAGGCGGCCGGTTCGGGGAAGGGCGGCCCTGCCTGGAGCAGGGAATCGAAATCGACGGCCGCGAGCGAGGTCTCGGCGGCGCGGACATAGGCGGCGAGCCCCGCGGGATCGGATTCGGGGCCGAGGATGTTGCGGGCGAGCGCCGCGCGGAGCCCCGCCTCGTCCGGGGCTGCCAGGGCGGCATCGTAGCTGCGTGCCCGTCCGTAGAAGGCGGAGGCGATCTTCTTCATGCGCTTGCCCACGCCAACGTCGCTGACGCCGAGTTCGCGGACATTGGCATCGAGGTTCGCGAAGACCGTGTCCACAAGCTCCTGCGCGAAATCGGCGGCGGGGGGCGGCAGCCGGTCGAGCCGGCGCAGCACGAGGTAGACGTGCAGGCACAGGGCCTCGAACCGTCCCTCCACCGTGTCCGGCACGGCGAGGTCGGTATAGAGGCCGGGCTGCCGGGCGGCGGCCACGATGGCCCCGTGCAGGGTCTCCACGGGGCGCCTGCGCGCGTCACCGCGCCGGAAGAACCGGGCGATCACCGGAGCGCGCCCGGCGGCGGGGGAACGAGAAGGCCACGGCGGTGTGGCCAAGCTTGCCTTGTCAAAGCCATGACCACGCGGTAGGCCAACCGACGCCCGGGGCGCAAGCGCCGCCGCACATCGTGCGGCCGGTCCGCTGCGTCCTGGCGGTCAATGGAATGCTTGGGGGGCCGATGCGGCGCCGTCTCGTCTCGTCTTTCGCGCGCCTTGCCCTGCTCGGCCTCGTCGGCGCAGGTCTGTCCGGCTGTATCGGCGAGGAATTGCGCCACGGCTATCAGGTCGATCAGGCCGCCCTCGCCACGGTGAAGCCGGGCATGGGGCCGGAGCAGGTGCTCCAGATCCTCGGCACGCCCTCCACCGTGTCCACGGTCGGCAACAAGTCCTGGTACTACATCTCCCAGAACACCAGCCGCACGGTGATGTTCCTGGGCGAGCAGGTGCAGGACCAGAAGGTCATCGCCGTCTACTTCACGCCGGGCTTCAAGGTGGAGCGCGTGTCGCTCTACGGCCTGCAGGACGGGAAGGTGTTCGACTTCATCGACCGCACGACGCCGACCAGCGGCCAGGATCGGGCCTTCATCAGCCAGCTCTTCCGCGGCCTCACCCGCTACGAGCCCTTCGGCTCGGGCTCCGGCGCCAGCATCGTGCCGGGCGCCAACCGGGGTCAGTAGGCCCCGCGCAGGGCCGCGACCACCTCGCCGGGTTCCCGGAACAGGTGGTCCGGCGCCAGGGCGGCGAGCGCCTGCGGGTCGGTGTAGCCCCAGGCGACCGCCCCGAAGGCGCAGCCCATCGCCCGCGCGGCCTCCGCGTCGCGGACCTCGTCCCCGACGCAGAGCACCCGCCCCGGCGGCAGCCGCGCGGCCTTCACCAGCCGGCGCAGGCGCCGCGCCTTGCCGAAGATCGAGGCGCCGCAGGACCACGCGCCGATCCGCGCCGCATCCTCCGGCCCCAGCACCCGCCGCACCACGTCCTCGCGATTCGAGGAGAGGATCGCGAGCCCCGCGCTTGTCTCGGAGAGCCCCGCCAGCATGGACGGGATGCCGGGGAACGGGCGCAGGTGCGCGGCGTCCCGCGCGGCGAGCCCGTGCATGTGCCGGGCGATGAGGGGCACCTTCCAGCGCGGGATGCCGAGATGGCGCAGGATCTCCCGCGCGCCGAGGCGGCGCAGGGCCTCGACCTCGTGCGCCTCCACCCGGCGGAACCGGTAGCGGTCGGCGACGCCGTTCAGGACCCCGCAGAACCAGCCGAAACTGTCGATGAGCGTCCCATCGACATCGAGCACCACGAGGCCGTAGGGGCCGGCCTGGGCCGTCAATGGCGCAGGTTCGCCACCGGCACGTCGAGGCGCATCACCAGCCCGCCCGGCGCCCAATCGTGTTCGAGCAACCCGTCGAGCTGCCCGGCGATGCTGCGCTCGGCCAGCACCGTGCCGAAGCCCTTTCGCGTGGGCGGCGCAGCGACCGTGGGGCCGCCGCTCTCGGCCCAGGTGAGGGTGTAGCGCCCGTCCGCGCTGCAGCCGGTGAGGGCGACCTGCCCCCCGGCCCGCGAGAGGCCGCCATACTTCACCGCGTTGGTGGCCTGCTCGTGCATGATGAGGGCGAGCGCCGTGGCGGTGCGCTCGCCGATCTCCACGTCGTCGCCGCCGATCGCCACCCGCTCGCGGCCCCCCTCGACATAGGCCGCCATCAGCAGCCGCATCAGGCCGAGCACCGTCTGGCCCGCCACGGCGGGGGCGCTGTCGGGGGAATGCGGGCGGACGTATTCGTGGGCGCGGGCCAGCGCCCCCAGCCGCTCGCGGAACGCCGCCGCGAAGGGCTTCGAGGCCGGATCGCTGCGCGCGGTGAGGGCGGCGAGGCCCCCGACCACGGCGAAGATGTTCTTGATCCGGTGGGACAATTCCCGGATCAGCAGGTCGCGCGCCTCCTCGGAGCGCTTCGCCTCGCGCAGGTCACGGGTGACGGTGGCGAAGCCCGCCACAGCGCCCGAGGCGTCGCGCACGGTGAAGATCGTGGAGCGCACGGCGATGCTCTCGCCGGTCGTGAAATGCCGGAAGGCGAGTTCGCCCTCCCACCAGCCTTGGCGGTGCACCGCCGGCATCACCGTGTCGGCCAGCGCCAGCCGGCTCTCGGCCGTGAAAAAGTCGGGGATCGTCAGGGTGCGGGCGGCGGCGAGGCCGGGCAGGCCCACCAGCGCCAGGGCCGCCTCGTTGAGGTGATCGACCCGGCCGTCCTCGCCCGCGAGACCGATGAAGTCCTTCGAGGCCGCGACGATGGCCGCGAGCCGGCCCGCCTCGCCCTCGGCCCGCTTCAGGTCGTCGATGTCCGTGCAGGTGCCGAACCAGCGCTCGATCCGGCCCTCCGCGTCGCGGATCGGCATGGCGCGGCCGAGGGTCCAGCGATAGACGCCGCTGTGGTGGCGCAGGCGGTACTCGATCTCGTAGGGCTCGCCGGTCTCCAGCGAGTGGCGCCAGCGCGTCCAGGCCTTCTGCTGGTCGTCGGGGTGGAACATGTCGTTCCAGCCCTCGCCATCCGTCGAGCCGTAGGGCACGCCGGTGAACTCGTACCAGCGGTCGTTGTAATAATCGTGGAACCCGTCCGGCAGCGTGGTCCAGACCATCTGCGGCATGGACGCGGTCATCACCCGGAAGCGGCGCTCGGTGGCGGCCAGCTCCGCCTCGCGCTTGGCGACGAGGGCGAGGGCGCGGCGATGTTCGAACAGGGTCGAGACCTGCCGGGCCAGGGCGGCGAGCGTTGCGGTCTGGCCGGGGGTGAGGCCCTCGGGGCGCGTCTTGTAATCCAGCACGCAGAGGGCGCCGAGGAACACGCCGTTCCGGCCGGGGATGCCCGCGCCGGCATAGAAGCGGTACCCGTCCTCGGTGACGAGGGGGCTGGCGGCGGTCCTCGGGTCGGCGGTGAGGTCGGGAATCGTCAGTTCGCCGCCCGCCGCCAGGGTGTGGACGCAGATCGTCCGGTCGAGGCCGAGTTCGCGCAGGCCGAGGCCGATCTCGGCCTTGAACCATTGCCGGTCCGAATCGAGCAGGCTCACCAGCGCGACGGGCGCGCCGCAGACATGGGCCGCGACGGAGGCGAGGTCGTCGTAGGCGCGCTCGGAGGGGGTGTCGAGGATGCCGAGTTCGTCAAGCTCCGCCGCCCGGTCCGCGGCGTCCCGGCGGAAATCGGACATGTCGGGGAGGGCGCATGCGCCGGGCATCGGCTTGGTCATGGTGTGCCCGACACTTAGTCGCCCGTAACGGCCATGCCTAGGGCACGTCACGGAAAAGTGGAAATAGCCGGCTCCGAATCATCGTGTGGCTGCAAGGGCCTGGGCATGCCGGCCCGGTTCGGGGCCGGCATGCGGAAGAGTGCTCAGGCGGCCTTCTGCTCGGCCAGCGTCGGGTAATCGGTGTAGCCCTCCGGCCCCTGCGAGTACCACGTCTGGGCGTCGTCCTTGGTGAGCGGGGCGCCCTTGGCGAATCGCTCCGGCAGGTCCGGGTTGGCGATGAAGGTGCGGCCGTAGGCGATGGCGTCGGCCTCGTTCCGGTCCAGGGTCTCCTGGCCGCTCTTGGCGTCGTAATCCGCGTTCAGGATCAGCGGCGCGCGGAACACCTTGCGCATCGCCGGGGCGATCGGCGGGTGGTCGGCCTTGCCGAAGGTGCCCTCGTAGCCGGGCTCGCGCATTTCGAGGAAGGCGATGCCGATCTCGTCCAGCGCCTTGGCGGCGGAGACGAAGAGCGGCTCGGGGTTCGAATCGTTCGTCCCCTGGATCGCGCCGTTCGGCGAGAGGCGCACCCCCGTGCGCTCGGCGCCCGCGACCTTCACCACGGCCTGCGTCACCTCGCGGAGCAGGCGGACGCGGTTCTCGATGGAGCCGCCGTATTCGTCGGTGCGCAGGTTGGTGCCGTCACGGAGGAATTCGTCGATCAGGTAGCCGTTGGCGGCGTGGATCTGCACGCCGTCGAATCCGGCGGCCAGAGCGTTGGCGGTGGCCTTCTCATAGTCGGAGAGCAGGCGCGGGATCTCGCCGGCTTCCAGGGCGCGGGCCTGGGAATAGGGCTTCTTGCCCTCGTAGGTGTGGGCCTGATCCGGCGCGGTGGTGGCCGAGGACGAGACCGGGGGCTTGCCGCCGAGGAAGTCCGAATGGACCATCCGGCCCATGTGCCAGATCTGGCAGACGATCTTGCCGCCGTGGTCGTGGACGGCCTTCACGACGGGACGCCACGCATCGACCTGCGCATCGGACCAGATGCCGGGCGCGAAGGGCCAGCCGAGGCCTTCCTGCGAGATGCCGGTGGCCTCCGTGAGGATCAGGCCGGCGCCCGCGCGCTGCGTGTAGTACTGCGCCATGAGGGGCGTCGGCACGTGCTCGCGGGTGGAGCGGCCACGGGTGAGGGGGGCCATGAAGATCCGGTTCTTGGCCTCGATGGCGCCGATACGGATCGGATCGAACAAGGACGGCATGCTGACTCGTTTCTTCGGGTTGGACGGGGTTCGGAGGGCGAGATGGCGCGCCACCCCGGACGTGCCAGGGCAAAGGGCAATGAAACGCACCCCCTCGCAGGGGATGGCTCGCCGTCCCGCCGGGAATCGATTATTGTAGCGGCTGCTACGGATGCTATATCTGTAATGACCGCTACAGGCCGTCAAGGCGGTGGGGCGGTTCCGGCCGCAGGATGTGCGGCACGGCACCTGGTGAGGGGATGAACGCGATCACGTCGGCCCGGGGGAAGGGGCGTCCCCGCAGCTTCGACCGGGACAAGGCCCTGCAGAAGGCCCTGGAGGTCTTCTGGACCCGTGGCTACGGCCCGGCGACGGTGGCGGAACTGTGCGCGGCGATCGGGATCAACCCGCCGAGCCTCTACGCGGCCTTCGGCAACAAGGACGCCCTCTTCCTCGAAGCGCTCCAGCATTATGAGACGACGTACTGGGCCTCGCCTTGGAAGGCGCTTGCGGACGAGGCGGACCTGCGCCGGGGGATGGAGCGCTTCCTGTTCGCGGCGGCGGCGATCCTGTCCTCGCGCGACGTGCCGTGCGGCTGCCTCGTGGTGCAGACGTCCGGCAGCGTCTCGACGGATTCGGAAGAGGTGCGCGACGCCCTCCGGCTGCTCCGGGAGGCGAGCAAGGCGTCGTTCCTGGCGCGGCTCGACCGCGCCCGTACCGTGGGCGAGTTGCCGCCCGACGCGGATGTCGAGGCCCTGGCGGCCACCTTCGCCGCCGTCCTCCAGGGCATGTCGGCCCAGGCGCGGGACGGCGCCCCGCGCGTCGTTTTGGAGCGCATCGCCAGGGCGTCCCTGGCGATGCTTCCGGTCACGCGTGCGCCAGCACCGCCAGCAGCAGCAGGGCGATGATGTTGGTGATCTTGATCGCCGGGTTCACGGCCGGGCCGGCGGTGTCCTTGTAGGGGTCGCCGACCGTGTCGCCGGTCACGGCGGCCTTGTGGGCCTCGGAGCCCTTGCCGCCGTGGTGGCCGTCCTCGATGTACTTCTTGGCGTTGTCCCAGGCGCCGCCGCCCGAGGTCATCGAGATCGCGACGTACAGCCCGGTGATGATGACGCCGAGCAGCATCGCGCCGACCGTGGCGAAGGCCTGGGACTTTCCGGCGATCGGCTGGATCACGAAGAACAGCACGATCGGCGACAGCACCGGCAGGAGCGAGGGGACGATCATCTCCTTGATCGCCGCCCGGGTCAGCATGTCGACCGCCCGGCCGTAATCCGGCCGGTCGATGCCCTGCATGATGCCGGGCTTCTCCCGGAACTGGCGGCGGACCTCCTCCACCACCGCCGAGGCGGCACGGCCGACCGCGGTCATGGCGATGCCCGCGAACAGGAACGGGATCAGCCCGCCGAGCAGCAGTCCGACCACGACGTAGGGGTTCGAGAGGGAGAAATCGACGCTCACCCCCTGGAAGAAGCGGTACTGCGTCGGGCTCGCGTTGGCGATGAAGTAGTTCAGGTCCGAGGTGTAGGCCGCGAACAGCACCAGGGCGCCGAGGCCCGCTGAGCCGATGGCGTAGCCCTTCGTCACCGCCTTCGTGGTGTTGCCGACCGCGTCGAGGGCGTCGGTGGACTTGCGCACGTCCGAGGGCAGGCCCGCCATCTCGGCGATGCCGCCCGCGTTGTCCGTCACCGGCCCGAAGGCGTCGAGGGCCACGATGAACCCGGCGAGCGCCAGCATGGCCGTGACCGCGATGGCGATGCCGAACAGGCCGGCCAGCGAATAGGTGCCGATGATGCCGGCCACGATCACGATGGCCGGGAGCGCCGTCGATTCCAGCGAGATCGCCAGACCCTGGATCACGTTGGTGCCGTGGCCGGTGACGGACGCGTCGGCGATGGACTTCACCGGCCGGAAGTTCGTGCCGGTGTAGTATTCGGTGATCACCACGATCAGCGCCGTGATGGCGAGCCCGATCACCGCGCAGCCGAGCAGGCCGCCCGCCGTGAAGGTCACGCCGGTCGAGGTGGTGAACGCGGTCGAGAATCCGCCGAACATGGCGTAGGTCACGGCGGCGATGGCGACGATGGAGAGCGCGCCGGCCGTGATGAGGCCCTTGTACAGGGCGCCCATGATCGACTGGTTGGCACCGAGCCGCACCGCATAGGTGCCGGCGATGGAGGTGACGATGCAGGCCGCGCCGATGGCGAGGGGATAGAGCATCATCGGCTCCAGCACCGCCCGGCCGCTGCCGGTGGGGCCGGAGAAGAAGATCGCCGCCAGCACCATCGTGGCGACCACCGTCACCGCGTAGGTCTCGAACAGGTCGGCGGCCATGCCGGCGCAGTCACCCACGTTGTCGCCGACGTTGTCGGCGATGGTGGCAGGGTTGCGCGGATCGTCCTCCGGGATACCCGCCTCGACCTTGCCGACGAGATCGCCGCCGACATCGGCGCCCTTGGTGAAGATGCCGCCGCCGAGGCGGGCGAAGATCGAGATCAGCGAGGCGCCGAAGCCCAGCGCCACCAGCGCGTCGATCACCTCTCGGCTCGACGGATCGAGCCCGGCGCCGCGGGTCAGCACGAGGTAGTAGAGGGCGACGCCCAGCAGCGCGAGGCCCGCCACCAGCATCCCCGTCACCGCGCCCGACTTGAACGCCACATCGAGGCCGGCGCCCAGCGAGAAGGACGAGGCCTGCGCCGTGCGCACGTTCGCCCGCACCGAGACGTTCATGCCGATGAAGCCCGCCGCGCCCGAGAGGACGGCGCCGATCAGGAAGCCGATGGCGACCTTGAGGCCGAGGAACGCGGCGAGCGCCACGAACAGCACGATCCCGACGATGCCGATGGTGAGGTATTGCCGCTTGAGATAGGCCTGCGCGCCCTCGGCGATCGCCCCCGCGATCTCCTGCATGCGCTGCGTGCCCGCGTCGCGTTTCATCACGTCGGTGATCGTGACGATGCCGTAGGCGATGGCACAGAGCCCGCCTACGATGATCAGAATCAGGGGAAGCATTCGACCGTCCTTGGGTTTCTGGTGCCTGGCTGGGGCTTGTCGTTGACGAGCTCGGCCGTTGAGGCCGCGGGACGAGACGCTCGGATTCGGGGCTTTCCTTCCCAGATCCATGCATTGATTGCCAAACTTCGCCGCAGAGCGCAAACGAGACCCGTGTCTCGTCGCAGCTTTTGGTGCATTGCGAAATAAAACGCGCGTTGCCGGCACCTGATTCTCGCAGGTGCGTCGCCGTTCGACTTGGCGGCGTCAGAAGTGGCTGAAGGATCCGGCCGCGAAGACGTGCCGCGTGCCATCGGGCATGGCGAAGGCGGGCGGTCCCTCTCCCGCGACCACGCTCCCCACGGCCCGCATCGGGATGCCGGTGGCGGCGGCCTCGGCCAGGAAGGCGTCGAGGCCTTCGGGCGGGACGGCGCAGAGGATCTCGTAATCGTCGCCGCCGGTCAGGATCGGCGCGATCAGGTCGGGTTCGGCCGCCAGCGCCGCCCGCGCGGCGGGCGAGAGGGGCAGGGCCTGCGCCTCGATGAGGGCCCCGCGCCCGTCCCCCAGCATCTTGGCCAGGTCGCCCGCGAATCCGTCCGAGACATCCATCGACGCGCTGGCGTGGCGGCGCAGGACCGGTGCCAGGGCGAGGCGGGCGCGCGGATGCCAGTAGCGGTCGGCGAGGTGGTCGCGCATCGCGCCGTCGAGGGCGGAGGCCCAGGCGGGTTGGCGCCGGAGGAGGAGCCCGAGGGCGCCGTCGCCCAGGGTACCGCTGACGCAGAGCCGGTCGCCGATCCGCGCGGTCGTGCGCCGCACGATCCCACCATGGGGCACCTCGCCGAAGACGGTCACGCCGATCAGCGCCGGGCCGCCGGAGCGCACCGTGTCGCCGCCCAGCAGGGGGCAGCCGGCTTCCCGCGCCGCCTCGCCGAGCCCCGCCGTGAAGGCCGCGAGCCACGCCTCCGTCCAGTCGTCGGGAAGGGCCAGCGTCAGGAGGAAACCGCGCGGCACCGCGCCCTTGGCGGCGATGTCGGACAGGTTCACCCCGAGCGCCTTGCGGGCGATGGAGGCGGGGGGATCGTCGGGGAAGTAGTGGACGCCCGCGACGATGGCATCGGTGGTGAGGACGAGGTCGCAGCCGGGGGAGGGCGTGAGGGTGGCGGCGTCGTCGCGCATCCCGTCGGCGCCGGGGCCGGCGAGGGGGGCGAAGTAGCGGGCGATCAGCCCGTCCTCGCTCGGGCGCGGCGCCCCCCCGGACACACTCAGCCCCGCTTCGCGCCGGGCTTGTCGGCAACCTCGTCGGGGCGCACCTGCCGGGCGAGGCGGTCGAGGACGGCGTTCACGAGGCCGGGCTCGTCGGCGTTGTAGAAGCTGTGCGTGACGTCGACGTATTGCGAGATCGCCGCGCGGGCCGGCACGTCGGGGCGGAACATCAGCTCGTAGGCGCCCGCGCGCAGGATGGCCCGCAGCACGGTCTCGATCCGGCGAAGCGGCCAGCCCTGGCTCAGGGCGGCATCGAGCTGCGGGTCGATGGCGCGCTGCTCGTCCACCACGCCGCGCAGGAGGTCGCGGAAGAAGGCGGGCTCGGCGGGGGGATGGACGATGCCGTCGATCTCCCGGCCGATCCAATGGGCCTCGAACTCGGCCAGCGCGTCGAGGACGCCCTTGCCGGAGATGTCCATGTCGTAGAGCGCCTGCACCACGGCGAGCCGGGCGCCGCTGCGCGGGTTGATCGGGGGGGACTTGCCCTCCTGGGCGCCCGCCTGGGCGGGCTGGCCGTCGGCCATGCGGTCCTCCGTCATCGCGCCGCTGCCCGCTTGATCGCCAGCACCGCCAGCGCCGCCTCGGCCGCGCCGCCGCCCTTGTCCTGCTCGGAGACGCGGGCGCGGGCCCAGGCCTGTTCCTCGTTCTCGACGGTGAGGATGCCGTTGCCCAGCGGAATGTGCCGCTCGACCGACAGGTCCATGAGGGCGCGGGCGCTCTCCCCGGCGACGATGTCGTAATGGCCGGTCTCGCCGCGGATCACGCAGCCCAGCGTCACCACGGCGTCGTAGGCGCCGGTCTCGTGGAGGATGGCGACGGCGGCGGGGATCTCCAGGGCGCCGGGCACGGTGACGACATGGGCCTGCGCGCCGGCGGCCTCGATGGCGGCGCGGGCGCCGGCCAGGAGTTCGTCGGCGAGGCCGTCGTAATAACGGGCTTCGACGACGAGGATGCGGGCTCCGGCGACGCTGGGGTCGGCGGGGCGGCGCGCCGCGTCGGCGCGGGTATGGGCGACCATGGCTCTCGTCCGGCCGGAGGAAGAAGGATGGCGGGGGTTAGACCGAAGCGGCCGCCGCTACAAGCGGGGGCGTCACGGCACCAGCGGCGGCAGCGGGCGCGGGGCGCCCTCCGGCAGGGCCGTGCGGGCGACGTTCATCGTCATGGCGAGGAGCGCGTAATAGCCGTTGATGCCGGTCAGATCGATCGCGCCCTGCTCGCCGAACCGGGCGACGAGGGCCGCATAGGTCGGGTCGCTCACCGCGCGGTTGCGCTGCAGTTCGAGGGAGAAGTCGTAGGCCAGGGCCTCGTCCTCGCTCATCGTGGTCGGGCGGCGCCCCTCCGCGATGGCCTCCGCCGTCTCGGGGGCGACGCCGGCCTTGAGGGCGATGGGGTGGTGGATGTGCCACTCCACCTGCTGGCTCCATTCCCGCGCGACGATCAGGATCGCGAACTCGCTGATCCGCAGGGGCAGGATGCTGTTGTAGCGCAGGTAGAGCCCCATCCGGCTCGCGCACTGCATCATCTCGGGGCTGCGCAGCAGCGGCGTGAACGGCCCGAAGACCGGCACCCCGCGCTCGGCCTGGAAGGTCGCCGCGGCCTCCCGCTGCGCGTCGGTGAGGGCCCCGGCCTGGAGGTCCGGCATGCGGTCGGTGAACATCGATTCGCTGCTCCGTTCAGACCGCCCGCAGGGCCTGCTGGACCGCCTGCGAATCGCGATCGATAACGATCAGATAGGCGCGCGTCGGTCCTTCCGGCTGGCGCGAGCCCTGCTCCCAGTGGCGCAACGTGTTCACCGAGAAGCCGAAGCGACCCGCGAACTCCTCCTGCGTCATGGACAGCTTGGCGCGAATCGCCTTGACGTCCACTCGCTCGGGAATGTGCACCCTGTAGTCGCGTGTATCCGCCTGCCCATCCGCATAGGCTAGGGCCTGTTCGAGGCCACGGCGGATGCTCTCGGCAACCGTGCTCATGGGTTTGTCCTCTTGAAGCTCTGCACCAGCCACGCCGTCAACTGTCTGAAATCGTTGCGATCCTGCTGGCTGAGATCGGCTTTTTCATTCTTTGCATAGGCCGTCAGCGCAAAGAGTGGCATCCCAGGTCCGTGATAGAAGTGGATCACCCGGGCTCCGCCGCTCTTCCCTCGTGCGTCGAGGCCCCACCGCACCTTCCGCAGACCGCCGGTTCCCTGGATCAGGTCTCCAGCGGTGGGATTGTAGGCGAGGTAATCCACCAGCAACCCACGTTCCTCATCGCTCATGAGTTTGCGCGTCGCGGACAGAAATTCCGGCGTCTCCACCACGCAGACGGGGACGGCCTTCGGCATCGATAGCTAGTCCAATGGGTCAGTCGCTGCAAGGCTGGGAGAAGCGCCTCACCCCTGCACCGCCGAAAAATGCCGCGCCAGCACGGCGCGGACCTCGGCCACCATGTCCATCTCCGGGCAGGAGAACTGGGCTGGGCGGGCGGCCTTCCATTCGGCGTTGCTGGCGATGTTCTCGGCGGCGCGGGCGCCCTCGATCAGGTCCTTGATCTGGACCTCGCCGGCTAGGCGCTCGTTGGAGCCCTGGATGATCGCCACCGGCGCCTTGCGGCGGTCGGCATATTTCATCTGCGCCTTCATGCCGGCGGTGCCGAGGTACAGCTCGGCCTTGATGCCGTCCGCCCGCAGGGCCGCCACGAGGCGCTGGTAGTCGGCCATGTTCTCGCGGTCGAGGACGAGCACCACCACCGGGCCGGGGGCCTCGGTGCCGGCCAGCAGCGGGCTCTTCACCAGTTGCAGGGCCGAGAACAGGCGCGAGACGCCGATGGAGAAGCCCGTCGCCGGCACGGGCTCGGCCCGGAAGCGGCCGACGAGCCCGTCGTAGCGCCCGCCGCCGGCCACCGAGCCGAAGCGCACCACCTGCCCGTCCTCGTTGGTGACGGGGAAGGTCAGCTCGGCCTCGTAGACCGGGCCGGTGTAATATTCGAGGCCGCGCACCACGCTCGGGTCGGCGCGGATCACGTCGTGGCCGTAGCCCGCCGCGCCGCAGAGGCGCATCATCGCGTGCAGCTCGGCGATGCCCTCGCGGCCGGTCTCGGACTCGCCCACCGCCGCGTGCCAGCCCTCGAAGAACTTTTCCCAGAAGGCGACCCGGTCCGCGCCCTCGCCGGGATCCGCCTGCAGGGCGACGTAGGCGAGGATGCGCTCGGCCGCCGCCTCGTCGAGGCCGGCGCCCTTGGTGAAGTCGCCGCTCTCGTCCTTGCGGCCGCGCCCGAGGAGGTCGCGCACGCCGTCGACGCCGAGGCGGTCGAGCTTGTCGATGGCCCGCAGGACGGTGAGGCGCTGTCCGGCCTTGTCGGCGCCCGCGAGGCCGGCCGCCTCCATCACCCCGTCGAGGACCTTGCGGTTGTTGACCTTCACCACGAACTGGCCGGCGAGGCCGAGGCGGTTCAGGGTGTCGGCCATCAGCATGCAGACCTCGGCATCGCCCGCCACGGTCGGCGCGCCGACGATATCCGCGTCGAACTGCATGAACTGGCGGAAGCGGCCCGGCCCCGGCTTCTCGTTGCGGAACACGTAGCCGTTGCGGAAGCTGCGATAGGGCTTGGGCAGGGAATCGAAGTTCTCGGCCACGAACCGGGCGAGCGGCGCGGTGAGATCGTAGCGCAGCGACAGCCACGCCTCGTCGTCGTCCTGGAAGGAGAACACGCCGGCATTCGGCCGGTCGAGGTCGGGCAGGAACTTGCCCAGCGCCTCGGTGTATTCGACGAAGGGCGTCTCCAGCGCCTCGAACCCGTAGAGTTCGAAGCTTGCCCGGATCGTCTCCAGCATCCGCGCCTGCGCGGCGATCTCGCCCGCGCGGCGGTCCACGAAGCCGCGGGGCAGGCGGGGCTTCAGGGTGTCGGCCCGGTTTTCGCCCTTCGACATGGCTGTGTTTCGTTTCGCTTTTCGCCGCGCCCCGAGGGGGGCTTCTCCCGGCCGGCTCTAGCGCAGGCGGTCGGGAAGCGGCAAGCGCGGCCCGTCAGTAGGGGGCGTTGAGCTTGATCCAGAGCAGCACCGCGAGGCTCACCACGGCGATCGGCATCTGGATGGGACGTAGGCGGGCATGGGCCAGGGGCACGCTGCCGCTGCGGGCTTCCAGCGGGTCGAGGATGGCCACCAGCGCGTAGCCGAGGATCAGCATGGACAGGCCGAGGACGACCTTGCCCGTCACCACGGTGATGAGACTCCCGAGGCCGAGCCCGTAGAGGACGAGCATCGTCACCATCTGCGACAGGCGCGGGCCGCCCTCGGTGCGGAAGCTGACGCCCCGGTGCACGCCGGCCAGGAAGCACAGGATCGAGGCCGCGTAGAGCAGGGTCACGAGGATCGCGAGGTAGTCGAGCGGCTCGCCCTGCAGCCACCACGCGGCGGCGGCGCCCGCCGCGATCGGCACCATCGGCCCGAAGCCGAACACGATGTCGAGCCAGGGGATCCGGCGCGATTCATGGGTGACGATGGTGCGGCCGGTGGCGTCATCGAGCATGGAAGAGGTCTTTCGCAATCCTGTCGCGGGTCGGGGCGAAGGCCGCCGCACGGCCTTCGCTGCGGCGCGGTGAACGGCAGGGGGAACGGGCGCGCGGGGGAGGGGTTCCCGGCGCCGCGGAGGCCGACAGGCGGGAGGCCCTTGAGCCCGCGGCGAAAACACGGTAAGGAAGCCTTGCCCTCCTCACAAGGTCAGCGCCGTAGCGCGCCGGTAAGCCTTCAGGGTCCTGCCAAGACGGTTCGCCATAGTCGATGTACGGGCTTCACGCCGCGGTGCGGCCCGCCCTCCGGCGCCTCTCCCCGGGGCGTTTGGCGCGAAACCGACCTCCCTGTCCCGTCCCTTCGTCGGTCTTATACACTCCATGACGCCAGACTCCGACGCCCTCGCCGATCTTGAGACCGTTGAGCCGGCCGAGACTCCGATCGCCGCCCTCGAGGGCATGCGCGAGGTGAAGCTCTCCGAACTCAAGGCCAAGACGCCGACCGAGCTCACCGCCTTCGCCGAGGAGGTCGAGGTCGAGAACGCCTCGACCATGCGCAAGCAGGAGCTGATGTTCGCCATCCTGAAGCAGCTCGCTTCGAAGGATGTCGAGATCATCGGCGCCGGCACCGTCGAGGTGCTGCAGGACGGCTTCGGCTTCCTGCGCTCTAGCGATTCGAACTACCTGCCGGGGCCGGACGACATCTACATCTCGCCGACCCAGATCCGCCGCTTCGGCCTGCGGACCGGCGACACCGTCGAGGGGCCGATTCGCGGACCCAAGGACGGCGAGCGCTATTTCGCGCTCCTCAAGGTCAACACGATCAATTTCGAGAACCCCGAGAAGATCAAGCACAAGGTCCATTTCGACAACCTGACTCCGCTCTTCCCCACGAAGCGGTTCAAGCTCGAACTGGACAACCCGACCAAGAAGGACTTCTCGCCCCGCATCATCGACATCGTGGCCCCGATCGGGAAGGGCCAGCGCGCCCTGATCGTGGCGCCGCCGCGCACGGGTAAGACCGTGCTGATGCAGAACATCGCGCAGTCGATCACCCTCAACCACCCCGAGTGCTACCTCATCGTGCTGCTCATCGACGAGCGCCCGGAGGAAGTCACCGACATGCAGCGCTCGGTGAAGGGCGAGGTCATCGCCTCCACCTTCGACGAGCCGGCCACCCGCCACGTGCAGGTCGCCGAGATGGTGATCGAGAAGGCCAAGCGCCTCGTGGAGCATGGCCGCGACGTGGTCATCCTGCTCGATTCGATCACCCGCCTTGGCCGCGCCTACAACACGGTGGTGCCGTCCTCCGGCAAGGTGCTGACCGGCGGTGTCGATGCCAACGCCCTGCAGCGGCCGAAGCGCTTCTTCGGCGCCGCCCGCAACATCGAGGAGGGCGGCTCGCTCTCCATCATCGCCACGGCGCTGATCGACACCGGCTCGCGCATGGACGAGGTGATCTTCGAAGAGTTCAAGGGCACTGGTAACTCTGAAATCATTCTCGACCGGAAGGTTTCCGACAAGAGAATCTTCCCCGCTATCGACATCACCCGGTCGGGCACCCGCAAGGAAGAGCTCCTCGTTCCGCCGGATTCTCTCAAGAAGACCTATGTGCTGCGCCGCATCCTCAATCCGATGGGCGTCACCGATGCGATCGAATTCTTGCTCGACAAGCTCCGTCAGACGAAAACAAACACTGACTTCTTCGATTCGATGAACACCTGAGTTTGATGTGAACTTTGGTGCGGATGGCTTGTCTAACAGTGAAGACTCATTAGATCCTCGCCTTCGGCCACGGTTTGTGGGGGGAACGATTGATGGGGGCACAGTTAAGCCATCAGATGGAAGCGCCGACAGCCAGCGGTGCTGTCGGGCTGTGGCAGGTCGATGCGAGCACGAACTTCGCCTCGCTCGACGCGCAAGCCGCCGCAATGCTGAAGGTCGAGGGCTATAGCCCCGGCCAACACGTCCACGTGGAGGAGGTGATGAGCCGCTTCCAGGAAGAGGACCGCGACCTGATGCGCGAGATCCATCTGGACGTGACGCGCAACGGCGGTCCCTTCCTGACCGAATTCCGGGTCATCGACGCGGCGGGCGATATCCGCTGGATCCAGTGCCGCGGCCAGTACGCGCTCGGCGAGGGCGGCGTGATGACCGGCCGGGGCGTGCTGGTCGATGTCACCGACCTCCATGCCTGGTCGGGGCCGATCCCGGGCCATAGTGCCGTGCTGATGGTGCGGCAACCGCCGACGGCGGCGCCCACGGCCCCGTCGGATCCCCTGGCGGAGGCGGCCGACCTGGCCGTGCAGCTTCGCACGTCCCTGGGCCGGACGGGCCACGGCGCCCTGCGCCTCGCCTCCGACCTGCTCCTGTGGGAGATCAACACTGCCATCGCCGAGCGGCACGTGATCAGCGACAAGCAGGTTCTCGGCCTTTCGCGCTGGTCGCGTTGACATTCGGCTAACCGATTCCTGCCAAGGTCTGCGCAGGGGTCAGGTGGCGTAACGACCCCAGCGACAGCCCCGCCGCCCGGTTCGAATCCGGGGGTGGGGCGCGTCGCACAACGCGGTCCATCCCCTTGCGGCTGCGAAGCGTTCCGTGACACTGGGGCGATGACCTCCCCCTGGCTCGGCCCGGCGCCGCTCCTCCTCGCCTCGACCAGCGCGACCCGGCGCCTGCTCCTCGAAAGCGCGGACCTGCCCGTCGAGACGGAGTCGCCCGGCGTCGATGAACGCGCGGTGGAGGCAGCCTTCGCCGGACTCTCGCCCGTGGATCTCGCGGAGGCGCTAGCCCGTGCCAAGGCCGAGGCGGTCGCAAACCGCCATCCCGGCCGGGTGGTGATCGGCGCCGATCAGGTGCTCGCCCTCGACGATACGGTGTTTCACAAGCCCGCGACCCTTGCGGCCGCGCGGGAGCATCTGGCCCGGCTCGCGGGGCGCACCCATGCGCTGCATTCCGCCGTCACCCTGGTGCGGGACGGACGCACCGATGTCTTCGTCGAGACGGCACGGATGACGATGCGCCCCCTCGAAGCGGAGGGGATCGAGGCCTACCTCGCCTGCGCGGGCGAGGCGCGGGTCCGTGCCAGCGTCGGCGGCTACCAGCTCGAAGGGCCGGGCATCCACCTGTTCGCGCGGGTGGAGGGCGACCACAGCACGGTCCTCGGCCTGCCGCTGATGCCGCTGCTCGCCCGGCTGCGGGCCGCCGGGCTGCTGCGCTTCTAGGAACGAGGGGGAACGATCCTTGGCAGGACACGACCATTCGCATGGGAGCCACGGCCACGACGGCCATTCCCATGGGTCCCATGGCGGCGGCCATTCCCACGCGCCGAAGCATTTCGGCACGGCCTTCGCCCTCGGCATCGCCCTGAACACGGTCTTCGTGGTGGTGGAGGCCGGCTACGGCTACGCCGGCAACGCGATGTCCCTCGTGGCCGATGCGGGCCACAACCTGTCCGACGTGCTCGGCCTCGTCGCGGCCTGGATCGCCTCGGTGCTGGTGCGCCGCCAGCGGACGGCCCGCTTCACCTACGGGCTGCGCGGTTCCTCGATCCTGGCGGCCCTGTTCAACGCCGTGTTCCTGCTGATCGCCATGGGGGCGGTGATGTGGGAGGCGGTGCTGCGCCTCCTCCACCCGGAGCCGGTGGCGGGGGGGACGGTGATGGTGGTGGCCGCCATCGGCATCCTCGTGAACGGGATCACGGCGTGGCTGTTCGTCAGCGGCGCCAAGGACGACATCAACATCAGGGGCGCCTTCCTGCACATGGCGGCGGATGCGGCGGTCTCGGCCGGCGTGGTGGTCGCGGGCCTCGTCATCTGGATGACCGGCCTCGCCTGGATCGATCCGGCGGTGAGCCTCGTCGTGGCGGGCCTCGTGGTCTGGGCGACCTGGGGGCTGCTGCGCGACAGCGTCGCCATGTCCCTGAACGCCGTGCCGCCGCAGATCTCCCCCGCCGCCGTCGAGGATTTCCTGCGCGAGCGCCCCGGGGTGACGGACCTGCACGACCTCCACATCTGGTCGATGAGCACGACGAGCGTCGCGCTCACCGCCCATCTGGTGATGGCGCAGGGGCACCCCGGCAACGGCTTCCTCGTGGAGACCTGCGAGGGCCTTCGCGCGCATTTCGGCATCGCGCATGCCACCCTCCAGATCGAGGACGCGGGCGGGCCCGATTGCCGCCTCGCGGGAGCCTGCGCGGCATGATCAAGGCCTTCGTCGCCGGGCATCCCATCGCCCATTCGCGCTCGCCGCTGATCCACGGACATTGGCTGGCCGAACACGGCATCAGTGGTTCCTATGAGCGGATCGACGTCCCGCCGGCCGACTTCCCCGCCTTCCTGCGCGGCCTGCCCGGATCGGGCTTCGCGGGGGGCAACGTCACCATCCCGCACAAGGAGGCGGCCTTCGCGCTCGCCGACACGCTGACGGAGCGGGCCCAGCGCATCGGCGCGGTGAACACCCTCGTCGTCGGTGGCGACGGGCGGGTCCACGGCGACAACACCGACGCGCCGGGCTTCTGCGCCCATCTCGACCAGAGCCTCGGCACCGCATGGCCGCAGCGGGGCGAGGCGGTGATCCTCGGCGCGGGTGGTGCCGCACGGGCCATCGTCGTCGGCCTCGCGGAGCGGGGCGTCTCCCGCATCCGCGTCGCGAACCGCACGCCGGCGCGGGCCGAGGCGGTCGCCGCCCTCGCGCCGGGCATCGCCCAGCCGCTCGCCTGGGACGACCTGCCCGCCGCCCTGGAGGGGGCAGGGCTCCTCGTGAACACCACGTCGCTGGGCATGAAGGGCCAGCCGCCGCTGGCGATCGACCTCGCGCCCCTCCCGGACGGGGCGGCGGTGGCGGATATCGTCTATACCCCCCTGGAGACCGACCTCCTCGCCGCCGCGCGGCGGCGGGGGCTCGCGGCGGTCGACGGGCTCGGGATGCTGCTGCATCAGGCGGTGCCGGGCTTCGCGGCGTGGTTCGGCACCTGCCCGCAGGTGACGGCGGCCTTGCGCGACCTCATCGTCGCGGATCTCCGGCCGTGAGGGGCAAGCCCTTCGTCCTGGGGCTCACCGGCTCCATCGGCATGGGCAAGTCGGCCACCGCCGCCCTGTTCGCCCAGCGCGGCGTGCCGGTCCACGATGCCGACGCGGCGGTCCACGCCCTCTACGGGGCGGGGGGCGCGGCGGCCGAGGCCATCGGGCGCGAGTTTCCCGGAACGCTCGACGCGCAAGGCGGCGTCGATCGCGCGGCCCTGCGCGAGGCGGTGCTCGGCGACGCCGCGCGGCTGAAGCGGCTCGAGGCCCTCGTCCACCCCCTGGTGCGGCGGGAATCCGAGGCGTTCCTCGCCCGGAACGCGGAGGCGCCGCTGGTCGTCCTCGACATCCCGCTCCTCTACGAGACCGGCGGGGAAGGGCGCTGCGACGCCGTCGCGGTGGTGAGCGCCCCGGCCGCGATCCAGCGCGAACGCGTCCTCGCCCGCCCCGGCATGACCGAGGCGGCCTTCGCGGCGATCCTCGCCAAGCAGATGCCGGACGCCGAGAAGCGGGCGCGGGCCGATTACGTCATCGACACGGGGAGCGGCTTTCCGGCGGCGGAAGCGGCCGTGGCGCGGATCGTGGCGGACCTGACCGCCTCACCGCCGGTGGCCCCCATTCCCGGAAAGGCGTAGGGTCGCCGCCCGACCGGCAGGGCCAAACAGAATGCTGCGCGAGATCGTCCTCGACACCGAGACCACCGGCACCGAGGCCCAGAACGGCGACCGCCTCATCGAGATCGGCGCCGTGGAGCTGTTCAACCACATCCCCACGGGCCGCACCTTCCACTGCTACGTCAACCCGCAGCGGGCGGTCTCCGAAGGCGCCTTCGCGGTGCACGGCTTGTCGGACACGTTCCTCGCGGACAAGCCGGTCTTCGCCAAGATCGTGGCCGATCTCCTCGACTTCCTGGGCGACGCCCGCCTCGTCATCCACAACGCGCCCTTCGACGTCGGCTTCCTCAACATGGAATATGCCCGGCTCGGCGCCGAAGCCCCGCCGCCGATCCGGTTGGAGGACGTGGTCGACACCCTCCCCATGGCCCGGCGCAAGCATCCCGGCGCGGCCAACAACCTCGATGCCCTCTGCTCCCGCTACGGTATCGACAATTCCCGCCGCACCAAGCACGGGGCGCTCCTCGACGCGCAGATCCTCGCCGAGGTCTATGTCGAGCTGCTCGGCGGCAAGCAGACGAGCCTCGGCCTCCTCGTCGCGGAGGCCGCCGCGCCCGCGTCCGCCGACCTGCCCGGCCTCGGGGGAGCCGCCCCGCGCACCTTCCGCAGCCGCCTCACCGATGCCGAACGCGGGCGCCACGATGCCTTCCGCGCCGGCCTCGGCGCCAACGCGATCTGGTCGGATTACATCGGCAGCGCCGATCCGGCCTGAGCCGCGCCTGCATGCTGCAATGCGGCGGGCTTCTATTGCAATGCGAAATCGACCCTCTATATGCCATCCATACGGATGGTAGAGAGTCAGCGATGGCACAGGGCCAAGGGCTGGCCGGCACGCGGGTGCCGGACAGCGAGAAGATCACGATCAACCTCGGCCATGTCGATCTGGGCTATGTGGACCTGCTCGTGGCGGAGGGCGTCTATGCCAACCGCAGCGATTTCATCCGCACGGCGATCCGCAACCAGATCGGGCGCCATTCCGACATCACCAAGCAATCGGTGGAGCGCCGCAGCGTCGAGCTGGGCCTCTGCCGGATCGGGCGGGCCGACCTCGAAGCGGCCCGCGCCGAGGGGCGGATGCTCGACATCCGCGTCCTCGGGCTCGCCACGATCGGGCCCGACGTCACCCCCGAACTCGCCCGCGAGACCATCGGCACGTTGACCGTGCTGGGCAGCCTTCAGGCCAGCCCTGCCGTTCGTGCGGCGCTGGCCGACCGCCTGCGCTGACCGCAACCCGAGACGAGGCGACCCCCATGTCCGACATCTTCGGCAAGTTCGACCACAAGTCCGGGAAGCGTTCCTCCGGCGATCCCCTCTCCGATCTCGCGGAGGCGACCCGGCTCACCGGCCTCGGCCGGCTGGAGGAGGCGACCGCCATCATCCAGCGCACCCTCACCGGGCGCGGCGGATCGCACACCCCGACGCCCCATCGCCACGGCGCCGCCGAGCCGTCGCCCGCCCTGCGCGTCCGCGAGGTCGTGGAGAATGTGGTGCGCGGCATCGCGCCGGTGCTGAAGGGCCTCGGCCATCGCCAGCCCGCTCCCGCCCCGGAGCGGAGCAACGGCGGCAATGCCGGCGGGCCCGGCGCCTTCCTGCCCCGCAGCCACGCGGTCGCCGCCGGCGCGCGGGATTACAAGCTCTTCGTGCCAAGCAGCCCGCAGAGCCCGGCGCCCCTCGTGGTGATGCTGCACGGCTGCACCCAGAACCCGGACGATTTCGCCGCCGGCACCGGCATGAACGTGCTGGCCGAGCGCCTGGGTCTGTTCGTGGCCTATCCGGCGCAGAGCCGGTCGGCCCATCCGCAGAAATGCTGGAAGTGGTACGATCCGGGCGATCAGGGCCGCGAGACCGGCGAGCCGGCGATCATCGCGGGCATCACCCGCGCGATCATGGACGCCTATCCGATCGATCCGGCGAAGGTCTACATCGCGGGCATGTCGGCGGGGGGCGCGGCGGCGCTCAACATCGCCCATGCCTATCCGGACCTCTACGCCGCCGTGGGCGTCCATTCGGGGCTCGCGGCCGGCTGTGCCCGCGACCTCGGCTCGGCGTTGATGGCGATGCAGGTCGGCGCCCCCGGCCTCGGCACCGGGGCGAGCTTCGGCGCCCCGGTCGCGAACAAGCGCATCCCCACCATCGTCTTCCACGGCATGGAGGACAACACGGTGAGCGTGCGCAACGCCGACCAGATCCTCGCCCAGGCCGAGGCCGCCGGCCTCACCGCCAGCGCGGAGCGGTTCGAGGGGGCGAGCGACCGCTTCGGCGGCCATCCCTTCACCCGTACCCGCTTCACCGACCGCCAGGGCAACGTCGTCGTGGAGGATTGGCGCATCCGGGGCGCCGGCCATGCGTGGTCGGGCGGAAAGCCGGAAGGCTCCTACACCGACCCGGAGGGGCCGGATGCCTCGCGGGCGATGCTCGACTTTTTCGCTGAGCACACGCTGGCGAAGTCCCATTGATGCCAACGACCAGGATTGTTCGATGACCGCGCGGATCCCCACCCTTGCCGGCCTGTCCGGGATCGCTGAGGAGCGCGACCTGATCCTCTGCGACGTCTGGGGCGTGCTCCATGACGGCCAGAAGGCCCATGTCGCGGCGGGCGAGGCGCTGATCCGCTTCCGCGCCCTGCCGGGCCCGCGGCGGCGGCGGGTGGTGCTGGTCTCGAACGCCCCGCGTCCGGGGGACGGCGTCGGGCGCATCCTCGACCGGTTCGGCGTCCCGCGCGAGGCCTACGACGCGATCCTCACCTCCGGGGACCTCACCCGCGAGCTGATCGCGGCCCGGCCGGGCGCGCGGATCCGCCATCTCGGGCCCGAGCGCGACCTCGGCGTGTTCAAGGACCTCGATATCACCCTCCTGCCGGAGGCGGAGGCCGACCTCGTGGTCTGCACCGGCCTGTTCGACGACCGCGCCGAGACGCCCGACGATTACCGGGACGAACTCACCCGCCTCGCGACGCGCGGCCTGACGATGATCTGTGCCAACCCCGACCTCGTGGTCGAGAGCGGCAACCGGCTGATCCCCTGCGCCGGCCTGCTCGCCGCCGCCTATGCCGATCTCGGCGGCGCGGTGGTCTACGCGGGCAAGCCGCACCGGCCGGTCTACGAGGCGGCGCTCGCCGTCGCCGCCTCCCTCGACGGCGGCCCGCCCGACGACAAGGGCCGCGTCATCGCCATCGGCGACGCCATCCGCACCGACATCGCCGGAGCGAGCGCCTTCGGCATCGCGAGCCTCCTCGTCGCCCGGGGCATCCACGCGGAGGAACTGGGCGTCACGGCCGACCACCACACCCTCGGCGACATCGCCGAATGGCTCGGCCGGCAGGCGGTGCATCCCGACGGGGTGATCGAGCGGCTGGTCTGGTAGGCGGTACCCCGGCCCCGCCCGCGGCGAGTTTTCGCTGCAATGCAAACGATCGCTTCAATTTCAATGAGCGAACCCCTGTGCCTGAATATGATCTTTCCGGCATCGGCTTCACGCCGTTTTAGGTGATCCGTGGTGTCATGCGGCCGCGAGAGGTGGCCGGAATGACCAAGGCGACGATCAAACAGTGGCGGAAGGGCGAACTCTACGAGACGTTATGCCTGCTCCTGATCGGGGCGGGGATCTGGTTCGTCGGGATCACCCTCGGCTCCTTTGACGTGCTCCATGAGGCCGTCCAGGCCTACCGGCTCGGGGATTTCATGATCCTCGGCGCCTGCATGGGCGTGGCGATCTGCGGCGCCAGCATCCGCAAGTCGATCCTGATGCGCCGCCTCATGCTGGAGCGCGACGCCGCCGCCGCGAATGCCGAGGCCATCGCCCGGCACGACGGCCTCACCGGCCTCGCCAATCGCCGCCGCTTCCTCGAAGAGGTCGAGCGGGTGCGCCAGAACGCCTCGGGCGAACTTCTCGCGGTGCTGCTGATCGATCTCGACCGGTTCAAGCCGGTCAACGACCTCTACGGCCACGCCGCCGGCAACGCGGTGCTCTGCGCCGTCGCGGAGCGGCTGACGAGCCTCCTGCCCCAGGGCGGCGTGGCGGCCCGGCTCGGGGGCGACGAGTTCGCCCTCCTCGTCCCGCTCACCCATGGCAGCGAGGGGCTGACCCGCCTCGCCCAGAGCGTGATCGCCGCCATCGCCACGCCGATCAACTGGAGCCAGAACGAACTCAAGGTCGGCGCCACGGTGGGCGTCGCGGCGGTCTCGGCCGAGTATGCCGATTCCGACGCGATCCTGCACGCCGCCGACCTCGCCATGTACCAGGGCAAGAAGGAGGGGCGGGGCACCTACCGCTTCTTCCGCAGCGCCATGGACGAGGAATTGCGCGCCCGCGCCCGTCTGGAGGCAGAGCTGCGCACGGCGATCGAGCAGGGGGCGATCGAGCCGTTCTACCAGCCGGTCGTGGCCCTGCCGCACAAGGAGATCGTCGGCCTGGAGGTGCTGGCCCGCTGGCGCCACGCGGAGCGGGGGCTGATCAGCCCGAACGAGTTCATCCCCGTCGCCGAGGAGACGGGCATGATCGCGGAACTGAGCTACAACCTGATCCGCCGCGCCTGCCTCGACGCGCGGGATTGGCCCGCGCATCTGGTCCTGGCGGTCAACATCGCCCCGCACCAGTTCCAGGACGTGTGGCTGGCCGAGCGGATCCTCGCCATCCTCACCGAGACGGGCTTCCCGCCGGGCCGGCTCGAGGTCGAGATCACAGAGAGCGCCCTGATCCAGGATCTCGAGGCGACGCGGGCGACGCTCACCTCCCTGCAGCGGCTTGGCGTGCGCATCGCGCTGGACGATTTCGGCACCGGCTATTCCAGCCTGTACCACTTGCGCGAACTGAAGTTCGACAAGCTCAAGATCGACCGCAGCTACGTCGACGCCATCACCATGAGCGACGAGCGCGCGAAGCTGGTGGACGCCATCATCAAGCTCGGCTCCAGCCTGGGGCTCGCCACCACCGCCGAGGGCATCGAGACCGACGCCAGCGTCGATTGGCTCTCCGATCAGGGCTGCGACTTCGGACAGGGCTACCTGTTCGGCCGGGCGATGCCGAAAGCCGAGATGGACGACATCCTGCGCGGGCCGGCGGGGGACCGGCCCCCCGTCGTGATCCTGCCCGAGGCCGTGCCGCGGGAGGCGATCATCACCCTGGCGCGGGCGTCCTGACCGCGTCCCGGCCGGGAGCGGAGTGCCTCAGCGGGCCTCGCTCACCCGCCGGGTGGCCTTCTGCTCCTTCTTGTAGGCGGTGATCGCCGAGGAGCAGTCGGGCGAGAGCTTCTTCATGTTGGCGCGAAAGCAGGCCTCGACCTCCGGGCCGCCGGGGGCGAATTCGCTGCACAGTTCCATGTAGTCGCCGGTGCAGGACCGCTTCAGCGCATCCCGCGCGGGCGAGGACTCGGCGAGGGACACGGCAGGGGCCGCGCCGAGGGCGAGGGCCAGCAGAGCCGCCAGGGTCTTGGACATCGGACTTCCTTCCACTCAACAACCGCAGGGCCGCGCCTGTGGGGCGCAACCCGGCGAAGGCGAGCGGATGCCCTCCGACCATGGCATGAACGTGACGCAATCCTGACGGGGTTTTGCGCCTCCCGCCATGCTCGGGCTGCACTAGGGTCCCGTGCGATCTGCCGCAGGACCAGTGTTTCCGTGTCCACACTGTTGCCCGCTTTGAGGCGCTCACTGCGATTTCGCGGCGCGTTGTGGCCGCAGTGCCACGGAGTTCTCCGCCGTGTTCAAGACCGTCCTCGCGCTCCTGACCGTCCTCGTCGTCGTCGCCCTGGGCGGGCTGATCAAACTTCCTCTCCTGCCCTTCCGCATGGTCCGAGACCTCCTGCGCCGGCACGCCGCCGCCTGAGGATCGGGTTGGGGGCCTCCTGACGATCTGCTATGCGCGGGCCTTTCCCGCCGCGCGCTCGCTTCCCGTGAGCGCATCATAGGAGGACGGGGCGGCCCGTGGGCCGCTCCGGCACAGGATGCGCCTGATCGTCGGCCTCGGGAATCCGGGCCCCCGCTACGCCGCCAACCGGCACAATATCGGCTTCCTCGCCATCGACGAGATCGCCCGCGTCCACCGGGCGGCGCCGTTCAGGCGGCGCTTTCAAGGGGAGGCGGCGGAGGTCGTGCTCGGCTCCGAGCGCGCGATCCTCCTGAAGCCCCAGACCTTCATGAACGAATCGGGCCGCTCGGTCGCGGAGGCGCAGCG
>Ga0182229_1000017_pt1 | contig 40155 bp, 60 predicted proteins | sample G6R1MG_32_FD_129663 | JGI IMG/M metagenome (GOLD analysis project Ga0182229, IMG submission 129663) | Miscanthus phyllosphere microbial communities from Michigan, USA - G6R4_MAIN_07NOV2016_LD1 MG | ecosystem: Host-associated > Plants > Phyllosphere > Phylloplane/Leaf | place: USA: Michigan...
AGCCCGCCAGCATCGGGCACACCCGGCGCGAGGCCAGGGCCGGTGGTGAAGTTGCAGTTGGCGCAATTCAGGCTGCCAGCATCCACGTACAGGCCGCCCGAAGCATCGAAGTTTGTCCCTGTGATGCTTCCAAAGCAACCGTACTGTGCCGGCTGCGTCTCGACAGAAAGCCGGCAGAAGACGCCCTTAGCGCACGCGAAGAAGCAGCTTTCGCTAATCTTGATATCGTCACACCGGCCGACTTCGACGCCGATATTTCCGAACCGGACGTAGGCATTGAGATGGTTCGGGGTCGATACGCACCCGAACGGCCAAAAATGCATGTGGTGGATTTTGACGGTATCGAACGACCCGTCAATGATGCAGAACTGTTTGAACGACGAGCCCTCGACGCCATTCAGGACGGCGCCGCCGCTGTTGCCCTGCATGTCGATGCCGATCCAAGCGCGCACGATGCGAACCTGATCCAGCACGAAGCGGGGCGAATTGCGCGCGTAGATAGCCGGCGGGTATTGCTTCAACTGCGCAAACGGCACGTCTGCCTGATCGAACTCGAAATCCCACTCTTGGATCATCGGCCCATCTTCGAGGGCCTGGAACTTCACGACGCCCACGGCAGAGGTCGAGAACGTGGACGGGATGATGAATTTCGACAGGCGGCGAACGCCCAAGAGCGCCTTGGAGCTTGGAATGTCGATCTGGCCCAGCACCTTGAACGTGCCGATGCCGAACACCGCCTTAACGGTCGCGTCAGCAAATGCCGTATTGAACGCCGCGGTCGCGTCAACGGCGCCAGTCGGGTCGGCGTTGTACGGAGCCTTGGTGATGTCCACCGTGCCGGCATAAACCGCGCTCGTGGTGCCGCTAGCCGGCTCCCCGAACAGCAGATTGCCGGTTGCTGGATCGATGCCCCGAACGAATTTATTGGTCTGCGGCGCCGTCGCCAGCACGCCTCCAAGCGTCGTCGTGGTCGGCTTGGGCAAGACATAGCCCGGCGTCGTGCCGCCGCCAGTGTCGCCGCCCTGATCCACGCTAGGAAGCTTGTCGATCAGCGATTGAAGCGTGCCGCGCCGCGTGCGTCCGGCCTGCCAGATCAGGAATTCATCCGACCCGTCCAGCGCCACCACATCGGGGATCTGGTCAATTCGGCGCGTGCGGTGATCGTAACTCATACCAGAACCTCGATCCGGTAGCCTTCGCAGTCCACGATGGCGACGCCGATTTCAGTGGCGAGAACGGGCGGGCCGCAATCGCAGCAGCAGTCATACGGGTCCAAGCGCCGCGTGTCGATCAGGTCGGGCAGATCCAATTCCATTACGCCACCACGATCACGATATCTCCGGGCCAAGCAAGGATATCGCCAAGCCCGTCCGATAGATAGGCGGGGTCGGCAATCTTGTTCGGAAACAAGCCGCGCACGGGGTGCGTGCGAAACCCGTAATCGTAAAAATAGCCGGTGACGGTCATAGCGTTGCTCCCGTGCGCCAGATGTTATCCAGAGCGGCGTCGTCCATGCCCAGCAGAGCGCCCAGCGTCGGCACCAGCGGATGGTTGCGCTCATAAGTCGTGGCGGCTGAGAGCATCATCTTGGCGCCAAACCGCGCGCCGTCGTCCTCTGGAATTTGCTCAAGCGCGTCCGTCAGGCGGGCCGGCAGATCCCCGCGTGCGGCCCAGGCCAGAGCTTCGTCTTGCGAGATCACGCCGTCGAGGGCGAGAACCTGCGCAAACTGCCGATCCGAGATTACGTCGGGCACGTACGGGGCCGGCGGTGCGGGCGCGTCCTCGTAGGTCACAGACCACACGGGTCGATCCTTGCCGGATGGGACGCGAGACACCTCGACCTTGCCGGCAGGGGGCGCCGCGGGCTCAGGCAGTGCATAAACGCGAGCGTCGGCCTTTTCCTTGTCGGACGACAGATCCAGCCAGTTGCCCGGCCGGGAGATGCCCGTAGCGTCCACGAATGGAACACCGGGGTAGACCAGCACCCAGGCGCCGTCGATCTTGGTGACGTAGGTCATGGTGTGTCCTTAGATCGGGGCACGGATGGCGAGGTAGACATAGGTTGCCGACGCAGCGCCGCCCGCCCAATAGAAGCCTAAGTTGTCTGGCTCGCCGCGGACGACCGAAAGCTCGGCTTCGGATGTGTTCGGCCGCAAGACCTTGCCTCCGCCGCCCGCGTTCACCCACCCCCTGGTGGTGTCTAAGACTTCCCAGTTGCCGGATACCGTGCTGGGTTTTACGAGCACATACTGCGGGCGCCATGGGAGGGGAACTAAGCCCGGAGACTCGCCAGTATTGTCCGTTGTAAAGCTCCCACACTGAACAATCCCGTTCACCGGGTCGGGGTCGTGGGCGAAGAGGTAGGCGACGTAGGTGGCGCCGGATGCGTTGACGCCGACATTTTGTCCGACAGTAAAGCTTGTGCTGCCGGGCGCGACCGCTGAAGATCCGTTTCCAAAAAGTGTGCCACTGTCTGTAAAAAAAGCGCCCGTATCTTCCAAGGACGCGGCTTGCCCCGGCGCCGCACGATGATACGTCCTCCAACTCACCGCGCCATCCCGCCGCTTAACAATCACCATCCCCGGCGGAATACCAAGCCCGTGCGGGATTTGCCTGCCTGACGTGCCGTCGCCCGTGTAGGTGACGATGTCGAAGAACTTGGGGGCGCGACGGAACAGCCAATTAGAAACTGTATCTCCGGAATTGTATCCCGTATCCGAAAATTGATTGGTGCTTATAGAACCATATTGATCTGGAAAATTGCTTTCTGCCCCAGTGGAGTTTGTGCTAAGAATTTTTCCAGCGCCGCGCTTAGAGTCAAATAACTGATGATCAAATTGGCTGTTTCTTTGTTTACCCCAAACCAGGTCAGGAGTTATTGCTGAGCTTACAGTTTTTGGACTCTCACCCGCGGAAGTGTACAGCACAGTCTGATACACGTCCTGCGGCCTCAACGCCGCCGCGCCGCCAGCCGCCCCGCGAAACATCAAAGGCCGCATCAGCATCAGGCGACACCCTTACCGAACGAGCATACAATGAGCGACGACGTGACGACCCGGTACGAGATCACGTCGATTGCCCCCGCCGCCGTCGAGGCTGTCGGCGTACCACCCGCAAACTTCCAAGCCGAGCCGTACGAAACGACGCGCGACCCGGTGCTGTCCTGCGTCAGCACGATCTCTCCGGCCTGCCCCGGCTTGGCGTTCGTCGGGTTGGCGAGCGTCAGGTTGCCCGTAAGCGTCATCGTCGCCGTGAGGAACGTGCTCATGTCGGGCGTGTAGGTCGCCGCGTAGGTCCACGTCACCGGGGCGTGCGCGAGCCACACCGCCGCCGCCGTCAGCACCTTGTTGGCGACGTTCGCCCACACGTCCGAAGCCGCCGTGGCGACCGCCGCCGTGGCGAGCTTGGCATACGTCACCACGCCCGCCGCAATCGTCGTCGCGAGCGAGCCGGCGGTATTCGTCACGTCGCCCGCGAGCGCCGGATGGTTCGCGGCCGGCAGGAGCGTGACGCCCTGAACGTTCGTCGCCGTCGTGAACAGCGCGAGTTGCCCCGACGTGGGCGTGCCCGACGACGTGACCGTGCCTGTTCCGCCGGCCGACCCGCTGGACGCCGCCGTGAGCCGGCCCTTGGCGTCCACGGTCAACGTCGCGTTCGTGTATGTGCCAGCCGTGACCGCCGTATTCGTCAGCGTCGCCGTGATCGCCGTTGAGCCTGAACCCGTCACGTCGCCGGACAGCGTGATCGTTTGGTTCGCCGTCAGGTACGCGACCGACGTGGCCGCCGTCACCTGACCCTTTCCGTTCACCGTGAGCGAATTGAACGTACCGACGTTCGAGTTCACGGTTGCGAGCGTCAGCGCCGCAGACCCGGCCGACGACGTGACATCACCTGTGTGTGCGGGTAGCCGCGCGACGGGCAGCGTGCCGGTAGTGAGATCGGACGCCGATCCGCTCGTCGCCACTGCGGCCAGCGTCGGCGCTGTGTACGAAATGACGCCGGTCGAGGAGTTGTAGGCCAGCGAGCCGGATACCGAAATCGCCGCTCGAGCGCGAGCCTGCGTGAAATACAGGTTCGTCGCGCCCTCTTGCAGCTGATCCGTGCTGGCCGGTCCGCCGCCAGAGCCTCCGCCGGCCGGCGTCGCGTAGATCAGGGAGCCGTCAGACGCCACGCCGGCCACGAACTGGCCCGATGTCCCAGCGTTCGCTTTGACGCCGCCCAGCGCCCCCGCAGTGGCCGCAGGAAGCGTGTACGGGGCCGGTGCGGTGTACGAAATGACGCCCGTGGCCGCACTGTACGCCAGCGACCCGGAAACGGAGATCGCGGCCCGCGCCCGCGCTGTGGTGAAATAGACGTTCGTTGAGCCCTCGGGCAACTCGTCGGTGTTCGACGGCCCGGTCCCGCCGCCACCGCCGCCAGATCCGCCACCCAACCGGGCCACGGCCCCTGTCGTCGTCGCGACCGTCTGCCCCTGCTGGACGACGGGGAGTGTTTCCGTGCCGTCGAGTTGCCCGGCAGGAGGTAGCTGCGCAATCGTGCGGACGCGGGCTGAAGTCATGCCGAAGATTTCACCGCGATAAGAGAGAAGCCGGCGCCGGCGGCGGGCTCGGTCGGATCGTAACCGCCCAACGTCGTCGCGATGGTGTTCACGCCTGCGATAACGCCCGTGAGAACCGACAGCACGTTCAACTGCGTCTGCTGCGGCAGTGCGCGTGCTCGACGACCGTAAACGGTGCAGCCGGTAAACTTGCCGGCCCCGTCCTGCGTGAATGTTACATCAAAATCGGGCACAGACTTCTGAGCCGAGCGCGCGCCAACTGAAATGACGGTGATTGCCGGCTCGTTGTCGAAAACCTGTGTGAATACGACCGTCGCGAGGCCGTTCGCGTCGAGCGCGCCCTTAGCCGTCGCGGTCAGGCGCGGGTGCTGGTGATCCGGCCGCGTGATCGCGTCCACGGCACCGGGAACAGGCGCTCCGGCCTCGCTCTTGGGCATCATCGTGGAGAACGGCGGCACAACCGCAGCGGCGGCGTCGCGCGCGATCTGCGGGACCTGTGACAGGTCGGACGTGATGAAACTCACAGGAGCACGCTGACGGCGACGGTTGCCGTGGTGCTCGCCGCAACGACATCTGTCACGCTGATATTGTCCAGCATGAGCACCTGTCCGGCCGTCATCGGAATATTCAGGACCGAACCGTTCTGCATCTTGAAGCGCACGTTGCCCGCAGCAGAGCATGTCGCGATGACGCCACGACCGCCAGTGACCGGCGTGCCTGGCGTAACGAGCGTTGCCCCGATATATGGCGGCGTGCCCGTCGTCGGCCACAGCGGCATCCCGTTCGCGTCAAGCGGCATAGTCCGAATGCTCCACGAGCGCCTTCAGCCGAGCCCAAGCCACAGCGATGCGCGCTTGCTTGTCCGGTTCGCTGTCATCCATAGCGCAGGCGGCTTCGAACGCCAAGGTCCGGCCCGTGAGATGCAGCCGGCGACGTGGGTCGGGTTCGCGGGCGAGGGCGAGGCGGGCGGTTTCTAGTAGGGTGCTCATACGAAAAGGGCCCGAGCGTGACCGAAGCCAGTGGGTCGGGGCCTTGGAGGCGACTGCGGGACTTCCAGCCTCACGGTTAGGAAAGCCCCGGCACGCCGGGAGCCTCATTAGCCCGCAGTCGCGAGGGCTTGATATCGTCGCTACAGACCCCCGTCAACGGAAGCCTTTGCGAGCCGGATCATCTGCCGATAAATTTCTTCGCGGTGCTCGTCCAGCATCCGAGCGACTAGCAGGGCGTCGCCGGGGGTTTTCAACTGCCCCACCCGCTCCCACGCCGCATCGGAAGCCGTCACGGCATCGGCGTACTGCGTTACGAGCAGCCGCACGCCGATATCCTTCGTCTCTTTCGTCATCGTCATCCCCACGGGTTGTCATCCTCAGGCGCAGGCTCGCCCCACAACCCGCCCTCAATCCCTTCCGGGTCGCTCGGCACCGGACCCTGCATGGCCTGCTCTACGGGCCCCTCAGGCGCGATCTGCGGGACGGCGGCCACGTGCGCGTCCACCATCGTCTTGACCGCCTGTGCCGTCTCCTTGCCCTCGGATGCGCCTATCTTGGAGGTCTCGGCCTGCACCTTGCCGACCGTCGCCTGTTCGCCCACCGCGCGAGCCTGCAACAGCACGGTTTCGGCCTGCGTCTTCGCGACTTCGGCCGTGCTCTGCGCCAATTCGGTTTCGGCCGCCTTCTGGACTAGCGGGTTCTGCTGCTGCGCCTTCTCGATCTCGGCCATGGCCTCCTTTTTCACAGAAGCCGGCAGGGCAGACAGTTTCAGGATCAGCCCCGGCGGGATCTGCTGTCCATTCTGAGCCAGCGCCAGTAGCGTATCGAACGCGTCAGCCATCGCGTTGACGTTATCGGGGCCTTCATCAATCAGGATATCCACGTCGAGCGAGCCCAGCGCGTTCACAAGCTGCCGCTGGCCGAGCGGGCCGACTTCCGTGCCGTTCACCTGAACGAACTGGCTCAGTCCCTCGCTGTCCGTGACCCTGATCCATCGCTCGGATGTCCAGAACTGCTGAACGGCGTTCCATACCGCGCGATACACACGGATCTTCCACCCACGGTAACGTAGGAGAAAAGGACCAAGCTCTGCGATCCCTGCCTGCTGAAGTAGCTGGATCGCGCGGCCGCTTTGGTTTTTGCCTCCCTCGCCAACCAGAGAAGGGTTCGGTCCGAAATTATCGATTTCCTGTTTCGCATCAGTGAGGAACGCCATATTCCCCTGAAAATCTGCCGTACCCTGCTCAACCTCGTACTTATCCGTGGCGTTGTTGATCTCAATGAACCCATCGGGCCGGGCCTCCTCGCGCCGCGCAATCTCCACATCATCCACGGCGCCACGAGTTGCGCGGATCTTCCTCGAATTGAGCGCGTGCAACGCCTTCGACCGCCGATGGTTGATCTCATCCTGCGGGCTCTTGAGGTCGCGCACGAACCCATAACGGTCGTCGTCCTGATCCACCATGTTCGAATACATGATGAGGCGGCAGGCGGATTTGCCCTTGTTATCCTTGAAGGGCGACGGGCCGCGCTCAAGCTCGATATCGCCCGTGAAGAAGCAATACGACCATCCGCCGGCCTCGCGATACCAGTGCTCTACGACGCGGACGGTGCGCTCACGAACGTTGACCCATCGCATTTGCCGGTCGGCTTGAGTGGGCCCATCATCAAGGCCGCCGTTCTTTGCCACGCCGTCGCGGACAGCCGTCGCGCTTTCAGGCCAGAGATCGGCAACGAGGCCGTAATCCATCCATTTGTGTATGCCCATGTACGTAGCGTCCGAAAAGTCAGCCCGCATGGAACGTGGGTCATAGAAAAACTCTCGTGGATCGACGCGGTTGATCGAAATGTCGGGGTCGCCCTCGTCACCGGGCTCCACGACGATCTCAAGCCCGCCAATCGCGGACGTGGCGCCATCCTCCGCGCAATCGGGCGAGATGGATTTCCAGTCGTTCTGATCCAGCACGTAGTTCAGCACGGCGGTCGCGAGTTCGGCGCCGTCCTCGTGCTTGGGCGTGCGCGCGAACCCTTTGGGGTCTTGGCGCAGGCGTTCCAGCAGGCCGACCACGGCGTTGATCTTCCGGCTGACCCGGTTGAACGTGACGACGGGCTGACCGCGACTGCGCAGCTTCCTGATCTCGCGCTCGGTCCACTGTGAACCATGGCGATACCGGCGCGACTGCTGCGCCTCCTCGATCTCGGCCGTCTTGGACCCGAGATAATCCGAATACTGGCGACGAAAATGCTCAAGCCCGTGCCTGTCGAGGCCGTCTTCCGTCGAGCCGCGCGCGCCCCGCGTCTGTCGCTCAATCGAGCCTGACGTTTCGGCCATGTGGCGCTCATTGCGCGGCATACGGGTATTCATGGCCCGCACGTCACCGGGCGCTACCATTTTCTCGCCCGGCGCGAGGCCCATCGGTCCGATTGTCATGCCGTCCAGCCGCGTGCGGGGTTAGTCATGGGGACTGTGTACCGCAGGCAGGGGTTCGGGGATAGGTGGCGCCAGAAGCGACCGCAGGGCGAACGCGATGCTGTGGTATCGAACACCGTCAGTGCCCGGCAATCGCGCGTATGCCTCTGCCTCGTCCGCTAGATCAACGAGGCGCTTTTTCAGGGCGCGCAGTTCGTCCAGTTCTGCGTCGATTTCCTCAGCCATCTCGTACGCGGTCATCGTCAGTCCCCCATCATCCCATCACCATACACACGGTCGCCGGCCACGGCATACCCCGTTTCGTCATCCTTGTCCGGCTTGCGCGGCGGGCTCGCGGCTAGTGCCTTGTCGAGCAGCTGTCCGATCAGGCCGAGCGCGTCAACCTGATCGTCGTGGACACCGGCAGGGAACCTCAGCATTTCGGCTTCTAGCGCAGTACGCCAACCAGCGTCTGCGGGAACGCGCAGACCTCTGCTTGCAATCATAGCGCGGAAAGACTGCGCACGGGTGGCCTTGTCGCCCCGCGTCGGAAACTGCTCCCGCACCGTGTACGCGCGCCGCTCCTGCATCGTCCGCTTGAGGAACGGACCCACGCCGGATTTGATCTGCCCCAACTCCTCCGCCCATCCCAGCGGGCGCCACTTCTTCACGAGATCGCATAGCGCATCCACCCACACATCGGACGACGCCTGTTGGCGCCAGAGATCGACCAGCCAGGGGTTGTCGTCGGCGTCGAGGCCAACCACGGCATGGACCGTGTAATCGCCGCCCTCGCTCGTCACGGCGTAATCCGAGCCGCCGTAGAACCGGAATGCTCCAGCAGCCTCGCGGGCGTTAGCGGGGCTGCTCGTGACCGGGATCAGCCATTCGGCGCGGAAGAAGTCTCCGGTGTCGGGCGTCGGCTCTTGCTGGTAGAGGGCCGACCACGAGCGAGTGTCGAGAACCGCGTGCCGCTCCCGCAGGCGAGCGCCGTATCGATATGACGGATCGTCGTCCCATAAATACTGGCCCGGTAAGCGGCCGAGCGGGTCTCCAGTGCCAGCGAGTGCAGGGATTGATAATACGTCCCATCCATCTTGATTATCCTCCGAATAAATGCCGTCGCGCTCAAGTAGACGTCCAGATAGGTCGTCTTCATGCCAGCGGGTGTTCACTATAGTTTGCTGAGAACCGGGGATTAGTCGGTTTTCGAAGTCGTCTTCGTACCATCCCCATATGCGGTCACGTACGAGCTTACTATCAGCGTCTTGCCTTGAGCGGATTGGATCATCCACAAGGCCGAGTTTTGCGCGGAAACCCGCGATGCCAACACCAACGCCAGCAGCGAGGTATTCGCGATCCGTCGTCGTTGACCAGAGTTCGACAGCAGTGCCCGACAGGCCATAGCCGAGGGTATTGCCGTGGTCCGACGAAAGACCCCTGACCTTACGACTGAAACGTTGGGCGAGTTGGGCGTTGTGCGATCCGGCAAGGACGTTTCCTCCATTCGTGTGGGCGAGATACCACGGCGGGAACAGAACCGACGCGAACGTCGATTTGGCCGACCCTGGCGGCGCGTAGATCATGAGCTTTCTGATCCGCCCATCGGCCACGGCCTGAAGGTGCTCGATCATCACGCGATGGTGCAACTGCGGCTTCTGCCCGGCGGGCATCGCCATCTCCACCCACGCCATAAACGAGCGCCGGGCCAGCCGACGCTTTAGGAGGATCTGTGCGGCCTCTTGGGGGGTCACGCGGCCTCAGGGTCGATTGCGTCGACAAGCACCCGCGCACGGTATTCGAGATCGCCAAGGCCATCCGACATTGCCAACTCGCGCACGATCTCCATAAGCGCCTTGTGATGGTTCACGGCACGGACGATGAAGGCGGCCTGCTCTGGATACAGATCTACGAAATCAGCCTCTTCGTAGTCGCTTACCTCTCGGATCAGCAGCTGTTCGTCTCTATCAGTAATCTTCGTGTCGCCGTAGCTTTCGGTCGTATAAGACCATGGAAGGCACAGTTTGCCCGACGTGCGCTTCGTCGTCATCTCGTCATCTCCCGTTTCGATACGTCTGTATGCCCCATCGCATGATTAGTGTCAACAGCTAATCGTCGTCGGATAGGCAGGAAAGGGCCGGCAGGGTTAGGCGTCGGGTTTTTCGGCGCGCCCTAGATAGGCGATCCCGGCGGCTGTTGGCTCATATCGCCTGCGTGCCTCAATCCCGCGATAGCTTTCCTTGACGTATCCAAGCTCTAGAAGCTTCTTCATGCTTGCAACTCGCCAGAAATATTGCTGACCTCTTGATTTATATGTCAAGCACTCGGCAAGAGCCTCGCGCATATTCTTCGTAACCGCCTCACTCATCGCCATCTCCCGTTGGCAGCGCAACCTTAATCAAATCCTCGTCGCTCACCTGATCCGCAGACCGCGCAATCGAGCCCTTGTGCTGCACCTGGGCGAGCTTGGGCGCGAAATACGGGGCGGCCATGTTTGCTGCCTGTAGGCGCATATCGGGCTCAGGATAGATCGTGTGCTCCGTCACGTCGCCAGTGATCGGGTTAACGGTCTTGTGAACCTGTGGCTCACCACGTGCGAACGATAGCAGGATCTCGTGGGGAAGCAGGCCGGTTGCGGAGGCCGTCTCGACCGCTGAACGGGCAAGCTTGTTCCGCGCCCCCGGAGGACGCCCCCGAGGGTTGTTCGTTTTGCCGGGGCCTACAGAGCCGCCCATGACCGATCCTGTTGTATTTTAATCTCACCCCTATTTACGCGCTGTCGGCCGCCTTGACCAGAAGCTCGCCAAGCGCACGAAGCCGCGACCTGTCCACCATCGAGGCGGCATAGTCCTCAAGCCAGTGGAACAGGTCGTCGTAGTTGCCGTCCGAAACGAGAAGATCGGCAAATTCCGTGAAGAACTCCCCGGCGCCTTCCATGTCGCCAACCAGGTCGTTCGCAATCTCAGAACCCGAAATGTGAGCCCGAACCAAAACCATCACCGTCACCCCGCCAAAACGTAAATCACCAACCCGAGCAGCGCCGGCCACAGCACGAGCGCCAGGACGACGCAGACGGTGAGCCGGCGGCTGTTCATGCGAACTGGTAGCCAGCGGCGGCGATACCAGGCGCGAACAAAGCCACCTTAGTGCGCCCAATCGAGTAGTGGCGGCACCGCGCCATAAGCTCGCCCACGAATGCCTCTCGGTCCATCGTGTCGGCGCCGACAGCGAACCGCAGAAATACCTCCGCAGCCATTTGAGGATCGCTCAGCAGCCGCGTCGCGAGTTCGTCTGGCGTCTCGGGTGCGGGCGCTGGTTCGACGGGCGTAGGGGCCGGCAGAGAGGTGCGTTCGATCGTGTCGAGCCGTTCGCGCAGCTTGGCTATCTCGCCGGCCTCAAGATGCAGCCTTTCACTCATGGAGTTTATCGTCGGCACGAGCGTCCGGTAAAGCTCGCCCCACGTCACGATCCCGTTGTCCGTCGCCATCGCCATAACCCCCGTCCGGATCATTCCGGTTTCTGTGTATCCCATACCCACGTTTGTGCGTCAACTCCCATATTTAGGTTTGTGCGAATTTACCAAGCCAAGAGGCGTATAGACCTAAAAACAAGATATTTTTCATTTGATATATATATAATAGATATCATTAGATAATTACACCGTTTTTAGGACTTACGGGCCACTTGATTGGCAAGCTCGCAGAAATGGGAATATGAGATTGACACATAGAAAAGCGCGCTCTATCTAGCGGATGGAAACGAGGAATAAGCGTATGACGATGCTGACGATTGAGCACTGCCGGAGGGTCGCCGCCGGCACCCCCGACACGTCATCTGGGGAGTTCCGTAGTGCTGTAGCCGCCGTGGCCGCGTGGATGAAAAACGCCGTTGACCCATGCGCGCGCATGAACCTGGCCGATCTGCATTCTGCCCTGCTGGCCCATGGCGAGCCCGTGAAGCCCCGCAAGCCTACCCGAGAGGAATTGTCCGCAATCCGGCGGGAAGCCAGCGCGCGGGGCCTTGTGGCGCGCGCAAAGTCGTCTCTGCGCAAGAGGGTCCCGGCCAGCCGGTCGGGCATTGTGAACCTGTCCGACAAGAAGCCCGCCGTGTTCGATGCCGCCCTTGAGATGATCGAGGATGGCGAGATCCACTGCACGCATTTCGCGACGAGCGCCGGTTCGGACGGTGAGGTCCGGTCGATGTCCGTGACGTGGGCCGGTTACATCATGCCCGCATGGGCGACGATCCGGGAATGCCCGTGGAAGTCCAGGCGCCAGCAGGAGGGTGAGCGGATATGAAAACCGCAGCTAATTTCGAGGAGCGGGTTGAGGCGCAGAAGGCCATGATCCGCAGTGGCGATAAAGCCACGGTTCCGGCCGGCGACGGTGCGTATCAAGAGGCAGCATTACGGCTAGTCGAGGCCGGCGAAGCGCACGCTGTCGAGATCGTACCCGGCCAGAAGTGGGAAGTGCGGCCAGGGCCTGGCGAGAGCGACTATTATTTCCCGCTCGTGAGCCGCCTTAAATCGCGGATGATGGGGAGGATGTTCACATGACCGCGACCGGCCTCGTCGGATCGAGCGCCGTCATCGACCGCCTGCGCAGAACCGGCGAGCACGTCCTGAAAACGCACACGCGCAAGGGCGTCGTCTGGCACTACAGCGGCGGCGGAATGAGCGTGATCGAGACACCGTGCGCGGAGCGTCTCGTCACGCGCGGGATCATCGTGGCGCGCGAGGCATCGGGCCAGAGTTTCGAATTGGCGGAGGAGTGGAAATGACGAACGAAACTGGACTGGACGCGGCCGTAAAGCTGTTCAGGCGAGAGATGCCTGATTGGACGTATTATTCGTTCCGCACACATCGAGGCATGACGCGTTTTATAGCCGAGATAGCGCGTAAGGCTGACAACGAGGACGGTGAGGAACGGCATGGTGGGCGTGGAGATACGCCGCTCGTCGCCATGCAAAACGCTATTCAGCAGGCGAAGCTGGCGGAGGGGTGGAAATGATGTGGGCGGCACGTTTTTGGTCCGTTGGATGCGGCGAGTTCACGCAAGAATTTGAAACAAAAGAACTGGCAATGAAGGCAGCAGAAGAATGGCACAAAATGTGTAGAGGACACATGATCTGTAATTCAACATTCATTTTTCAGGTTAGAACATGACCCTCGCGAACCCCGACCACATCGACGCCAAGAAATGGCTAACAAAAGCCCGCCGTCGCCTACAGGTTCCGCCAACGAACCGCGATCTGCGCAAGTGGACCATGCTAGATTTCAAGCTGGCATGGACGCTGCGTCTAAGTCTGAACCGCGAAGAACTCTTGGGCATACTAGAGATCGCCACAAATAAGCGTTTCGACACCCGAAAAGATATTGACGTATTCCTGTCTATGATGGCTAATCACATCGACGGGATGGAAATGGGAGAATGACGATGACGAAATTGCCGAGGAATGATGCGGGGCTGCGGGAGGACGGCGCCGAAAAATGGTCTGTCGCGTCGGGCTTCCCGCATACCGCAGAGTCGTCCGCTGCGTGGATGGACAGTGCCGCCATGTTCTCGCGCAACGCAGATTTCTACCGAGGGATCGTGGTGCAGATCGGCGAGATGTTCGGCGACGCCGCCAAGACAAACGACGACGGCTCGCTTCAGGACAGCGTTCTTGCTCTAAAGGTTCCCGGTCTGGTCGCCACCGTCCTCACCAAACAACCCGCATCCCAAGAGCTGTCAGCGGCCGGGGTGGTGGGCGACATGCACCAGGCCATCTACGGCGAGCCTGGGATGCCGAAGGAGATCACGCCCCTATCTTGGCTTCGGTCGATGCTCGATGCCTGCGATACGCAGGAAGCCGTCAAGTCTCTCGGGGGCGACGATCCCGAGGCTTGGGGCGAGATGTGCGGCGAGGTTCGCGCCATGGTCTCGGCTCTGGATCGCCTCACCCTCACCCCGGCAGCCCCCAAGACGCCGGATGCCGGGGTGGGGGGCGCACGGATCGCGCAGGCTCTTAGTACCGCCGATTGGTCCGGCGCGAGCATTGGCAACAAGGCTTTGATCTCGGCCGCCATCGCCGCCCTCGCCCAACCCGCCCCGGTGGATGAAGACGAGACGGGGGTGCGGGAGGCGCTGGCGTGGTACGGCGAACAGGCCCGTCTCGCTCGGCTGATCCACAGCGAGGGCGATAGCGGCAGGCACGCGCTTTCGGACGATGGCGGCAAGCGCGCTGCTGCCGCCCTCGCCCCCCAGCCGCCCAAGGCCGAGACACTGGCAGGGGTGGGGGACGACGAAGCGTTCGTGAAGTGGTTCGGGAAAACGTCGCTGGGGCAGGGCGATAGAGGATTTGCCGCTTCTTGTTTTTATGCGGGGCGTCAATCCGCCCTCTGCACCACTACGAACGGGGGGCAAGCGTGATGGATCGCCCTCTCGTCGTGACCCTTTGTGGGTCATCCCGGTTTCCCGACGCCTTTGCACTGGCGAACATGCACCTCACGATGCGCGGCTGCGTCGTGATCAGCCTCTCGTGCTTCGGTCATGCCGACTATCCGACTGGCGCCAAATTTCTGACATCGGACGGTGACGAAAACACTCCCGAGAAGAAGCATCTCGACACGATCCATTTCCGCAAGATCGACATCAGCGACGCGATCTATGTCGTGAACCCCGGCGGCTACATCGGCTCCAGCACGAAGCGCGAGATCGAATACGCCCGGTCGCAGGGGAAGGCTGTCGAGTGGATGTTTCCTGACGCCGCCCTCTCCACCGCCCCAGCGGCACGGCCAGGAGACGGGGTGGAGCGGGCCTGGACGATACAGCACGCGTTTCTTGCTGGGAAAGAACAGGCTTTCGAGCAAGCGAAACAGATCGTTTGGGATACTGCCAGCACTGGCGAGGCTCACGCCAAGATTTTGGATTGCCTAATGGCGGTCCACAGAGCCGTCGCAGTTGCACCTGCGGGTGAGGTGCAGTCATGAGCGCCTCTCGGATCAAGCGCGTCGAATACGATCGCGGTTTTAATGGCTGGATCGCACGACACAAGGACGGAACCGAGATTGCGAAAGGCTTTCGCTGGGCAACTCGTCTAGCTGCACGCACAGTCGTTCATGAAGCCGATTGTCTCGCGGAGCGCCCCGTCCCCGCCGCCGCACCGGCCGCTGACGGAGGGCGGGCGTGATGGCCTACTGGGACACGCCCGGCCGCTCCGACGAGTGGTACACCCCGCCCCAGGTCTTCGCGGCGCTAGGCTGCCGGTTCGACCTCGACGTGACCCCGGCACGCCACGGCTCTGCACACGTGCCTGCCGACCGGCTTCTTGCCGGAGACGGCCTTACCGAACCCTGGGCCGGCTTCGTCTGGATGAACCCGCCGTTCGGCGGGCGCAACGGGATTGAACCCTGGCTTACCCGGTTCTTCGAGCACGGCAACGGTGTCGCCCTGACGCCAGATCGCACCTCGGCGCCGTGGTTCTGGTCAGCTTGGGAACGAGCCGACCGCATCCTCTTTACGCGCAAGATTAGGTTCCTGCGGCCGGATGGATCGGAAGGCGTGTCGCCGTCCAACGGGACCGCGCTGTTCGCATCCGGCGCCCGAGGCATCGACGCCTTGCGGGAGGGCGCCAACAACGGCTTTGGCATCCTCGTCGCTCCTGAGAAGTGGAGAACCGCATGACCGCCCCCGAAGACCAGAACGGCCTGCGCGAGGCGCTGGCGAGGGACTACGTGCTCGTCAAGCGCGGCCTCTACTATCGCCCGAATTCCATGGGGTACACCGGCGTCTTGGACGATGCCGGCCGGTACACGGCGGAAGAGGCTAGGTTTCACAGCGACCATTGCGACGGGGTGAGGGGCATCCTCGCGAGCGAAGCACCCCGTTTCTCGCAGGCTTGCTGGCCGGAGATCGTCACCCGAACCCTGACCAACGACCTCCGCGCCGCCGAAGCCGAACTGGACGAGGAGCGCCAGGAGTCCGCACGCCTCGCACATCTCGCCGTCGTTCTGGAGTGCGAACGCAACGCTCATCACAAGGCGCTGAAACTGGCGATGCAGTTCGTGGATTGCGCCGCCGGTGAAGGGCTATCGTTCGACGCGGATGGGGACAGGCCCGCGATGGACGCGGCGGACGTGTGCTTCGCTGTCGCTGAAGCCCTCGGCATTGAGGATCTCGACAGTGATGCCTACCGCGCGCTCGTCGCCTGCTCCGCCCTCGCAACCCTCTCCCCGAAGGAGCACCCCCATGGCTGAGACAACGAGCGCGCCGAGCTTGCGGGAGCTTTCTGAGGCGGCGACGAAGGGGCCTTGGTACACAGTCGATACCCCATGGGGCGAAGGCGACTGGATCGTTGCCGGCAACCCCGACCCGCACGCGGGTGAATTCGTCTGCCTGTTCGACGGCTCGGTGATCGGGGACGACACAACGGACAGAGCCGCTGAGAACGCGGCTTTCGTTGCCCGCCTCGAAACCGACTACCGCGCCGGCCGCCTCATCGATCCCACCACCCTAACCGAGGCTGTCGCCACCGCACGGGCTGAAGGCTACGCAGCTGGCGCGATGGACATGCGGGATATGGCGGCGAACGCGATCAACGCCTCGGCTTATCACCCCTTCGGTAAGGAAGGTGACGCGCTCGCGGTAGCAACCCTCGGCATCGCTGCGCGGATGGTGCGCACGCTTTCCCTCACCCCCGGAGGCCGGACCGATGGCTAAGGGCACGGGACTGACGGAGGCGGAAACCGAGATCATTCGCCTGAAAGACCGAATTGACGAGCTACTAGAGGCCAACCTCAACGCAGAGGGACGAGCAATTTCCGCACACGAGAAAGGACGGCTGGAGGGACTGGCTGAAGCATCACAGATTATCCAAGCGCAAATCCTTGTCGATAAAGGAGGGGCCTCAGCGGCATATCGCCAAGTCCTAGCTGCTCGTACGGCCCCAGAGATCGGCACCTCACTAGGATCGCACCGGTTTAGGACAGCAGAGCCTTGCTTGTGCGGAGCAGAGGAAGGGCATCTGTGTCGGCGCGCTGACAAACGTTGCACCAAGCCTCCTGCCGGCCACGCCGCCCTCGCTGAACGCGGAGGGGCGGAGTGAACGCTCAGACGCCCATAGCCCGCGCCTTAATTCGCATCGCGGAACTTGAGGAGGAAAACCGTCAGCTGCGTGATCTGCTTGTCGCTGGCACAAGGGAGCCGCCGGCAAAATGGGGTCTGACGAAACGCGAGGCCGAATTGATGAAAGCCTTGGCAAGCGCGCACCCCTGCCTGCTGACCACGGAACGCGCGCTCGCAACGGTTTGGCCTGACACGGTGCCGGTCACGAGCATCCTGACCGTCATCATGTGCCACATGCGCAAAAAGCTGAACCGGCACGGCGTCGAGATCGAAACCGTGTGGGGACGCGGATACCGGCTTTCGGATGCGGCTGCGGTCGCGATGAAAAAGCACGATTAGCTGAGCTGGGTTCGATTTCTCGATCCGGGTCCGATTAGCTGTTGACACTAATCACCGGACGCCGTACACCGGAAACACGGGCGACGAGGCCCGCACGGGAGACACGAGATGCTCGAATTTCTGCTAATCACAGGCCCCGCCCTGCTAGTCGGCGCCGCGCACGCCGTCGTGTGGACGTTCTGGCCGCAGGTGCGCTCATGACCCGCGATATGCCCCGCGTGGGCGCCCTCTACCGCCGCGTAGGCGGCGGATACATCACGCTCCACGTCGGCCTGAATGACGAGTGCAGCGCGCGGATCATGGCGGATATGTTCGACGTGGGGTTCACCACGGGGTTGATGCCGGTGGCGTCGTTTTGGGAGATGGTCGCATGATTGATCTGGTGGCGCTGGAAGCTGATCTGAAGCGAAACCGAGAAGCGCTTGAGGTGCGCCGAAAGGAGCTTTACCGCCTATTTGACGCGCTCAAAGCCGAGATCGACCAAAATGTTGAAATCGAGAACGCGCTTTATGAATGCATTCTCATCATATCGCCCAGCCTCGACAAAACCACCTGACGACGCCTAAACACGCGTTCGGGAGACGCGCGGGGGATCATGCCAGACGAATTTGATACGGACGCGCTCCGGCGCGATAATCCCCTGTCCGCGTACCTCCCGACGAGAGGCGTGACGCTACAGAAAAACGGGCGCGAATTTAAATCCTGCTGCCCGTTTCATTCCGAGAAATCGCCGTCCTTCACGGTGTATACGGGTCGCAAGGGGCACCAGCTTTTCCGGTGCTTCGGCTGCGATGCGAGCGGCGACGTCATCGAATTTGTCTCGCGTTTCGATGGCGTCCCGTTCGCTGAAGCTTGCGCCATTTTAGGTGGCGACCGCGCCCCGCCAGAGACCCGCCCGGCACCCGTCGAGATGCCCGCGGCCGCTGACCCATACGCCGATTGGCGCGCGGTCATGCCGCCGTCCGACGCGCCCGAGATCCGGCCCGGCGAGCGCACACCGCCACTGTTCAATCCAAAATCCGAGACGCGCCCCGTCACGTCGTACAGCCCGACGCTGGTGCACCCGTACCGCCGCGCGGACGGAAAGCTGTACGCTTACGTCCTGCGGGTGGATATCGACGGCAAGAAACTCACGCCCTGCATCGCTTGGTGCCGAAACGAAAAGACCGGGCAAGAGGGCTGGTGCCACTGGACGCTGCTGGCTCCGCGCCGGCTGTATGGTGCCCACGACCTGGCCGCCCGCCCCGACGCGCCCGTGATCGTTGTCGAGGGCGAAAAGTGCGCCGACGCCCTCGCCGTCGAGATGCCCGATCACGTCGTCGTGACTTGGCCCGGAGGTGGTAAGGCGGCCGGCAAAACGGATTGGTCCCCTCTTGCCGGAAGACACGTCACCATTTGGCCGGACCGCGACCCGGAAGGCGAAGCGACCGTCACAGGATGGCGCACGACGGGCGGCGAGGCGCGGCCGGGACTTCTCGACCTGATCCCCACTCAAGCCCGCGTAGCGCGCCCTGACGCAATCGAGCGCCCCAAGGGATGGGACTGCGCCGACGCGATAGCTGAGGGCTGGACCGGAGACGACTGCCGGCGCTGGCTGGACGCGCAAACTGCGACCGTCGAGATGCGGCCGACGGCCCAAGAGAAACCAGCAGCGGACGAAACGGAACCGTCGGCGCGCGCCGCACCCCGCCCCCGCGCCATCCCCAACACCAACGTCGTCGCGCTCGACGGCGGCAACGTGCGCGGGACAGCTTTCGACTACCGCGCCGAACTCGAATTTGACAGCAAGGGCAAGCCCGACCCGAAGCGCGCCCGCAACCACTTCCTGTTCCTCGCGCACCATCCGAAATTTGCCGGCGTGTTCTGCAAAAACACGTTCACCGGTATGATCTCGGTCCGCCGTCGTCCGCCGTGGGACAACTCGCCGGGGCCGTGGGTGCCGCGCGGGCTGGCCGATAACGACGTGACCCGGTGCGCGCTTGCCTTGGACCATTACGACACGTCATTCATGGTCGTTTCGCAGACGGCTATCGGTGGGCTGATCATGGCGGCGGCCGAGGAGCACCAGTTCAACCCGGTCGCGGACTATCTGCGGGCACTGAAATGGGACGGCACCGAACGCCTGCGGTATTGGCTGACAGAGTATTTCGGGGCCGAGCCGATCACATACCATTTCACGGTCGGGCAACGGTGGATGATCGCCGCCGCCGCCCGCGCGCTCACGGAAGGGTCGGCCGTCGAGAAGGTTGACACCATGTTGATCCTTGAAGGGCCTCAGGGGTTCTACAAATCGACGGCGCTGGAAACTCTGGCGACGCTTGGCGGCGAGCGCATGTATACCGACAGCCTGGACGGGTTTGGCGGCAAGGACGCGGCCATGCAGACGAACGGGTGTCTCATTGTGGAGATCCCCGAACTCAACGGCATGGGTGCGAGGTCCGTCGATATGGTCAAAAAATGGATGTCGTCCAAGGTTGACCGCTACCGGCCGCCATACGGGAAAAATGTGGTCGAGGTTCCGCGCCGGTTCGTCTGCGCCGGCACCGTGAACCCGAGCGGGCCGGGATATCTCCACGACGCGACGGGCGCCCGCCGGTTCTGGCCTGTCGCCTGCCGCAAGCCGTGCGACTTGGCGGGCCTTGAGCGCGACCGGGATCAGCTATGGGCCGAGGCCGTGCACCTGTTCCTTGCCGGCGAGCAATGGTGGCTGAAGGCCGACGAGGTTCCCGACGCGACCTATCAGCAGTCCTTGCGCTACCATGACGACCCGTGGGCCGGCAGGATCGACAGCCGCATGAGAGATGCCGGAACGCAAGAGTTGACGCTTAGCGACCTGTTTGACGCGATCCAGATGCCGCTGCATCGGGCGAGCGCCGAGGACAAGCGCAGGATTTCGGACCACATGAAGACCCGTGGGTGGCCGATTATACGGGATGGGAGGGGTGAGCGATGGGTGCGCGGATGAGCGAGTGGCGGCCGATTGAGACGGCGCCGGAAGACGAACTCGTTTGGCTGTTTGAGCCGCATTGCGAGGGAGGTTTTATGTTCGCAGGCTTGTGTTGTAGTAAGACCGGAATTTGGTGGAATAATCTTGACGATCAACGGCAGCACCCCAGCCACTGGATGCCCCTGCCGGACGTGCCATGAAACGCGTCGCCCTCTCCGATCAGATCGCCGCCGTGGACGTCGCAGTCGCCAGCATCGAGGCGGTTCTACGCGAGCGCGATTTCTACCGTCTGTATCCGCGCATGGTTGATTTCGAGATCGACAATCTGCGGGCCGTCGCGCGGACGTTGGCGTGGTTCCAGACACATGAGCAAACGATCCGGGATGCTATATCTAGCGCCCGGCAGCTTGACGCCGCACAACAGGTGCCGTAAATACGGGCTCGCGCTCCTCCCGTGCGCGTTTCGTCATCTCCCCCGCCCGCCGCGCTCGTCACGCGGCGGGCTTCTTTTATGAGCCGTATCGTCCGGCGAAACGGGCAGTCAGGATCTTATCCCATTTCTTCAGGCCGAGATTTGCTTTTTCCTCATTGCAGGGCCGGCAGCAGAGGATCAGGTTTTCAGGATCGTTCGTGCCGCCGCAGGACACGGCTTTGATATGGTCTCGCGTGGCCTGCCGAGCGTGCCCGACTTCGCGCGACATGGGCTTGGCGCAATAATGGCACAGCCCGCCTTGCTGCCCCCAGCGCAATTCCATCAGCGTTTTACGTTGGCCGATCCGGCCCGGCTTCGTGGTCACGGCAGCAGAGCCATGGCCTCGTCGGCGGAATAGACCACGGCAGCTATGCAGCCGCAGGACGCCGCAGCCGCGATGAACGCTTTTTGTTCGGGCGTTGTGCGGACGCCGGGGGTCTTGACCTCGAAGCCGACCCACCGGCCAGCGTTCGTAAATCCCTGAACGTCCGGGGCCCCGACACAGAGGCCGGCAATGAGCGGACGGGGGTCGGATATCACCATGGCGCCATCTCGCCGCTTGGTGGCCTTCCCAACCCATCCACGGCCCGTGTTGGATCGGAACAGCCGGTGCCCCCGCTCGCTCGCGCGCAGTAGGATTTCATTGATGATATCTTTTTCCTGTTTCATCGCAGCAACTCCCGTTTAATCCGTTCACGTTCAGTCTTCTCGCGATACCGCTGCGCCCGGTTCAGCTTCAGCCGCTTGGCGCGGTCCTCAGCAGTCAAGGCGCGTTTCAGAGTAGCAGCGGCGACCCTCGGCTGTGACAGGGCCAAAATCCTGCCAACCGGCACGCCAAGCACTTCCGCGATCCGGCCATCTGTCACGCCATCTTTCATCATGTAATAGGCCATCGACTTCATGTGCGGCGTCATCTCAGGTGCACCGACGCGCGCTCGTTCGCCCTGCGGTTCGCCGCGCTCTCGCGGATCGACCACAGCTTTTGGGCCCACGCCTCCGGTTTCGCGTACCCGCGCGCCCGACCCACGTCCGCCAGATCCTTGACCGTCTTGCACGCGTGCTCCTGCATTTTCCGTGAGCGGCGCAATGCGTCCGCGTCTACCTCGACAAGCTCGCCCTCGCCCACCGTCAGCGCGCGCGGGATCGCTACGGCCTGCGGTTTCTCGGCCCCGCATTCGGGGCATTTTCGCATGATCGCGCGATAGGTGGCGAAACAGTGCGAGCAGACCGTAACGGCAACCTCGGCTTTTTGGTCGCCCTTTTTGCGGCCCTCAAGCGTCCATGTGCGGTCGTCGTCCGGCAAGCCGTGGGCCTCAATGTTGCCGGCGTGGTCTAGGATCACCGCCGCGTCGGGCTTTTTGCGGAGGGCGCGGCCGACCTGTTGCATGTAGAGGGCAAGCGATTTCGTGGGTCTGGCGAGACCGACGCACTCAATCGTCACGTCCCTGCCGGCCTGCGCGGCGAGATCGTATCCCTCGCCAAAAAGGGCAACGTTCGTCAGGACCGAGATCTGCCCCTCGGCCATCGCAAGGGCGGCAGCTTTTCGTTCATGCGTTGGCGTTGTTCCGTCGAGATGGATCGCCGGTACGCCTGCTGCATTGAACGCATCAGCGACGTGCCGTGAGTGAGCAACAGAAACGCAAAAATAGATCGCTCGCTTTCCCGCTGCATATTTTTGATAGTGCCCCACCATGTCGCCGACGAGCGTGGGACGGTCCATTTCTTCTTCGATTTCCTCGACGGCATAATCCCCCCCTCGCGTTTTCACGTCACCAAGCGCGGGCGTCGTCGGCGCGAATGCCCGATACCGCGACAAGTATCCGTGATCCATGAGCCAGGCGACGGACGGGCCGGGGATCAGGTGAGTATACGGAGGGTTAAGGGGCTTTCCATCGAGGCGGTCTGGGGAAGCATCTAAACCTACCACCTTCGCTCCGACCTCTAGCGCCCAGAGTATGACGCGGAGCCACCCGCCAGAGGCGCTATGCTTGCATTCATCGATAAACACGACCGTTGGAAAACAGCCGGCAGGAACGCGCGGCAGTCGGTTCTTCAGCGTGTCGATGGCGCAGATTTGGACGTGCTTGTACGGGTTGAACGGCTTGCCCGCAGCGATGATACCGTGATCGACGCCGATCCCGTAAAACGTCAGGCTCGTTTGCTCCACGAGGAAGTCCCGATGGCAGATGAACCAAGGCCGTCCGCCCTTCGCGAGCGCGCCCTTGACCATGAGCGAGGACATGAACGTCTTGCCCGACCCGGTAGGCGACTGAAGGATCAAGGCGTCGTGATGCTTGAGGCTTGTTCGGGTTTCGTGGATCATATCAAACTGGAATTGGCGGGCGTCCATCACGCCACCCCCAGCGCACGCATCACCGCCGGCACGTCAGCCCCCGCGCGGATCGCCCCCTCAATAATCGCCGCGTGCCGTTCCTTGGGCACGTCGCCGTCCGGCCAGCGATAGACCGTCATCGTTTCGACGCCGACCGCCCGGCAGAATGACCGCAGCCCGCCGAACGGCTCCACGAGCGACGCATGCCGTACAGGGCGCTTGTTTCCTGGCCGGTTCTCTCTCTGCCAGACCTGATAATGAGACCCGCACAGCCCGCGATATTTCGCCGGCCGGTCGCACCCCGGTTCACTGCATGTCGTCATATCTGCGCCTCCTAGAAATCTGATATCTCCGTGTTGACACTACGTCAACGCCGTTTATAACGGTGCTTGTGATGACGACACGGGAGACGACAAATGACGACACGCGAAATTCTCGCTGAAATTGACATGCGCGGTTTGACCGTGTGTGTAATCCGCGTGCTTGAGCCGGGCCATATTGAGGCGTGGTCGTGCGCAATCGGTGCCGATAAGTCGCATGTGACCGGCCCTTCGTTCGATGCTGCGCTGTTCGCGGCTTGGCAGGCTCACACGGCGCGGGTGGCGGCATGACCATCCAATACCACCCCGATCTAATCCAAGGATCAGACGAGTGGCTGGCGGCCCGCTGCGGTATGCTCACCGCGTCGGAAATGAAACTGATCCTGACGCCGACCCTCAAGCCGGCGAAAAACGATAAAGAGCGCGCTCACCTGTACGAGCTTCTCGCCCAGCGCATCACGCGTTACGTCGAGCCGCATTACGTGGGCGACGACATGCTTCGCGGCCAGGATGACGAGGCAACTGCACTCGATATCTACGCAGAGCACTATGCCCCGATCCACGACATGGGGTTTATCACCAACGACAAATGGGGCTTCATGTTGGGGTATTCTCCCGACGCCCTCGTTGGCGACGTGGGGCTAGTCGAGGTCAAGAGCCGCCGGCAGAAGTATCAGGTTGAGACGTTCCTTATCCACGTCACGGACGGCACCATTCCGCCTGATTACATGCTGCAAATCCAGACTGGTCTGCTGGTGTCGGAACGCAAGTGGTGCGATCTGGTGTCCTATTCTGCAGGCCTTCCGATGGCGGTTATCAGAGCGTATCCCGATCCGGATATCCATAGCGCGATTATCGACGCCGCGAACGGTTTCGAGGATCGGATCGGCTCGGCTCATGGGCGGTATCGCGCCGTGGTCGAGCATTCCAACGCCATCCCCACCGAGCGCGTCGCACGGGAGATCATCGTCTAATGGATATGACAGCGCACGTTGCGCCGAAAAGCAACCAGCTAAACGCTGACGACTTGATCTCGTCTCCGCGCACGATCAAGGTCACAAAAGTAAGCGGCACGGGCAACTCTGACCAACCCGTGGCGGTCTATTTCGAGGGCGACAACGGCAAGCCGTATCTGCCCTGCAAGTCCATGCGACGCGTCATGATCGCCGTGTGGGGCGCCGATGCCGCGCAGTACGTTGGCCGGCGGCTGACGATCTATTGCGATCCTGAGGTCGCGTTCGGCGGCATGAAGGTAGGCGGCATCCGGATCAGCCACGCGTCGCACATCGAACGCCGTGTTACGATGGCCCTGACCGTCACGAAGGCCAAGCGCGCGCCATTCGTGGTCGATCCGCTCGCCGCAGAGAAGCCCGCCGGGCCGAGTGCGCGGGATCGGCTGTATGCCGCCGCGCGTGAGGCCGCAGGCAGGGGCGTTGCCGATCTTGCTGTATTTTTGGACGGCCTAGACCCGCGCGCCGTTGCTGCCCTTGAGCCTATTTCTGACGAGCTTTCAACGCTCGCCGCCAAGATCCCCGCGCACGACGCAGACGGCGTGCTAACGGGCGATACCCCCGAAACCGACGACGACAGGATTTAAACATGGCACGTCAGCAGGGCTATATCGCGATGATCCCGGTGTTCATCCCGGTTCCGAAGAACGACCTAAAGCATCAGGTCGAGGTCGGCCGCGCGCTTGCGGAAGTCATCGACACGAAGGATCTCAGCACGATCATTTCGCTGCCCGGCGCCCGTTTCCACCCGCCCAAGGCCGGCAAGGATATCATTACGCGCTGGACGAGCGTTGAGGCGCCTGCGGGCGCCGCCGATGAGCCCAACGAAGCCGATACGGGGACGGGAGAAGATATCGAGGAAGTCGAGCAGCCAGTCTATCAGGCCAATCTTGACGCGGATGCATCAGGTCGTCCCTACGACGAGCCCGCCCCCGTCGAGCAGGACGAGGCCACCACTACCGGCCGCCGTCGTCGCCCGGCCGCCTGAACGAACGGGCCGCGCATACCCGCGCGGCCCTAGCCACGGAGAGAAATTATGACTGACAAGAAGCAAAATTACGTGGCGTGCGGTGTTTTCAATGGCCGCGACATCTCGGTTCCGGGGCACGCAAACTTCAGGGAGGCGCACCTATATGCGTCGCTTAAGGGCTGGACGGATATCGCCGTCCTGCGGTCCTAGTGCTTCATCGCGCCTAGCGCCTTAACGACGCTATCACCGATACTCTCAAGTCGCCCGCTGATCGTATCCAGGCGGGCGACCACTCGGTCCATGTCCTTCGACGTGCGTTCCTCGAGTGTATTCAATTCCGCCTTGGTCGCATACGTAGCCGAGACCGAACCGCGAAACTCGGCGTTGCGCGTTTCCATCATCGTCAACCCCGCATTGATCGAGACCTGAAACGCATCACGCTCGTTTCGGGTCTTCTCCTTTGAAAGGTTCCGCTCGTCGGTTAGTTCCTTGAACTCCCTGCGAAGGTCCTTCACGGCGTCCTGCACACTCTCGAAATCGCGGTTCTTCCCGCCAATCTTGAGCAGCCAGCCGCCGAAGCCGATCAACATGCCGATCACCGCAAGGACGGTGACGGGCGAGACCTGGGACTGCCACGAGACCCAATCGCTCACGCCGGCATCTTGCGTTCGGGCTTGGGCTTCAATCCAGACGGGGTAAACGATCTCAGCGCCAGGAAATCCCATTACGCTCGTGCCTGCTTAACCAAAATCCACGCCCGCAGAAGCGCGCTGATGCCCCGCCAGAGCACCAGCAGGCCGATGCCCACGAAGAACCACGTCTTGTGCTCGACAACGAACCCGACGACGCTCGCGGCCACGGCAAACGCCGACTGGACCTGTCCTGAGACCTCGTTAAATTTCGCGACGCCGCCCTGCACCTGATCCATGAGGCCGGACCCGCTCGCCCCACCCAGCCCCAGCGAGCCGAGGCCGGCTGATATCAGCCATTTGGGCGGCGTGAATAGCTCGGGAGCGTGCGCACTGGCGTCGGAAATCGACATCTGCGCCCGCTCTTGCGAGACGCGCACATGGGGCCACGTAGGCAGGCCGGCAAGGAATTGCGCGTCAACGCCGCCATCGCCAAGCCCGTTGTCCTTGCGGGCCTGAGCGACCGCTGCTTGCGTCTTCGAGCCGTCTAGGCCGTCCAGCAGGCCGGAATTGTAGTAGCCGCGCTCCTTGAGCGCCGCCTGCACGTCCCATAGGTCGGCGGACCCGTTCGAATGCAGGCCGGGGCGAGCCTTGGCGGCCGGACTACGTGGCGTGAACCATCTGGACCACCACGGAGCGGTGACGGACGCAGCGGGCACGGTTGGCGCTCGCGGGGCGATAACGGGCGTGGGAGCGGCCTCCTTGGCCCGCGGCGCGGTTTTCGTGCGCGCCCGGTCGGTTGATCGAGCCTTGGGCATGGCGACGCTGTACGGGGTCAGGAACTGATCTCGTTCGGCCCGACGACGCGGGATGATTTCGGCCGGGGTGTCCCACATCATAATAGCTTCGGCGCAACCAGCCCGGTCGCCAGCGTTGAGCCTGCGCAGAAAAGTGGAGCGCTTGAAGCCGCCGACCCCAATGTTGAATGCAACCGACACCAGCGCATCACGCTCGTTATCGGCCAGCGGAACCTTGACCGCCGCGAGGACTGGGCCGGCGTGGCTGTCGATGTCCTCGCGCAGAAACGCCTCCGCTTGGGCGCGCGTGATTTTCTGGCCTTTCGTGACGCCCTTCGTGTGCCCCCAGCCAATAGTCCAGACGCCCACGCTATCAAGGTAGGCGGTAAGCCTGACGCCCTCGCGCGCCTGGAGGACGGCCAAGCCGATATCGGAAACTAACGCCACGCCATCCCCCTCAGAGCTTGATGTACGTCGTTACCAGCATCAGCGGCGGAACGATAGGCAGCGGTGTACCAGACCCCGTATTCGCCACAGTCGCCGTCGCCGTGTGCGTGTGATCCGGCCGGCTGACATTGAACCCGTGGCTGTGCGCCGCGCCGTTCGTGCTCGTCGGAAACGACGTGCTGAAATTCTGGTTCGGATCGACGTAGAAGATCGAGGACGGGCCGCCGACCGTGACGTTAACGCCCTGGATCGGGATGCTGTGCGTGTGGTTGGACGACGCGGTTCCCGTCGTTCCGTCGACAGAAAACCCGCCGGCGCCCTGCATCGACACGGTAGCGGTGTGGCTGTGCGCCGGCAGATTTGCTTCCGAGATCATGACGGAGGCAATACCAGCCGTCGATCCGAGCTTGACGGACGATCCGCTCGTATTCCACGAGACGCCCTGATACGCGCCGCTCGCACCTGCCCCCATGCCGTCCATGGAAAACAGACCGCGCCCTCTGGTGTCAGGCAGCGACAGGGCCTTGCCGGCATCGTAGTCCGCCTGCGCCGACGCCCCACGCCCGTTCGCGACGACGAGCGCGCTATCCTCGTTCCACAGCGACAGATACAGCGCCAAGGTGTCGGAAGCCGCCCGCTCCGTCGCGCCGGACGTGGCGTTGCCGATGCTTCGACCGTTCGCGCGCACGTATCCCGCCCGCGATCCTGTAGCGTAAAACTGGATCATGGCCCCGGTCGGCACGGACGACGTGTTCTCGCCTGCTCCAGGATCGACAACAACAGGGTCCGTAAGCGTAATGTTGTCCGCCTCCCAAAGGATCGACCCGTTAGCGGGCGCCGTCAGAAGCCGGAACTTGAACGCCCCCGCGCCGTACATGGCCGGCAGGAGGCTGGCACCGTTCACCCGGATCGGATTGGCGTGCTCCGTACCGGCTTGGTAGTCAGCCGTCCTGTACAGCACAGCCGGCGTCGTGGTTCCGGCCTCGTAGACCATCAACGCCGCCGTGCGGATCGGGCGCCCGTTGGCGTCGAAGACCGGCGTGAGAGAGAATGGCGCGAGCATAGCGGTTAGTCCTCGGAACGGGGCTGGACGCGAAGCTGCATCGCGCCGGGATTTCGATCTGAGCGAAGGGCTACGCCGGCCAGCCTACCGATGGCGCCGGTCGGATCGCCCGAACCGGCCAGCCCTCGAAACGCGGCGGCTGCATCGGGGCGGGTGAGCAAGTCGGCCAGCTGGTCGAGGTTTCGGCCTAGACGCCACTCCTCGAGTTTCGCGATGATGCGCGCCGGCAGCTTGATCCCGCCCGTGGCGAGATTGGCCGCGAACCGTTCGGCAAGGCCGCCCTGCTTCATGCGGGCCAATTCCTCGGTGTTGTAGGCCGTTTTCGACCCAACCGCCTGCCTGCGCCCCATGGCCTCGAACACGTCCAGCAGACGATTGAACCCGTCCGCCACGGCATCGCCGGAAACCGCACGCAGGGCCGCGTCATTGTTGAGCGCTTGCTGCGGGTTGCCTCGGTAGGCCACCGCGAACTTGGCGCCCTGAGCGGCATTCGGTCCCGTCTGCAAGTCTTTTGCGGCCTTATTGAACACGCCCTCCGCATGCGCGCGCACAAGCTGGCGAGCAGCCCAAGGATTGCGCTCGGAAAGGCGCGCCATGGCATCGCCGATTTCGCGCTGCCCGTTTGCCAGCAGGTCGTCCCCGGTCGGGAACAGTGCCGATATCGCCTGCTGCGTTGTGGTGTCCTGAGCCGCGATCTTGCCCAGCGGTCCGCGCATCAGCGGTTCAAGGCGCTCCGTGCGCAACTGGGCCTGCGCCGCACGCGCCCGCTCGAGCGCGCCCGCAACGGCTGGCTCTGCGCCGTCTGCCGCCCGCGAGCCGGTCGCGGTAAATGCCGCCTCGTCCACGCTCGCGCGCGCATCGTCCAGATTTTCCGCCCGAAGGTTAGATGCCGACGCGGTGCCGGGCGTGCGTGCCTCGCGGGCCGTCTCGCTCATGCGCCGGGACACGAGGTCTTGAACCGCCACGCTGTCATCCGGGAGGCCGGCAATCGTTCGATTAAGCGATGGGTCGGATCGAATTTCGGCCAGCGTCCGCGCATACAGGGGATCGCCTGCCGCGAGAGCTTGCTGGACTTCTGGTGTGATCGAAGCGCGCTCGGCCTCTTGGTAGAGCGGGCGCGTCTCCCGATTGATGCCGGCTTGCGTGGCGCCGATCTCCTGTTCCGCCGCGCGCCCGGCCGCCGGTCCAATTGCAGACGGCGCCGCCGGAACCTCCGCGACTTCATCAAACGCCCTTCGCGCCGCCGCGTCCGTACGATCCCCAGCGCCTGCATAGAACGGGCGCATACGGCCCATGGCCTCGACGTGCCGCTGAAATCCAGACAGGTCCGTAACGCCGTTGGAGGCGGCGTCGATGGCTCCAGCCGTAGACAGTGGAACGTCAGCAGCCCTAGCGTCGTCCAAGAGCGCTTGAGCCCGCGCGATGACATCGGCGCGATCCACTTGGGGAATATCGTCAAGGGTGCGAGCTACAGTGCGCTGGGCCCGAGATGGCGCCTGTGCAACGGCAGCAGCGCCTACGGGAGCCAAGGCGCCGGCAAGGCGTGCGTAGGGCTCGGCTGCGGTCCCCTCCGTGATTTGTCCAGCGCCCTCGGACGCCAAACCCGACGCGGCCCCCACCGCCGCCCTGCCCAGCGCCGTCGCGCCGCCAATGGGCAGTGCCGCAGCCTGTCCCGCGAAATTCAAGCCTTCGGCCGCGAGTTTGCCAACGCGCGTTTCCGGCGGCGTGATCGGCACGAGCGATTGGAGGTTTTCGGACCCGGCCGCTTGGAGCGCGCTAGCGACCCCCGGGGCGGAGGCGCGGTTCTCAATCGCCACTTCGCCAAACGGACGCCCCTGCCCGATAGACTGCGAATAGTCCAAGCCTGCCTGCCCCAAGCGCAGCATATCGGCCGGCAGCCCCGCCGTGCTTGTGGCGGCCTTTGACAGGCCGGTTCCGATAGCCCGGAGCCCTTCCGTCGCGTACTCGCGAAACCCCCATTCCTTGGCTGGCGCGGTGGCTGGTGCGGGGGTATCATTGAGATACGGGTTTGACCCGCTCGGCGCCGACGAGGGCGCGTCATCGAGATACGGGTTGCCGCTCGCCATGCCTCAAGCCTTTTGGATCGCCATGCAAGGCGGGATCGTGTTCGCAGTCCTAGCAGGATCGCGCGCCGCCGTCACCGCTGGCGAGCCGGGGTTCGGTTCTGCGCCTGTGGTTGTCGGGCTCGTCCTGGCATGGGCGGCCACGGTGATCCTGTCCGCCCTGCTCGACATTACAGGCTTGACGGGTCGAAGCCGCGTCCGCGCATCTTCTCCAGCACCCTTGCTTGAGGAACGCCGGCCGCGATTGCCGCGCGAGCGTTCGCGATTTCGTCTGCTGGGGCGGGTTTGAGACGCACGGCGGCGTCGCGCTGGCCCGGCGCGGGCGTGCCGGCGGGCGGGCGTGATGTTGGGACTCGAACGCCCGGCATGTTCTCAAGCCCCGCGAACACCGGGTTCGCCGCTCCGTAAGCGTCGATCTGCGTCAGGAAGCCATCGTCCAGCCTGCCGCCGTGGGTGCGCTTGTAATCCACCATCTGCCGGTGGACTTCCTGCTGTCGCAGGGCAACGCGCTCCGCCATCTCAAGGATCAGCTTGTTTCCGGCAGGAGTGTTTTCGATATTCGGCCCGGTCTGTTCGATGAACTGGCGGTCTCCATTCGAGAACCCGCCCCCAAGCGAACCGCCGGCCTTGTCGAGGATGAACTGCGACGACAGCTTGCGGAAGCCCTCGTTCGCGCGTGCGCCGTCAGCCGCGCCGATCCCAAGAGATGCGGCGGCCTTTTTCGCGTCTGTCGCCAGCCCGCCAAACGTGCCCGAATAGAACGACGGATCATCGACAAGCTGTTTCATGACGCGGATTGAGGCGAGCGAAGAAGAGGCCGCTCGATTGCCCTCGCGTGTCTTCACCTGAAAATCGCCGAGGTCTTTTTGGGCAACCTTGTCCTGCTCGTTTTCCGCGTTGTTATTCGCGTTCTGCGTCACGCGAGTAGCGCCGGCCTCCGCCTTGGAGCGCGTATAGTCCAGCAGAGAGCCCGCGTAGCCGTTGCGCGACTTGGCGTATTCGTATTCCTGAATGATCGCCGGATCAGCGCCCTTGCGCTTTTCGGCAACCATCTCCTCGACGGACCCGCGATACCCGTTCGCGACACGCCACGCATATTCCTTTTGGTCGGGCGTCAGCTGCCGGTTTTCGCGGTCCATCTGAAGCTCGTTCGCCAGTAGGGCTTTCAGGCCTTCCTTCGCGCCTTCGGGGGCGGCCGGGTGAGCCATCGCCTTAATGAGCCACTGGACGCGCTGTGCCGATCCGGGCTGCATCGTTTGGAATTGAGCAGCGGCGGCGGGCTTCATGCCGGCCTGCACCAGAACTTGCGGCGCGGCTTGGGCGACCTGTACGCGCTGCTCGACGGGCACAGGGTCTTCTGCGGCCGGCAGGGTGAGGCTGGCGGCCTCTTGCGCGGGAGACACACGCGGCGCGGTCGCGGTCGGGCCCATTTGCGGCACGAACGACGGATCGGCGCTTGCGACCTGTGTCCGCGCCGCTGGAGCCGACCCGCCAAACCGGGACGTGCGCTCGGCCAGCACGGCGCCCGCCGTCTTAGGCGAGCCGTCTCGGTTGAAAAAAATCGTCCGATTGGCCGCAGCGGCGCCCGGCGTCACGAATGCCGTTGCCGGCGCGTCGGGGTTCGACATAGCGCCCGCGATGAACCTTGGCCCGCCCGCCTCGCCAAGAAAATGTGAGACGTACAGGTTGCCCGGCGTGATCGGCACGCCGGCTGCCGTGAGCGCTCGCGCGTTGTCCCGCGTGAACGCTTCCATGGCGCGCGTAGACTGTTCCGGGTCCGTGCGCCCGTTCGGCGTCAGTCGCAACTCGGGGTACTTCTTCGCCAGGCCGGCCCATGTCCCGGCTGTGAATTGGTCAATCCCGGTCGCGGTGCTGTTCGGGTTCCTGGCGTTCGGGTTTCCGCCGCTCTCTTTGCCGCGAAGGGTTGCGAGGTATCCGGCGGACGCCGCATCGCCGCCCGTGAACGACGGCGCGCGAACAGGGGCGGCCGGCGCAACCGGCTGGACAGGATCGGGCGCGCCACCGCCCAGAACCGTCGCGAGCCCGCCGCCGAACTGCCTCTGAAAATCCGCCGACTGCGCCTTGCTGTCTCCCAGCTTGACGAGCGACAGCCCGGTCTGAAGGTCGCCGGCATCGAACGCGGTCTTCGCGGCGCCCGCGTAATCGCCCGCCTGCACCTGACCGCCAAGGGCCTGCAAGAGGGTCTGTTTCCGGCTCTGCTCAAGACCCTCCGCAAGCGACGATCCGGCGCGTGACAGGGCCGAGAAATCTACCGCAACACCGCCCGACATGCCGGCCCCTTACTTAAACAGGTTCGTGAGGTTCGATATACCATTCCCGCCGACGAAATTGGAAATGCCGCCGATCAGGTTCGATCCGAGGCCGAGAACGTTCGCGGACGCCTGCTCCTGAGCCTTGGCGCCCTTTTGCAGCGTGTCGGCAATCGAACCCGCGATCTGCGTCCCCTGCCCGGCCACGGCGGTCCCAGCGTTGTAGATGTTGCCGGCAATCGCACTTTCGAGCCCGGCCCGACCCGCCGCGCCCTGCATCGCGGTATTGGCGAGCGCACCGCCCGTGCTGGACGCGACGCCAGCCTGACCCGTGAGCGCGCCCGCCTGACCGCCGAGACCGGCGAGATAACCACCCTGAAGGCCGGACAGGTTGTTGACGTACTGCTGGTACGATTGATCTGCGAGCCCCGTGGACGCCTTCAGCAGGTCCATGGTGGCGTTACCGCCCGCGAGGTCCCCGCGAGCCCCTGCGGCCCGCTGGATCGAACCTAGCGCCTCGTCGCGAGCGTACTCATAGCCCGGCGCCGCACGGAACGCCGTAGTGGCTCGCTCGGACCCTTCAGCGCCATTCGCGCCGGTCGCGTCAAGCAGTCGGCCATACGCCGCGCCGCCGCCAGCAACGAGGGGATCGTAGACCGACCCGGCCTGTCCTAGCAGCCCCGTGGCCGTCGCCGCACCCGAAGTGAGATCGCCGCGTGCCTGCGTCGTGCCCTGCCCGATGGACGACATGGCGCTTTCGAGAACGCCGTTTGCCAGATCGCGGCCCTGGTAGATGCCGGTTGCGGCGGCGTTCGCGGCGTTGCCCAGCGTGGCAGTGGCTTGTTTCGTCGCGGCCTTGCTGGCGTTACCCGTGAGCGCGTCCAGAATTCCCACGGGCTATTCTCCTGCCTGAAGCGCCGCAACGAGCCGCGCAATATACGCCTGTAAATCCACGGCGTAGTCGTACCACGCCACGTCTGTCGACGGAACCGACGCGGGCGGCGGCTTGGGCGGCGGGGGGAATGATACGGGTAGGGCCATCACTCGCGTCCCGTGCTGTCGATAATCATCCACATTAGCACGCAAGCGATCAGGAACAGGCCGACCCAAATCATCGCGCGGCCTTCAGATAGAGCCGCTGGCGCCAAATAACCGGAGGCTCAAATGCATCCCAAAAATCAACAACAGCTTTCTGGACCGCAGGAATTTCTGCGATATCCCTAAACCGTAAAAACAGACGGCCATCATCCTCGAAAAATGGCAACGCAACCCCAAAGCTCATCGCGCACGCCTCCCGATCAGATCCGGCACAATCGCCTCACCCATGAGGAAATCCACCGGGTCTGAAATCTCCAGCCTGACACGGAAACCCTGTTCCCGCGCACGAACGCGGGGGTTAACGCGCACGGACAGCGCACGATGCCCCTGCCGGCCGATATCGCGCAACAGCGGCTCGGACCACGATTGCCCGTCGTCCAGGCTCCACGCCACGCCGACCTGTGGCGCGCGTTCGGTTTCGCTCGCGGCGAACTCGCGGCCTTCGCCGGTCGAGATGTTGAGATGGAACGTCGGCACCACTGAATTGAGCGGGAACTGCCGCATGACGCCCTCGACCATCCAAACGAGCGGGTCGCCGGCCTCCTGGCGGGACAGCGGCGCGAGGGCCAGCAGGGACGTGGACAGCGTGTCGCCCAGAAGCCAGCGGTTGAACGCATTCACGGAGAACTCTGCCCGCCACCGCGACGCGCCATAACTCTCGCGCTCGTGCCAGCGCTCCGTGGTGACGTTGTATTCCCACGTCCAGTCCGGCCCAGAAATCGACAGGATTGAATTGCCCTCGAACGTGTAGACGCACATACGGATGCGGGATCGGTCAATCGTGCGGCTCACGGCAAGCTCAAACGGACGCCACGAGATGCGTACCGGCTGATAGCCTTGGAGCTTCCGCAGCGACCCGTCCTGCGCGATCCAGAACAGCGGACCATCCCAGCCGGCATCGTTACCGGCGACGGCCCACTTGCCGTACAGCCCCACGTCCACGGCCTCAGTCGCGCGCGCAAGCGGAAAAGGCGCCGTGCCCACGTCGCGGAAGAATGACATGGAGTTCGACTTAAACGCGATGTAGATGCCGTCCTTCACCACGCCCCGCAGGATCGCGCCTGCGCGGCTCTGGTCGATGGTCTTGGACAGCGCGTTGATGACGGTCGAGTTCTGAGGCGTCGCGCCCTCGCCCGTCGCGCGGATCGTGCCGTCAGGGTAGGCGAACAGGAAATACCCGTTCAACTCCGCGACATCGACGGGAAACCCTACGTCCTCGTCAGGATAATCCACGACGGACAGGCCGTCATCGGAAACGACGAACGCGCCGTTCTCAGAGCAGATCACCACATCGGGTTTCGGCGCTCGATTATTGCGCGCCATCGTGACGGGCAGCTCTCCGGGCAAACCGCGCTGCAACACGGTCGGCGCTAGGTTGCCGTTCATGACCGACAGGCGGTCGCGCGAGGCCACGTAAAGCTGACCGCCGACGACGAGCATCCCGCGTGGGCCAGGGCGGCCCAATTCCGCGACGGCAGCGAGGCCCGGCACGTTGTCGAGCTTCACTTCCGACCCGTCCGCGACGGACATGGCGTTGACGAGGCGCCCTTGCCCCTCGCCGGGACGCTCGCCGGGTGCGGAGGATTGCGGGAAGACGATGCCGGCCATCAGATACGCGTGACCCCATCTAGGCCCGAATAATAGGCGTCGAGGCGACTGATCTTTTCGAGGGCGTCGGCGCGCTTCATTTCGCGCATACGGTCCTCAATTCGCTGGATCAGATTTTCGTCGGAGCCCCAATACGGGTCGTCTTTGTGCTCGCGCAACGCGTCCGCGATACGATTAAGCTCGTCGTAGGTCAGGTCCATCGGCTGGCGCGCTCCGGCCATCAGACGGGCTGATACGTGGCGAGGGCGCGCAGATCGCGCTCAAGCTGGGCGAGCGCGTCCACGATGCCCTGCTGTTCGCGCAGAAACCGCACGATCCGCTCTTTTTGGGCCGGCAGGGCGATCATGTTTTCCGCCCGCATGAGCAGCAGGGCGATGTCTTCGGGGCGGATCGGATCGTTCACGGCGTCGTCTCCCGCGTCAGAAATAGTCCGACTGCTGGGGACGGTACGACGGGCGGCCCCGCTTGAGCAAGCGCAACTCGCGTTCGGCTGCCTCAGTCCTGCCGGCGATCTTACTCACGGTTCCGTCATCAGCGCCGAAATCGTCCGCGATGGCGTTGGCGAGGCAGATCGCGATGGGCGTGAACATGGCATCCGGCACGGGCTCGGATACCTCAAAAAGCGTAACCTCGCGCTCGTACAGAGACGCCAGAACGCCCGGAAGCTCCCGCCGCGCCACGTCCAAATCCTCGGGAGCGCCGGACTGACCGGCGCCCACTTCGTTGAGGATCGAGAGCGCCCGGCGGGCGAGATCTTCCAGGGTTCGGGACATTAGCGAGCGCCTGGCTTCTTCGTCTGCGGGGCCTGCTGCTGGACGCGAGCCTGCTCGGTGGCGCCCGGCTTGGTGATCGCCTCAGACGCCTCGCGGGCGGCCTCAGCGGCCTCCTCCTCAGCGTCCTCCTCGGCTTGGAGCGCCGCCTTTTCACGGGCAGCGTTCTCCTTTTCCTCGGCCGCCGCTTCGTCCGCAGCCTCCTTGGCGTCGCCGTCGAGGCCCGTGACCTTCCAGAAGCCCGGCGACTGAGAGGCGGCCGAGATCAGGGCGGCATCGGCGTTGGCATCCACCGAAACGGCGACATTGGGGCGGAAGGACTTGCCGTGCCACGTGGCGGCGCCGGTATCCTCGGGATCGAGATAGGTGATCTTGGGCATTTCAGTAGCCTCGTTTGTCGAGATCAGAAAGGCGCCAGAAATGCGCCGCGACGGGGCCGGCACGAAGGGTAAAGCCGTTGCCGAATGGAAGGACACCGAAACGCTTCACGCCTGCCGGCTTGTAGCCGACAACAAAAGCCGAACGATATCGCCCAATTCGCACTGCCATGGCACTCCCTCCGTGTTTCGCGTGGTCAGTCCTGCTGCGGATAGAATTCGATGCAGACGGTGACGCGGCCGGTCGTGCCGCCCGTGCCGGGCGTGAAGGTGGCGAGAAGAACGGTATCCTGCGCCATGTACTTGTCGCCGGACAGGTTGCCGGAAGCGACTGGCCCCTTGTAGCCGGCGGTGCCGATGGCCGTAGCAGCCGCAGCCGCGAGCCCAGCTGTGTTGCCGGCGATGCCGATTTCGAGGGCCGCGCCGCTGCCGTTGAACGCCTCCGTCACGTCCACGATGGCGGCCTTCACGAACGAGCCGCGCGGAACGCAGACGATCTCCTGCGCGCCGGCAGCGTTGCCGAACACGATGGTCTTCCGGCCGCCGTGCCAAACGTTAAGCGGGAACTGTCGCGCCTTGTTTTCGAGAGCCATGATCGAACCTCAGATTTCAGATTTTGGGGACCACATGCGAGCGGGGCGGCTCATCGCCGCCCCAGCCCCTTACGCATCGTCAATCGAGGCGAAATAGGCGGTGTAGACGGACCAGTCCTTGAGGAGCGCCGCGTTGTCCTGAAACCGCTTGAAGACCTTGCCGAGGCCGTAAGCCGCCTCGACGCCGCGGCCCTTGAGGAACCCGTAATCGTCTTCCTTGCGCTCGGTGGGCTTCCACATCTGGCCGTAGCAGATCGCCAGGGCGTTCTGGCCCAGCATGAACGCCGGGGCCACGTTGATGCCAGCGGCGCCGGCCCCCACGACAGTGCAGAACGTCTCAAGCTCGGGAATTTCGCGGATGATGATGCCGCGATAGAGAAGATCGCCGTCCTGAAACAGCGGGTTGTCGTCCATGCCGTTGCCCTCGCGAGCGCGGGCGTTGGTGTTGGCCGAGATGATGACCGTGTCGTTGGACAGGTCGCGGAAGGCATTCGAGCCGGCGAAGACGACGAAATACTCCTGCGCGCCGCCCTTTTTGACCATGTACGGCTTGATCGCCGGGTCGGCCTTGCGAGCGCGCCGCTTCATCAACAGCAGGCCGGCAGCAGTCAGACGGCCCGTGGAGGCCGAGATGTTCGCCAGCGAAGCCGAGTGCGAGCCGCCGACAAAATTGCCGACCGTGTTGCCGTACTGGACGCGATCCGCGTTTGCGGTGTGCCACGTGTTCTTCTGCGCGGCGGTCGCGTTCGGATACGGGATGCCGTTGATGCGCTGACCGGCGGCCGAGTAGGTGCCGAACGACGTGATGCTCTCAGAGCCGAGATTGATCGGCGGGCTCTCGGTCGGCAGGGCGTGAAGCGCGAGGATGATCTCGTCGCGGATGAGGAGCTTGCCCCACTCCATGAGGAGCGGACGCACGGTCTCAAGCTGATCGAACGAGGACTTGTGAAGCTCCTTTTTCGACAGCAGCACCGCGTTCCGAGCCCAATCGAGCCAGAAGCGGACGCCGTTGCTGTCCAGCTTCTCCTCGTTGCCGGTGAGCGGGCCGGAGGACACGCCGGGGCCACGAAGGCGGCCGACGAGCGGCACGTTCATCTGATCGCCGCCCTGCTTAAGCTCGGACAGGATTTGGATGATCGAGGTCACGTCCTCGCCCATGTACGGGGAGAACAGGTTCTCGCGGCGATACTCGCGCCAGAACGTCTTGCGGAACTGGACTAGAGCATTCTGGGAATTGGTCTGCGTAACGGCCATGTCGTGCCCCTGTTATGCCCGGCGCGGGTTCGCGCCTGCGGCAAAAATAGCTGCCTCGCTGTCGTCTCCATCGTCCGCCGATGATGCCGCTCGGGCCGCAGATTGGCGCGAGAGCGAGGGCGGGAGTTTGACGACGTTCTGTCCGGCAGCGCTGGCGCCGGTTGCGGGCTTTTGGCCGGCAGGGGGATCGTTCGGGGCGTTGCCGGCCTGTTCGGCCAACCATTTTTCGCGCAAACGAGCCTCGTAAGCGGTCGGGTTCAAGATCGCTTCGTGCTGGTCATACCACTTTTCCATCGCCGCGCCAGCCCCATACGGAGACAGTGCGCGCAACTGCGCCGCGAACGCGGGATCACGTGCGGCGGCTTCCGTGACGGCCTTGTCAATTAGGCCATACTTCTCGTCGCCGATCCGCACTCGGGTCTGCTCAAGATCGTATGACAGCGCCTGCGTCCGAAGGCCGGCGACGGCTTCGTTGACCTTGGCGTCGATCTTGGCCTGCTGCTGCGCCTCCCAGCCCTCAGGGTCCTCAAACAGGCCGGCTTTTTCGGCCGCCTGCTCCTTGGCGCCTTCGCCCTTTTTCTCGAGTTCCGCGATCTTGCGCTCAAGCTCGGCAGCGCGGTCGCGGGTCCGAAGGTACTCTTCGGCGGTGAACTCCACCTTGCCCGCCGGCTCCTGCGGCTTCTGCGGCTCCGGAGCGGGCTTATCGGCCGCATTGGCCTTCCCGCTTTCCACAGTCGCCGCGAGCATTTCGCCGGGCGTCAGGTCGCCTTCCTCGGTCTCCGGGGGCGGCGGCGCCAGATCGGGCCGCTCGGCCTCTGCGGCCATCATGGCCTCGAACTGGCTGTCGGCGGCGGTGTCGGTGTCGTTCTCGTCGGCCATGTGCATCCTCGCTTACGGGCTGTCAAGATAATCGCATTCGGCCGTCCAAAGAACCGAACGCACGCCGCTTCCGGGGCAGTTGATGCCGAACGTATTGTTGCCGGACAAGGTAATCCACGGCGGCCCGAACGATCCAAGCTGCGTCGATTGCATCGTCAACTGGATAACGGCCGGGTTCGTGGGGGCGCCGCCGTTCGGGAAAAGGTTCGTCGTGATCGTGGCAGAAGACTGTCCGTCCGCGAAATTGTAAATCCCGCTCTGGCGCTTGACCTTACCGCCCTTGACCGACTTGTTGTTATAGCCAATCGAGCGCGGATGAGCCACGATATCGTAGCCGTTGCACAGGTTGCTGTCGATTGTCGTAGCGCCGGCAGTGATCGAGGACACGAATACGCCCTGGCCCGGCGGACCAGAGACTTCGTTGCCGATGAAGGTGCCGCGATTGAGGTTGAACTGGACCAGCGGCAGGGTGCGCGTTAGGTTGGTCCGCATGTTGAACATACAGCCGGTGAGCGTGAGCACGCCCGCACCGTTGCCGTTGGCGGCGTTCACGAGAACGTGATCCACGTCGTTTTCGAACGTCATTCCCGAAATGTTGAGTTCGCCGTAGCTCAGGATGGCGGACTTCTGCGGGCCAGCGACGACGGACGTGAACACATACCCGCCAGTCAGGCGAACCTTGGCGCTTTCGCCGAGATAGACCGCAGGCCCAAGCCCGCCAGCATCGGGCACACCCGGCGCGAGGCCAGGGCCGGTGGTGAAGTTGCAGTTGGCGCAATTCAGGCTGCCAGCATCCACGTACAGGCCGCCCGAAGCATCGAAGTTTGTCCCTGTG
>Ga0182229_1000018_pt1 | contig 39142 bp, 33 predicted proteins | sample G6R1MG_32_FD_129663 | JGI IMG/M metagenome (GOLD analysis project Ga0182229, IMG submission 129663) | Miscanthus phyllosphere microbial communities from Michigan, USA - G6R4_MAIN_07NOV2016_LD1 MG | ecosystem: Host-associated > Plants > Phyllosphere > Phylloplane/Leaf | place: USA: Michigan...
GGCGTGTCCGGACCCCGCGATTGGTCCCGGCGCGTTCCGCGAGGCCGACAAGGCCGGGATGCATGGCGCCGGCCGGGCGCAGGTCGATGGAGCGCACCTCCGATCCGACGCCGGCCCGCTCGCAGGCGGCCGCGATGCGCGCCTTGAGCGTGGCCTCGGCCTCTTCGAGGATCCGAGGCGAGCCGGAGCGCAACTCGATGAACAGGACCGCCTCGCTCGGGACGGTATTCGGCGAGTTCGGAAAAACTTCGAGCCGACCTACCGAGGTGTGCAGGTCAAGGCCATGATCGCCGGCCATGTCCTTGAGGTCGGCGATCAGGTAGGCGGCGGCGAGCAGGGCGTCGCGGCGCTCGGCCATCGGCGTCGGCCCGGTATGGGCCTGCCGTCCGAGGAAGGCGAGGCGATACTTGGTGGCGCCCCAGTAGCGGGTGAAGGCGCCGACGCGCTGGCCTTCCCGCTCCAGGATCGGGCCGCCCTCGATGTGCAACTCGATGAAGGCGTCCGGGATGCGCACGGTGTCGGCGCCGGCATAGCCGATCGCGTCGAGGGCCTGCCCGACCGAGATGCCGTTCCCATCCCGGCGTTCGAGGGCCCAGGGCAGTTCGGCCGCGCCGGTGAAGACGCTGCTGCCGAGCAGGCTCGGCTGGAACCGGGCGCCCTCCTCGTTGGTCCAGTTGGCCACGACGAAGTTGCAGGCGGCCTGCTGGCCGAGGGCGGCGAGGCCCTCGCGGACGGCGCGGACCGCCTCGCAGGCGGCGACGACGCCCAGCGCGCCGTCGAAGCGGCCGCCATTGGGCTGGCTGTCGAGATGGGAGCCGACCATCACCGTCGGCGCGTTGTTGCCCGCGAGGTCGAGGCGGCCGAACTGGTTGCCGATCCGGTCGACCAGCGGCACGAAGCCGTTCTCGCGGAACCAGGCGGCGAGCCCGTCACGGGCGGCGCCGTCCTCCGCCGAGAGGGCGAGGCGGGTCATCGATCCGTCCCGGCCGCCGCCGAAAGCCGACACGGCTTCCATCATCGCCTTGAGGCGAGCGGCGTCGATCCGCGCGGTCGGTGTTTCAGGCATGAAGGACATCCACGTTGAGTCGTTTGAAGGCGTCGGCGAAGTCGCCCGGCAGGGGGGCGTTCGTGACGAGGACGTCGACGTCCCCGAGACCGAGGGTGCGGATCGTGCCGAGGCGCCCGAACTTCGCGCTGTCGGCCAGGATCACCGAGCGGCGGGTCTGCTCCACGGCGGCGCGGCGCAGGACCGCCTCCTCCTGGCCGAGATCCATGAAGCCGTGCTCGCGGTGCACGGTGACGATCCCCATCACGGCGAGGTCGTAGACGTGCTCGCGCAGGGCCGCGACGGTGCGGTGGCCGAACAGGCCCCGGTAATGGGGCTTCATCTCCCCGCCGAGCACCGTCACCTGCGATTGCGGATCGTCGGCGAACATCGCCGCGATGCCGATGGAGTTGGTGTGGATCGAGATCCGCCGGCCGAGGAGCTGCCGCGCGAAGGCGAGGGTGGTGGTGCCCGTGTCGATGAAGACGGTCATCCCGTCCTCCACGAGGGGGAGGGCGGCCGAGGCGATCCGCGCCTTCTCGCGCATGCCGATCCGGGCCCGGTCCTCGAAAGGCTGGTCCCCCCTCTTCTGCTCGATCACCGCCCCGCCATAGACCCGCCGGGCGTGGCCGCGCATTTCGAGGTCCCGCAGGTCGCGCCGCACGGTTTCGGTGCTGATGCCGAGGCGCCCCGACAGTTCGTTGACCGCGACGCGTCCGTCGCGCTGCAATTCCGCCAGGATCAATTGCAGGCGCTGCTCGGTGATGCTCATCGGCGTCCCTCTTCCCGGGTTGCACGTCCCTTGACCTGAGACGCGCCCCGAGACGGGGGTGGCATGCCCGTCGGCAGGCCGCAATTCGTCCTGCGGATTCATCCTGTTGACCCCATGGCGACCGCTTGGGCCAACCCGGCGCCGGGGGCCGGCACATGGTGGCAGGAGGCGAAATCACCCGCCCCCCGCGTGACGAGAGCGGGGCTCTGCCCGGCGCAGGGGGCGAAGGCCCGCGGACAGCGCGAGCGGAAGGCGCAGCCGGCCGGGAGGTCGATCGGGCTCGGCGGCTCGCCGTCGAGGAGGCAATCCTCCGGGCGGTAGCGGCGCTCCTCCAGGGTCGGCATCGCCGAGAGCAGGGCCCGGGTATAGGGATGCCCCGGATCGAAGAACAGGCGCTCGTTGTCGGCGAGTTCCACCACCTCGCCGAGATACATCACGGCCACGCGGTTGCACGCCTTGCGGACCATCGCGAGGTCGTGGCTGATGAAGATGTAGGTGAGGCCGTGGGCGCTCTGGAGCTTGTCGAACAGGGCGAGCAGCCGGAACTGCTCGGTCTGGTCGAGGGCCGAGAGCGTCTCGTCCATCAGCAGGATCTCGGGATCGAGCACCATCGCCCGGGCGACGTTGATGCGCTGCCGCTGGCCCGCCGACAGACCGAGCGGCAGGGCGTCGTAGAGGGCGAGGCTCAGCCCGACATCGTTCATCACCGCGCGCACCTTGTCCCGGATCCGCGCGGCGTCGCGCCAGCCGTGGATGCGCAGGGGCGCTTCGAGCATCGCGCCGATGGCCGTGCGCGGCGGCAGGGAGTCGAACGGGTCCTGCAGCACCAATTGGAGCTTGCGCCGGAAGCGGAGTAGCGCGCCGCCGGAGAGCCGGGCGATGTCCTGCCCCTCGCACAGGATCCGCCCGGCGCTGGGGCGTTCGAGCCGGCTCAGCAGGCGCATGAGGGTCGATTTCCCGCAGCCGCTCTCGCCCACCACCGCGAAGCTGTCGCCCTTGGCGATGTCGAAGGTGACGTTGCGGACCGCCCGCAATTCGCCCGTGCCGGCGAAGGTGCCGCGTTCGCGCGCCCGGTAGGTCTGGGAGACGTCCTCGAGGCTGATGATCGGACGCGGCGCCGCGCCGGCCTCCCGGGACCGGGGCTGGGCCGGCACGCCCGTCCAGATCGTGGGGATCTGCGCCACCAGTTCGCGGGTGTAGGCGTGGACCGGCCGGGCGACGAGGGCGTCGGTCGGCTGCTCCTCCACGAGGCGGCCGGCATCGATGACGAGGGTCCGCGCCGCCGCCTCGCGGGCGACCGGCAGGGAGGACGACACGAAGAGGATCGCGGTTTGGAACTGCGCCGTCAGCTCCCGCATCAGGCGGATGACCTGCGCGGCCACGGTGACGTCGAGGGGCTGGGTGACGTTGTCGGCGACGAGCAGCGCCGGGTCCGAGATCATCGCATCGACCAACAGGGCGCGCTGCATCATCCCGCCGGAGAATTGCGACGGATAATCGTGGAAGCGCCGCGCGGCGGAGGGGATGCGCACCGCCTCCAGCAGCGCGATCACCCGGCGCCTCGCCTCGCCCTCCGTCACGCCGGGGGCGACGGCCCGCATCTTCTCGGCGATCTGCCGGCCGACCGGGAGCGTCGGATCGAGGGCGCCCATCGGGTTGGCGCCGACATAGGCGATGTCCCGGCGCAGGGGGCGCATCGCGCGGGGGTCGAGGCCGAGGATGTCCCGGCCCCGGAAGCGGACGGTGCCGCTGGCGGAGAGCGTCTGGTCCAGGCCGTTCACCACGGCCTTCGCCAGCACCGTCTTGCCCGCGCCGGTCGCGCCGACCACCCCCACGATCTCGCGGGGGGCGATGTCGAAGGAGATGCCATCGAGGAGCCGCCGCCCGCCGAAGGCGGGAGCGAGGGCGACGCTGAGGTCGCGGACGGACAGGATCGGCGCCTCGCCCATCACGCGCCCCCGTGGATCGCGTTGCGGGCGCGCTCGCAGGAGGCGCCGATCAGGTTGATCCCGGTGAGCGTGAGGCCGAGGAACAGGCCGGGCATGGTGGCGATCCACCACGCGTTGAGGAGGTATTTCCGCCCGTCGGCGATGACGTTGCCGAAGGTCGGCGTCGGCGGCTGGACGCCGAGGCCGAGGAAGCCCAGCGTCGATTCGAAGATCATCATCCGCGCGATGTCGAGGACCGAGGCGAAGAGCAGCGGCGGCACGAGGAGCGGCGCGAGCAGCCTCACGACGATGCGCGCGTGCGAGGCCCCCGAGACCTGGGCCGCGCGGACGTATTCCCGCCCGCGCTCGGCCATCACCACCGAGCGCATCACCCGCGCGTAGACCGGCCAGTTCGACAGCCCGAGCACCAGGATGATGGCCGGGATCGTCGGGCGCGAGACGCCCAGCACGGCGATGGCGAGGATGATCATCGGGATGGAGAGCTGCGCATCGGTGATGCGCATCACCACCGTGTCCGTCCGCCCCCCGAAATAGCCCGCGACCATGCCGAGGGTGCAGCCGATGGCGAGGGTGAGCGCCACGGAGGCGACCCCGATCAGGAAGGAGTAGCGCAGGCCGATCAGGCAGCGCACCAGCATGTCGCGGCCGATCTGGTCCGTCCCGAGGGGATGACCGAGGCTCCACTGCGCCCCGCCGAAGAGCGGCGGCAGCAGGCGGGCGCGCACGTCCATCTTGTTCGGGTCGATGCCGCTCAGGTCCGGGTAGAGCGCGGCGGCGAGCGCCAGCACGGCGAGGATCGCGAGCCCGATGCGGAAGCCGCCGGAGCGCGCGGCTCGCCCGATTATGCGCCGCCCGATGGAGCGCGACGCCTCCGGCTCGGCGGGCTGGGGCCCGAGGGCGACGAGGGAATCGAGACCCATCAGTATTCGAGCCTCGGATCGATGATCGTGGCCGCGAGGTCGACGACGATGTTGATGACGACGAAGATCGCGCTGGTGACGATGGCGATGCCCTGGATCAACGGGAAGTCGCGCTGCAGCACGGCATTGATGGTGAGCAGGCCGAGGCCGGGATAATCGAGGATGTACTCGACGATGATCACCCCGCCGAGCAGCCCCGAGAACTGGACGCCGAGGAGGTTGAGCATCGGCACGGCGGCGTTGCGCAGCACATGCGCCGCCACGATCCGCGTTTCGGACAGGCCCCGGATGCGCCCGACGGTGACGTAGCTCTCGCTCATCTGCGCGGCCACGGCGCCGGACAGGGTGCGGATCAGCACGGGGGAGAGTTCGACCGCCAGCACGAGGGCCGGGAGGATCGTGTAGGAGAAGCCGCCGTAACCGATGGCGGGCAGCCAGCCGAGTTTCACCGAGAAGAGCAGGGCGAGGACGATCGCCAGCCAGAAGTTCGGCAGCGAGATGAAGATCGAGGAGACCGCGAAGGCGACCTTGTCCGCCACCCCGCCTGGCCTCAGCCCCGCCGCGATGCCCACGAGGGCGGAGAAGGCCAGGGCGAAGACCAGCGCCAGGGCCGCGAGCTGCAGCGTCATCGGCAGCGCATCGCGGATCAGGTCGGCCACGGCCGCCCGCTCGCCGCGCGTCGTATCGTCGAAGTTCGCGCCGCCGGTCGCCGCCCCGTTCGCCGGGCGCACGAAGCTGTGGCCGAGATCCCCGCGCACCACATGGGCGGCATAGCGGCCGAACTGCACGAGGATCGGATCGCGCAGGCCCATCTCGGCCGCGATCTGCTCGACCAGGGAATCCGGCGCCATCCCGCCGACCATCAGACGCACCGGATCCCCCGGCACCACGCGCAGCAGCGTGAAGATCAGGAGGGAGACCAGGGAGATGATGACCGCCCCCTGCGCGAGGCGCCGGGCGAGGAAGCTGAGCACGAACATCGGTGAGACGGGGTGGCGCTGGCGGATGCGTTCTCGCGAACGCGCCGGGAATCGCGGGGCCGGTCAGGCTCCGCGCGAGGCGTCGATGGATCCGTCGGGGTAGATGTACAGGCCCTTCAGCTCGGCCTGCATGGCGTGGATCATCGCCGAGGTGAACAGGGAGAGCGCGGGCGCCTTGGCCGCCAGGAGCGGCATGGTCTGCCTCTGCAGGATGGTCTTACGCTCTTCCAGGGTGGGGGCGTTGCGCTCGCCGTCGAGGCTCGCATCGACCTCCGCATCCTCCAGCCCGGTGATGCGGTGCGAGGACGAGTGGAAATGCGTGCGCAGCACGAGGTCGGGCTCGGGCGAGCCGGTCGACCAGCCGCAATCGATCATGTGGCCCGGACCTCCGCCGGGGCGATGGTAGAGGCGCTCGTTCCAGGCGGCCGGTTCGAGGACGGTGAGGCTGACCGGAAACCCCTGCTCGTTCAGCATCGCGGTGATGATCTCACCGTATTCCTTGGTCTTCGGGTAGAACCCGACCGAGGTGATGTATTCGAGGGGCGGCAGGCCCTTGCCCTTGGGGAAACCGGCCTGCGCCAACAGATCCTGCGTCTTGGCCGGATCGTAGGCGGGGTAGTTCGGCAGATCGGTGTAGCCGAACTTCACCGGCGAGACGAAGTTGGCCGAGGCATGTCCTGCCGAGCCGAGAAGATCCAGGATCACGCTCCGGTCGATGGCGTGGCAGGCCGCCAGACGCATCCGCACGTCGTTGAACGGCGGCTTCGAGCAGCGGAACCACAGGTACTTGTTCTCGACCGAGACGATCCGGCTGATGGCGATCTTCGGGTTGCCCTTGACCGTCTCCACCTGCTCCGGCTCCAGGCGTTCCACGATGGAGGCCTGCCCGTTCATGAGCGAGAGCATCCGCGTGGTCGAATCCGCCGTGAAGGTGAAGTCGATGCCCGGGATCGTGGGCTTGCCCTTGAAGTAAGTGTCGTTGGCCTTGAGCACCGTGGTGTTGCCGCGCTGCTCCGCGAAGCGGAACGGGCCCGTGCCGTTGAGCCGCCGGGTGAGGGCGCCGCCGGGCCCTTCCGCGATGTCCTTGGCCGACATGATCGGCAGGAACGAAGCCAGGAAGATGAACAGGTGCGCCGGGTAGCCGCCCTTGCTGGTGTCGACGATGACCGTCCGGTCGTCCGGGGTGGTGACGGTCAGCGTCTCGGTGGGGCCGGGGTACCATTGCGCCGGCCGGTCCGACCGGGCGCCGTATTCGAAGGTCGCCTTCACATCCTCCGCCTTGAACGGCTTCCCGTCGTGGAAGGTCACGCCGTCACGGAGGGTGATCTTCAGGCGGTGCGGATCGAGGAGGGTGATCTCGGTCGCCAGCTCGTAGACCACCTGGCCCGGATCATCGAGGCGCATCGGCGTGCGGGTGAGGAACCCCATCACGAAGCCTTCGATGTTCTTTTGCGAGAGCGTCGTATGGGCGGTGGGATCCCAATTGCCCGTGATGTTCTCTGCCGACAGGAAGACCATCGGCTTGCCGGCCTGAGCGAAGGCCGGCGACACGAGCACGTCCGGATTGATCTGAGCCCAGGCGGCGAATGCGCCGAGCCCCTGCAAGAAGTGCCTGCGATCCATCCCCCACCCTCCGGCCTAGCAAGTCCACATATCGGTCGAAAACCACATCGCAAGCTGTGTGCCAGCCGGCGGACGAGGGGAGACCGAGAGGGGCTGCCGCCTGAACGATGCGCCATGCCGTGAGCGTTTTGCCCGCCCTTTCGGCAGACAAGACGCGTTCGACGGCTAAAAGTCCAAGAACTGTGCAGAAAGACCCCGCGCCCAGCGAGTAGAGCCGTGTTGCCTGCCTAGTCGCCCCAAATCCTGGAGCGAGCGATAGGCTCACACGACCAGCACCCGGCGTGGCAAGACCAGTGAACCACTGTTGCATGAATGCCGATGTTCGGCGAAAGCCACAAATGACATGGAACGGCCATTGACGACGGCGGAATGGCTGTGACACCTTGCCCTAGGTCGATGTCGGGCCCGTTTTGACCGCAATGGCCCTCGGGCTACCCTGCTTCGCATCACGGGCGGAGGGGGATCGCCCCGGCATCCAGACGGCGCGCAGAACGCCGGGCCAGCCAGTGACCACAGCCATATCGAAGGGTTTCGACGGCCTCGTCGCCGATCGCCATCGCGCGACCGGGCGGCGTCTCGATGCCGGCTGGGCTCAGACCTGAGATGGAGACAGCGATGATCGTTAACTTGTCACGTGTCGCATCGGGCCTGACGCGCGGAGCGCTTCCAGGCCTCCTCGCCCTCGGGTCCGGCCTGATGGCCGCACCGGCCCTGTCGCAGACAGCGACGCCGGTCGAGACGCTGAACGATCAGACGCAGGCACGCACCAACCCGGATCTCGCCGCCAAGGCGACGTCGCCGGTGCGGGTCGGGCCGCTGGCCCCCTGGGCCACGGAGATGGCGGCGGCCGGCTTCACCTTCGACATCAACATGTACGACTTCTACCAGGCCAACCCCTCCGCGGGCCTGCGCACCGGGCAGCAATCGAACTCCGCCTACTTCGTCCTCTCCATGACCGCCGACATGCAGAAGCTCGCCGGCATCGCGGGCGGCAGCATCAATTTCACCGAGACGTTCTTCGGCCTGGTGCGCAACCTCAACATGGCCGGCGACATCGGCGACACCACCGTGGGCTACCAGCCGCCCTACAACCCGAACAACAACCGCCTCTCGCTGTTCACCTATCAGCAGAAGCTGCTCGACGACCGCCTCGTCATCGAGGTCGGGCGCACCCATCCGGGCCGTTACTACGCCCTGCCGCCGTGCAACTCGATCAACTCGTGCTTCCAGGACCTGCTGTACTTCAACGCCGGCTGGACATCGCCCCTGTACGGCGTCTGGGGCGCCAACGTCGCCTACAAGACGTCGCCCACGACCTACGTTCAGGCCGGCGCGTTCAGCGTGAACCCCGGCACCAACGTGCTCTCCGGCTACGATTGGGGCTACGAGCGCCTCACGGGCGCGGTGGCCATGGTCGAGATCGGCCGTGTCACCGACTACACGCAGGAGGCCTATCCCGGCCGGGCCTCGCTGACCGGCTTCTTCAACTCCGCCGACCACGACGACAACTACAAGACCGTCTTCGGCACGGCGAAGGGGCTCAACCCCGGCGCGCCCGTCCTGCAGAAGGCCGGTACCTCCGGGATCGTGCTGACGGGCACGCAGACCCTGTGGCGGGCCGATGACGGCCGCGAGGTCAACCTGCATCCGACGGCGATCTCGTTCTACACGGGGACCGGCTACGCCTTCGACCCGACGATCCCGATCCGCTTCAACAGCTTCGCCGGCCTTCTGCTGCAGGCGCCGGACCAGGGCCGCCCCCTCGACACCTACGGGATCAAGATCAACTGGCAGCGGCTGAACGACGATTACGCCCGCTTCCTGGCCGATGCGAACTTCATCTCCGGCGGGTCCGGCGCGGCGTTCTCACGGGACAAGTTCGTGTTCGAGGTGAACGCCCACTTCGCCCTGCCGGGCGGGGTCGTGCTGGAGCCGGTCGTCCAGTACCTCGTCAACGGCAACTCCTACTTCAATCCGTACACGGCCCGGCGGCCGAAGGACGGCTTCTACGGCGGCTTCACCCTCTCCGTGCCCCTCGGCACCCTCCTCGGCCTCGCGCCGGGCTGAGGCCGACCCGTCATCCCCGTTCGAGCACCTTGCCCAGCAGGCACGAGGGTACGGGCTCGAACGGGCGAGGCGTCGTTACGGGCGGTGAAAATTTGAGAACGGCCGAGCTGGCGCGGTCACGTCATCCGCGCCAGCACATCGTCCTTCCAGCGCAGCCTGTGCACCATCGCCATGGCCGCGTGGCCGAGGACGACGATCATCAGCGTGAAGCCCAGCCAGTAATGCAGCAGGTCGGCGGGGATCATCATCCACGCGATCTTGTCGTCCCGCCCCGGCATCAGCGGAAGACCGTAGGGGGTGAACGGCTTGCCGGAGCCGTATTGGCGCAGCAGCGCCAGGCTCGGGATGACGACCATCAGCGCGTAGATCAGCCCATGCCCGAATGTCGCCGCTCGCCCGAGGCGGCCGTCGTGGATCGGTCGGCGCCTGATGTTCGCGAGCCCCCAGATCCCGCGAAACAGGACCAGCACGAAGAGCGTGAAGCCCAGGGTGAAATGGCTCCCGCCGACGAAGCGCGTGACGGCCTTGTCGCCGAGGGTGACGTAGAGCAAAGCCCCCGCGAATTGCCAGGCGAAGAGCGCCGCCATGAGCCAGTGGAAGGCGCGGCTGACGCGGCCGTAGCGCTGCGGGGTGTCGAGCCAGCCGGCCGTCGTCATGCACGGTCCCCCGGTTCGTTCATGAGCACGTCGAGGCGGTAAGCGTCCGTCGCCCCATGGTGAATGGCGCGGAGGAACGGTTGAGCGGTCGCCATGAACAGCTCTGCGGCGTCGTCGCCGCTCAGGGGATAATGCGTCACCCCCGTCCAATGCACCAGGACGACCGTGCCGCCCGGCCGCAAACTGCCCTTTACCCGTTCGACCAGACGCTCCACGTCAACGGGATCGAGGAAATAGACCACCTCGGACAGGACCATCAGGTCGAACGTCCCCTCCGGCCATTCGCCGGGCACCTGGGCACGCGCGAATCGCACATGGGCCAGATCCTTGTTGCGGTCCCGCGCCTGCTCCAGCGCCTTCTCGACGACATCGAGCCCGAGGACGGCGTCGCAGCGTTCCGCCAGAGCCCGCGTCAGGACGCCGATCGAGCAGCCGACCTCGACAGCCGAGGCAAAGCGCGGAGCGGGCAGGGCGGCGAGGGTGGCCGCGTATTTCTCGCGCTCGTAGTCGCTGGTGGCCAGCTGCCAGGGGTCGGCGGTGCCGGCATACTGCCCATCGAAGTAGCTCGGCGGCAGCGAGGACGTGAAGCGGCTCATGTGACGTCCCCGTCCCACAAGTCGCCGACGAAGCCGTCGGCCTTCAGGATCTCCACGGCCGCGCCGATCAGGGCGCCATCGGGAGCGGGCTGGCGAAGGTAAGTCGCGAGATCGCGCGAGAGGCGTTCCAGGGGGTGGCCGCGCAGGAAGCCCTGCAAGCCGACCGAGCGCTGCGCCAGTTGCAGCACGTCGAGACCCGCGCGCTCGACGGCGAGACGGACGAGGTTGATCGTGGCGACGATCCGCTCGGGCGGCAGGATGGCGTCGGAGACGGTCTCGGCGCCGCGTTTCACCCAGTTGCGGGCGCCTTCGAGGGCGAGAGCCCCCTCGCCGAGCCGCGCGAGCTGGTGCGGGTCGCCCCCACGGCCGGTGCGGGCGAGGTGGGCCCGCCACGCATCGAACACCGCCTCGATGCCGCCGAGTTGGACGGCCGCGAAGCGCCATGCCCCGCCGGAGAAGGCCGGCTGTCGGGAATAGGAATCGGGCTCGCCGAGGATGTCTTCGTCGCGCACCGGCAGGCCGGTGAAGTCGAGGGTGCCGGTGGCCGAGGCGCGCATTCCCTGTGATTGCCACGCGGAGAGGTCGGCGCGGGTGCCGTGTTCGAGCGGCATCACCAGCATGAGCGTGCCCGGCACGCCGTCCCGTCGTGCGGTGACGAGAGCGCGGGTCACGTATCCCGCGCCGGAGGCGAAGGTCTTCACGCCGCCGAGTTGCAGGCCGCCCTCGGCCTCCCTCAGGACGAGGCCGTTATCCGGGGGCTCGGTGTTCCAGACGCCGAAGAGATGGCCCGCGCGGGCATCGGCGAAGAGCCGGGCGCGCTGGGCGGCATCGCCGTGCGTGGCGACGAGGTGCAGGGCGTTGACGTGGCCCTCGTAGAGCCGCCCGAGGGCGAGGCTGCCATACCCGACGAGGCGCAACACCTCCGCGAGGGCGCACGCCCCCGGCTCGTCGCCGAGGCCGGCGCCGCCGGCTTCGGCGGGGATGGGGGCGGCTAGCAGGCCGAGGCGGGCGAGGTCGGCGACGTCATCGCTGGGAAAGCCGTCGTCGCGATCCTGTGCGGCGGCCCGGAACGGCGCGGTCGAGGCGACGAGACGCGCGGCCGCGACCGCATCGTAGGCGAGGTTGAGCGGTGTTCTCTGGTCCATCCGTCACTTACCCCGGTCCGCAGCGGCGACGTCCGCGACATGCGCCCTCGTGACGACAACCATACCGAGGCCAATTCTTTCACGGAAATGTTATGCGCCAACGCAGCGCATGGTCCGAACCGAAAGATGGGGAGGACGCGAAGGCCTACGCGGGCTCGATGCGCCGGCCCGAGTCCCGGTCGAAGACGTGGATCCGCTCGGCCGGAAAGGCCACGCGGATCGTCTCGCCCATCGCCGGCCCGCCCGTGGGCGCGTTCGGGGTGCGGAGGGTCAGCGTCGCCCCGCCGGGCCGGGTGGCATGGACCAGCATTTCCGATCCGAGCAGTTCCACGACCTCGACCGGCCACGCCATGCCATCCGCGGCGAGGGCGACATGCTCCGGCCGGATGCCGAGGAACACCGGGTGGCCGTCCGGGAGCGCATAGCGCTGCGGCCCGAGTGCGAACTCGCTGTCATCGACCGCGATGGCGGTGCCGTTGCGGCGCATGAGGCCGGGCAGGAGATTCATCGCCGGCGAGCCGATGAAGCCGGCGACGTAGGTGTCGGCCGGGCGCTCGAAGATCTCGGTCGGCGTCGCCAGCTGCACCGGCACGCCCTGGTGCATCACCAGCAGGCGGTCGCCCAGCGTCATCGCCTCGACCTGATCGTGGGTCACGTAGAGGCTCGTCACCTTCAGCCGGCGCTGGAGGCGGCGGATCTCGCCGCGCATCTGCACGCGCAGCTTCGCGTCGAGGTTCGAGAGCGGTTCATCGAACAGGAACAGCTTCGGGTCGCGGACGATGGCGCGGCCCATGGCGACGCGCTGGCGCTGGCCGCCGGAGAGTTGGCGCGGCTTGCGGTCGAGGAGCGCGTCGAGGCCGAGGAGCGACGAGGCGGCATCGACCTTGGCGCGGATCTCGGCCTTGCGCAGCCCGCGGATCTTCAGCCCGTAGGCCATGTTCTCGTACACGCTCATGTGCGGGTAGAGCGCGTAGTTCTGGAACACCATCGCGATGTCGCGGGCGGACGGGTCGGCTTGCGTGACGTCGCGCCCGTCGATCAGGATACGGCCGCCGGTCGGCGTTTCGAGCCCCGCCACGAGGCGCAGCAGGGTGGATTTCCCGCAGCCGGATGCGCCGACGATCACCAGCATCTCGCCATCGGCGAGGGTGAGATCGACCCCCTTCAGGATTTCGTTGGCGCCGAAACTCTTGCGCAGGCCGTCGAGCTTCAGGCCCGCCATCACTTGTCCCCCTCGGTGAGGCCCTTCAGGAACCAGCGCTGCATCAGGAGCACCACCGCCACGGGCGGGATCAGCGCCAGCACCGCCGTCGCCATGACCTTGTTCCACTCGGTCGCCGTGTCGACGCCGATCATCTTGACGATGCCGATCACCACCGTGTCGAGCTTCGGGTCCGTCGCGACGAGGAGCGGCCACAGGTACTGGTTCCAGCCATAGACGAACAGGATCACGAACAGCGCCGCGATGTTCGCGCCCGAGACCGGGATCACGATGTCCCGCAGGAAGCGGAGCGGCCCGGCCCCGTCCATCCGCGCCGCCTCGACCAGTTCGTCGGGGATGGCGAGGAAGGTCTGCCGGAACAGCAGCGTCGCCGTCGCGGAGGCGATGAGCGGAATCGTCAGGCCGGTGAAGCTGTTGATGAGGTCGAGGGACGACATGACCTGGAAGGTCGGGATCAGCCTCACCTCCACCGGCAGCATCAGGGTGAGGAAGATCAGCCAGAAGGCCGTCATCCGGAAGGGGAAGCGGAAGAACGTCACGGCGTAGGCGGACGGCAGGGACAGGGCGATCTTGCCGAAGGCGATGGCGAGCGCCATCCCGGCCGAGACGAGCAGCGCCCGCCAGACCGGCCCGGCCCCCGCCGAGCCGTCGAGCAACACGTCGCGGTAGACGCCGAGCCCGTCGAAGTTCGGCACGAGGGAGACCTCCCCCCGCGCGATGGCGGCGGAATCCTGCGTCGAGCCGGCGATGGCGATCCAGATCGGCAGGGCGAAGAGCAGGATCGCCAGGATCAGGACGGCGTGGGGGATGAGGTGGAGGGCGGAGCGGCGCATCAGGTCACGGTCTTCCGCCCGAGGAAGCGGAATTGCAGGGCGCAGAGGACGATGACGCCGACCATCAGCACCACCGATTGCGCGGAGGACGAGCCGACATTCGCGTTGACGATGCCGTCGAGATAGACCTTGAGCACCAGAGTCTGGGTCGATTGCCCCGGCCCGCCGGCATTCACGGCGTAGACCGTCGCGAAGGTGTCGAAGGCCGCGTAGACCAGATCGACCACGAGCAGGAAGTACACGGTCGGCATCAGCAGCGGCAGCATGATGGTGCGGAAGCGGCGGAAGCCTCGGGCGCCGTCGATCCGCGCCGCCTCGAGGATCGTCTTCGGGATGGCCTGCAGCCCGGCCAGGAAGAAGATGAAGTTGTAGCTGATCTGCTTCCACGCGGCGGCCAGGATCACCAGCGCCATCGCCTGCGTGCCGTCGAGCTTGTAGTCCCAGTCGATGCCGATCCGGTTCAGCCACGCCCCGACGAGGCCGATCTGCGGATGGAACATCAGCACCCACAGCACCGCCGCCATGGCCGGCGCCACGGCGTAGGGCCAGATCAGCATCGTGCGGTAGAAGGCCCGGCCCCGGATCTCGGTGTCGGCCAGGACGGCGAGCACCAGCGCCACCCCCATCGAGAGGAGGGTGACGCAGACGCAGAAGAACGCCGTCCGCCCGATGGCCGCGACGTAGAGCGGATCGCCGAACAGGTCGGCGAAGTTTTCGAGCCCGACGAATTCCGTGCTGATGCCGAAGGCATCCTCACGCTCCAGGCTCGATTTGATGGCCTGAACAGCCGGCCACAGGAAGAAGACCAGCGTCAGCACGAGCTGAGGCAGGATCAGCAGCGCCGGCAGGAGCTTGCCGGGAAACAGCGTGCGTCGTTCCATGGGTGGAGAGCGTCCCGATCCGCCGCGTCAGCCCCGGGCGGATTTCTGGAACTCGCGCAGCACGCGGTTGCCCCGCGAGACGGCGCTGTCCATGGCGGCTTGCGCGCCCTGTTGGCCCTGGAGTGCCTTCTCGATCTCCTCGTAGAGGATCACCCGGATCTCCGGCAGCCGGCCGAGCCGCAGCCCCCGCGAATTGGGGGTGAGCTCACCCCGCCCGAGCTGCTGCGCGGGCACGTCGGTGCCGGGGTTCTTCTCGAAATAGCCGGCCTGCTTCGTCGCCTCGTAGCCGGCGCTGGTCACGGGCACGTAGCCGGTGTGCTGCGCGTAGAGGGCGACCTGCTCGGGCTTGGAGATGAAGCCGTAGAAGGCGGCGACCGCCTTGTACTCGGCCTCGCTGCGCTTGGGCGCATTCATGGCCCAGAGGCTCGCGCCGCCGATGATCGAGTTGTTCGGCTTCGGGTTCAGCGCCGGCTCGGTGGGCAGGAAGGCCTCGGCGTAGCGGAACTTAGCGTTCTTTACGATGTCGGCGCGGCCGGAAGACGAGCCGAACCCGATGGCGGCCTGCCCCGAATAGAAGACGGCATCCGGCGCCGTGTCGCGGCCGGCATATTTGAAGGCGCCGTCCTTCGACAGGTCCATGAAGCGCTGAAGCTGATCGACGAAGGGCTTCGCGTTGATGAGGAGTTGCGCGCCGAGCCCGTCATAGCCGTTGCCCTCGGTGGCGTAGGGCAGGTTCTGGATCGCGGCGTATTCCTCGAACTGGATCCACGTCATCCAGGCGGAGGTGCTGGCGATGGGCGTCGCCGCCTTCGACGCGAGCGTGCGGGCGGCCTTGGCGAAGTCGTCGTAGGTGGCCGGCGGCTTGTCCGGGTCGAGCCCGGCCTTTTCGAAGGCGTCGCGGTTGTACCACATCACCGCCGTCGAGGAGTTGAACGGCATCGAGGCGAGCTTGCCGTCCGGCAGGCTGTAATAGCCGCGCACGCCGGGGATGTAGGCCTTCGGATCGAGGGCGAGCCCGGTCTCCTCCGCGAGCTTCCAGACCGGCTTGATGGCCGGTCCCGCCTGCAGCATCGTCCCCGTGCCGACCTCGAAGATCTGGACGATGTGCGGCGCCTTGCCCGCGCGGTAGGCGGCGATGGCCGCCGTCAGGGTCTCCGGGTAGGTGCCCTTGAACACCGCTTCCAGCATGACGTCCGACTGGCTGGCGTTGAAGTCGCGCGCCAGCCGCTCGACCTCCTCGCCGTTGGCGCCCGACATGGCGTGCCACAGCACGATGGTCGTCTTGTCGCCCGCGGCGGCAGGGCGGGGCCGCAACGCGGTCCACGCGGCCACGGAGCCGACGCCCGTCAGCAGGACGCGACGATCCATTCAATTCCTCCCATCTTGGGCGCGCCCGCGCCGGGAGGCACCATGCACGGGCGCGATGACGGAATAAAGCGGCCCGTCAGTAGCCGTGGTGATGATGGTGGTGATGATGTCCCCAATGATGGGGACGGTGGTGGCCGTGGTGGTGGTGCCGGCGGGGACCGTAGCCGTAGCCGTACCCATGGTCGTGGTGGGGGCGGTGATGGCCCCAGCCATGGTGGCCGTGATGATGGCGCGGGCCATGGTCGTACCATTGCGCGGAGGCCGCGCCGGGGACCAGCAGGAGCGTGGCGGCGACGAGACCGATGAGACGTGCCTTCATGGGACTGCCCTTTCGTTTCACGATGAGGGCAGTCTCGGGCCGGCGCGTTGAACCCATTCTGAAGCCGCTATGCAGTTTCCGTACAGGAATGCGGCGGGGCTATTCCTTCACGGCGCCGGTCAGCGCGGACACGTAATATTCCACGAAGAACGAGTAGAGGATCACGAGCGGCAGCGAGCCGAGCAGCGCGCCGGCCATCAGCGAACCCCACTTGTAGACGTCGCCATCCACGAACTCGCTCACCACGGCGATGGGCACCGTCTTGTTCTGCGTCGAGGACAGGAAGGTCAGGGCGTAGATGAACTCGTTCCAGCAGAGCGTGAGGGAGAAGATGCCGGCCGAGATCAGCCCGGGGAAGGCCAGCGGCAGGATGATCCTGGTGAGGATCTGCCAGCGGCTCGCGCCGTCCATGAGGGCGCATTCCTCCAACTCGTAGGGGATGGTCTTGAAGTAGCCCATCAACAGCCACGTCGAGAACGGGATCAGGATCGTCGGATAGGCGAGGATCAGCGCGATGGGGGAATCGAACAGCCCGTAGGCCTGGATGATCGTCGCCAGCGGGATGAACAGGATCGAGGGCGGCACGAGGTAGGCGAGGAAGATCGCCGCGCCGACCCAGCCCGCGCCCCGGAAGCGCACGCGCACGCAGGCATAGGCGGCGAGCACGCTGGCAAAGAGCGAGAGCAGTGTCGCCAGCACCGACACGTACATCGTGTTCCAGAGCCAGCGGGGATATTGCGTCTCGAACAGCAGCTTGTGGATGTGCTTGAACGTCGGTTCCACGACCCAGAACGGGTTGAACCGCTCCATGTCGATCAGCTGTTCATCCGGTTTGATGGCGGTGAGCGCCATCCAGTAGAACGGGAACAGCAGCACCGCGAGGATCACGAGGAGCGGCAGATAGGTGGTCACGAGCCGCCGGGGCAGGCGCTCCAGATAGGCCATGCCCTCCGAGTTGTCGGTGATGCCGGCCGGCCTCGCCTCCATGACGGGGGTGAGGCGCGGGTCGGCATGGGCGGGGGGTGCGGGCGCGCTCATCGGTCGGTTTCCCCGGATTGCCAGGCCCTGCGCTGCAGGCCGAACCACGAGATGCCGATGGCGGCGAGCAGGAACGGCACCATGGCGGTGGCGATGGCCGCGCCCTCTCCCAGCGTCCCCGAGAGGATGCCGCGCTGATAGGAGAGGGTGGCCATGAGGTGCGTGGCATTCACTGGCCCGCCGCGCGTCATCGCCCAGATCAACTGGAAATCGGTGAAAGTGAACAGCACCGAGAAGGTCATCACCACCGCGATGATCGGGGTCAGCAGCGGCAGGGTGATGCGCGAGAAAATCTGCCAGTTCGAGGCGCCGTCCAGGGTCGCCGCCTCGTAGAGCGAGGGTGAGACAGTCTGCAATCCGGCGAGCAGCGTGATCGCGATGAAGGGCACGCCGCGCCAGATGTTGGCGAAGATCACGCAGGCGCGGGCCATGGCCGGATCGCCGAGAAAGTCGATGTTGCCGTCGATGATCCCGAGATGGCGCAGCGACCAAGAAATGATCGAGAACTGGCTGTCGAAGATCCACCAGAAGGCGATGGCCGAGAGGACGGTCGGCACCACGAAGGGGATCAGCACGATCGAGCGGATGATCGACTTGAATGGCATGTTCTTGTTGAGCAGCAGGGCGAGATAGAGCCCGACGCCGAACTTCACTACGGAGGCGACGGCCGTGTAGAGGCAGGTGTTGAACACCGACAGCCAGAACACGTCGTCGTCCCAGAGCCATTCGTAATTCTCGAGGCCGATGAACACGCCCTCGCGGCCGATCCGCGTGTTGGTGAAGGACAGCCAGATGCCCTTCAGCAGCGGATAGGCCAGGAACAGGCCCAGGATCAGTGCGGTAGGCAGCATGAACCAGAAGCCCGCCCAGCCCCGGCTCGCCCGCAGGCGGGTCAAGGCCGAGCGGGTCGGGACCGCGACCGGGGCAGGCCGTGTCAGGGCGGTGTGCGCCATGGTCTCGCCTCCGGCCCTTGGGCGTCAGGTGTTGCGGAAAATGCGCTGGGCCGCGCGCTCGGCGTTCTTGATCGCGGTCTTAACGTCCTCGCGGCCGGTGCAATGGCTCGCGAACATGTCCACGACCACGAAATCCGCGAGCACCGCCGCGATGCGCTCGCTCACCGGGGCGAGGCCGCCCGCCGCCATGGAGCGCCGCCCGGCCTCGGCGAAGACCGCGTTCTTCGGGTCGTTCGTCCAGATCGGGTTCTTCGGGTAGTTCGACAGCGGCTCGCAGAGGTAGCCCTGCGCCGCCTCCAGCCACGGCCCGTAATTGCCCGCCTCCATCATGAAACTGATGAACGCCTTACAGGCGTTGGGCGCCTTCGAATACTTGAAGGCCAGGATCGGGAAGGCGAGCTGGAACTCGGTCGGCTTGCCGGCCGGGCCGATGGGCCACACCGCGTGGTCCATGTCCTCGGCGAGCTTCGGGTTGTCCTTCTTGGCGGCGGCGTAGATCGAGATGCCGTTGTTGGTGAGGTAGAGGTCGCCCGCCAGGAACGCCTTGTTGTTCGAGGAATCGTTCCACGACACCGTGCCCGGCACGAAGGTCTCGTAGAGCGACTTCACGTATTCGAGCGCCTTGGCCGTCTCCGGCGAGTTGATGACGATCTTCTCGTTGGCGTCCACGAGGTTGGCGCCGTGCGACCAGAGCGCCCAATGGCACCAAGTGTTGCCGTCGCCCGTGGCGTGGCCCAGGGCGAAGCCGGCGGGGGTGTTGTTCTTCTTCAGTCCCCGGCAGAGTTCGAGGAAGCCCGCCGTGTCGGTGGGGAACTTGTCGAAGCCGGCCTTCTTCATCGCCGAAATGCGGTAGTTCGGGTATCCGCCGTTGAACGCGACGGGGATCGCGATCCACTTGCCCTTCACCTTGCCGTAGGCTTCCGCCGAGGGGAAGAACGGGCCGTATTTCTTGGCGAGCGACTCCGCGACGTCCTCCAGCGGCAGGCACTTGTCGGGGAACAAAGCGGGAAAGGAGAACAGCCCCCATACGAGGTCCGGCCCCTGGCCGGTGTTGGCGGCCACCGACGCCTTGGGCTGGATGTCGTCGAAGGATTCGTTGGTGACGGTGACTTTCACCCCCGTCGCCTTGGTGAAGGCGTCCACCAGCCTCATGAAGGCCTCGTCCTCGGCGGGAACGAAGCGCTTCCAGCGCAGCAGCGACAGGCTCGCCCCCGGCTCGGGCTTCCATTCCGTGGTCTGCGCCCAGGCCCTGGCGAAGCCGAGCAGGTCGCTGCCGGCGGCGAGGCCGGTCGCGGCGGCGCCGGCGAGAAGGGAACGGCGGTCGAGAGCGGTCATCTTGGGGTCTCCCTCGGGGCTGATCAGCTCGGCAGGCGACGGCCGGTCCCGGCGTCGAAGAAGTGCACGCGGTTCGGGCGGAGCGAGACGATCTCGCCCGGCTGCTCGCTCACGCGCTCGCGCAGCACGCAGGTCATGTCCTGGCCGCCGGCCCGCACGGCCAGCATGGTCTCGGAGCCGGTCGGCTCGACCACCACCACCTCGGCGGCGAGGCCATCGGGGGCGAGGTCGAAATGCTCCGGCCGGATGCCGAGGATCAACGGCCGCCCCTCGCTGCCGGAGGGCGCATCCTTCAGCGGGATCGTCAGGCCGCCATCGGCGACGAAGGTGAGTTGACCGTTCGCCCGGACCTGGCCGGGGATGAAGTTCATGGCCGGCGAGCCGATGAAGCCCGCAACGAACAGGTTGTCGGGCCGGTCGTAGAGGTCGAGCGGCGGCCCGATCTGCTCCACGATCCCGTCGTGCATCACCACGATCCGGTCGGCCATGGTCATGGCCTCGATCTGGTCGTGGGTGACGTAGATCGTGGTCGTCTTCAGCCGCTGGTGAAGCTCCTTGATCTCGGTGCGCATGGCGACGCGCAGCTTCGCATCGAGGTTCGACAGCGGCTCATCGAAGAGGAAGACCTGCGGGTCACGCACGATGGCCCGGCCCATGGCGACGCGCTGGCGCTGCCCGCCGGACAATTGGCGCGGGTAGCGGTCGAGGAGGGGCGCGAGCCCGAGGATCTGCGCGGCCCTGGCGACGCGCTGGTCGATCTCCGACGCCGCTGCCTTCCGGATGCGCATCGAGAAGGCCATGTTCTCGCGCACCGTGAGGTGCGGATAGAGCGCGTAGTTCTGGAAAACCATCGCGATGTCCCGCTCCTTCGGCGGCACATCGTTGACGACCCGCTCGCCGATACGGATTTCGCCGCCGGAGATGTTCTCCAGCCCGGCGATCATGCGCAGAAGGGTCGACTTTCCGCAGCCGGACGGGCCGACGAGGATGACGAATTCGCCATCCCGAATATCCACGGACACACCGTGCAAGACATTCGTCGAACCGAAAGCCTTGCGAACCTCGCGGATTCCCACCGAGGCCATGCTTCCTCCCGTGCAAGGCCGCTCTGACGGCGGCTCTGTCGGGCCAGTACAAAGGAGGCGCCCGGGGAAAGCAAGCTCTTGTCTGTGTTATTCGCGCAATTGCATGCGCTCTGTCACCGAGTGCAATGCAGCGAAGGTTATTTGTCGTTTTTGTGCTTTGCGGTGAGTCCGCCGTGGTTCAGACGACGCAGGGAAACCTGAAGTCGTGCTTCGGCCGCCTTGATCTCGTTGAGCGCGCTGTGCGTGTAATGGATATGCGCTTCGGCGGCCTCGCCCGCCTTCTCGACATCGCCGGCCAGCACGCAGGCGGTGATCTCCCTGTGCTGGGCATAGAGCCGGTCGCGCGTCTCGGGGCGGGCAAACAGCGTCTCGCGATTCTCGATCACCCCCTGGCGCAGCATCCCGGACAGGGCGCGCATCGTGTGCAGCACGACGAGGTTGTGGCTCGCCTCGTAGACCGCGATGTGCAGGGCGACATCGGCCTCCGCCTCCTCCCGGTCGTTCCCCTGCTCGTGGGCGCGGTCGATGCGCTCCATGCAGGCCGACAGGCGGTCCCTATCCACCGCGCTCGCCCGCGCGGCGGCGAGGCGGGCGGCCATCCGCTCGGTCGTCGCCCGGAATTCGAGGTAATCGTCCACGACCTCCGCGTGGGAGGCGATCAGCGCGATCAGCGGATCGGTGATCTCGCGGCCGAGCGGCGCCACCGAGCGGCCGGCGGGGGTCGAGACGATGAGCCCGTCCTTCTCCAGCATCTTGATCCCCTGCCGGAGGGTCGGCCGCGAGACGTGGAGTTGTAGAGCGAGGTCGCGCTCGGGGAGCAGCAGATCGCCGGGGCTCAGCGTCCCCTCGGCGATCAGATCCTTGAGGTGGCGGGCCGTGCTCTCGGCCACGCTCGCGCCCTTGATGGGATCCTGCTCCATGCCCCGCCCCAGCCTCCGGACCTTATGGACATCGCCGGATGGATTACTTTGGGCAAATGCTATTTCCAATTGACGAGCTTGGTCAATTCATTTTACCAAGCCGCCGCCATCGGTCCAGCTAAGGTTAGCCGCATACACGCCACATGCGGGAATGACGACCGGGGCCGCATCGCGACGATGCAAAAAGGGGAGGACAAGGCGTGACCTGGAACCAAGTCTACGATCCGTTGGCGAACACGTTCGGATCGACGGCGCTCGCGGCCCTGCCGATCATCGTCCTGCTCGGGGGCATCGGCCTCCTGCACATGAAGGCGCATACGGCGGCACTGCTCGGCCTCGTCACCGCCCTCCTCGTCGCGATCATCGGCTTCGGGATGCCCGCGCAGATGGCCGGCGCCACCGCCGCCTACGGCGCGGCCTTCGGCCTGCTGCCCATCGGCTGGATCATCCTCAACGTCATCTTCCTCTATCGGCTCACCGAGCAGACGGGGCAGTTCGACATCCTGCGCGACTCCATCGCGGGCATCACGCCGGACCGGCGCCTGCAACTCCTCTTCATCGCCTTCTCGTTCGGCGCCTTCTTCGAGGGCGCGGCGGGCTTCGGCACGCCGGTCGCCGTCACCGCCGCGATGCTGATGGGCCTCGGCTTCACGCCGCTCGCCGCCGCCGGCCTCTCGCTCATCGCCAACACCGCGCCGGTCGCCTACGGCGCGCTGGGCGCTCCGGTCATCGCCCTCTCGGCCGTCACCGGGCTCGATCTCCTCGAACTCTCGGCCATGATCGGGCGGCAATTGCCGTTCTTCTCGATCATTGTGCCGTTCTGGCTGATCTGGGCCTTCGCCGGCCGCAAGGGCATGTGGGAAGTCTGGCCGGCGCTGCTGGTGGCGGGCGTGTCCTTCGCCGTCCCGCAATATCTCGTCTCGAACTTCCACGGCCCGTGGCTCGTGGACGTCATCGCCGCGATCTGCTCCATGGCGGCGCTCGCGAGCTTCCTGCGGGTGTGGAAGCCCGCCCGGATCTGGACCTCGACGGACACCGCGACCCCCGCCGTCGCGACCACGGCCACCGCGCCCGTCGCCCCCGCCCGGACGCACAGCACGGGCGCCGTGTTCCGCGCGTGGCTGCCCTGGCTGATCCTCTCGGTCTTCGTCTTCGCCTGGGGCACGCCGCAGTTCCGCGCGTGGCTCGACTCGCTCTTCATCTTCAAGCTGCCGGTGCCGTACCTGCACAACCTCGTCTTCAAGGTGCCGCCGGTCGTCGCCAAGGCGCATAGCGAGGCGGCGGTCTATACCTTCAACATCCTCTCGGCGACGGGCACGGGCATCCTGTTCTCGTCCATCGTCGGCGGGCTGATCCTGGGCTTCAACCCGTTCAAGCTCGTGAAGGAATACGGGCGGACGGCCTACATCGTCCGCTACTCGCTCATCACCATCTCGGCGATGCTCGCGCTGGGCTACGTCACCCGCTACTCGGGCACCGACGCCACCCTCGGCCTCGCCTTCGCCCAGACGGGCTGGATCTACCCGTTCTTCGGGGCGATGCTCGGCTGGCTCGGCGTGGCGCTGACGGGATCGGACACGGCCTCCAACGTCCTGTTCGGCGGCCTGCAGAAGATCACGGCGGAACAGCTCGGCCTGTCGCCGGTCCTCATGGCCGCCTCGAACTCCTCGGGCGGCGTGATGGGCAAGATGATCGACGCGCAATCCATCGTCGTCGCCTCCACCGCGACCCAATGGTACGGCGGCGAATCGAAGATCCTGCGCTACGTGTTCTTCCACTCGATCGCGCTGGCCTGCCTCGTCGGTCTCCTGGTGATGCTCCAGGCCTACGTGCCACCCTTCACCGCCCTGGTCCCGCCCACGATTGTCACCCCGGCGGTGGTCCACTGAGCCGAACCGGACAGGGGGCGCCCACGGCGTCCCCTGTCCCCGTCGCGGGGATCGCGAGCGCCTGCGGAGTTTGATGATGCGCCTTTCTCAGTGCCACTCGTTCCACGACTTCCGCCGCATGGCGAAGAGCCGCCTGCCCAGGCCGATCTTCGACTACATCGACGGCGCGGCGGACGATGAGGTCACCTACCGGCGCAACACCTCATCCTTCGACAATTGCAGCCTCGTGCCCAACGTCCTGCGCGGCGTCGGCGACGTGGACATGTCGGTGACGGTGATGGGCCAGAAGCTCGCCATGCCGGTCTATTGCTCGCCGACCGCCCTGCAGCGCCTGTTCCACCACGATGGCGAGCGCGCCGTCGCGGCAGCCGCCGGCAAGTACGGCACGATGTTCGGCGTCTCTTCGCTGGGCACGGTGAGTCTGGAGGAGGCACGGCGGATCAGCGGCGGGCCGCAGGTCTACCAGTTCTACTTCCACAAGGATCGCGGCCTGAACCGCGAGATGATGGCCCGCGCCAAGCAGGCCGGCATCCAGGTGATGATGCTCACCGTGGACAGCATCACCGGCGGCAACCGCGAGCGCGACAAGCGCACGGGCTTCTCGATTCCCTTCCGCCTGACGCTCGGCGGGATGCTGCAATTCGCGATCAGGCCCGCCTGGGCGATCAATTACGCCACCCACGAGAGCTTCAAGCTTCCGCAACTCGACAACCACGTCGACATGGGCGGCGGCTCGCTTTCGATCAGCCGCTACTTCACCGAGATGCTCGACCCCAGCATGACCTGGGACGACGTCGCCCTCATGGTGCGGGAATGGGGCGGCCAGTTCTGCCTCAAGGGCATCATGTCGGTGGAAGACGCCAAGCGCGCGGTCGAGATCGGCTGCACCGGCATCGTGCTCTCGAACCACGGCGGCCGCCAGCTCGACGGCTCTACCACGGGCTTCGACCAGCTCGCCGAAATCGTGGACGCGGTGGGCGACCGGATCGACGTCATCATGGATGGCGGCGTCCAGCGCGGGACGCATGTGCTGAAGGCCCTCTCCCTCGGGGCGAAGGCGGTCGGCCTCGGCCGCTACTACCTCTTCCCCCTGGCCGCCGCCGGACGGCCGGGCGTCGAGAAGGCGCTCGGCCTGATGCATGCCGAGATCGAGCGGGACATGCGCCTGATGGGCTGCTCGTCCATCGCGGAACTGTCGCGGGACAACCTGCGCTTCACAAAGGACTGGGGCGCCCAGACGAGGCCGATGGCGTAGATGGCGCCTCGCTGCGTTCTGCGAAGTGCAGCCGGAGGGTGAGCGTGTTGCCGTCCTCGCTCACCGGCTCGAAGCCGAGACGGCGATAGAGGGCGAGCGCCGGGGCGCGGCGATCCACCTGAAGGCTCATCGTCCGCGAGCGCTGGCGTGCATGGGCGAGGGCTTCGGCGAGGAGCGACTGCGCGATCCCCCGGCGGGCACAATCCGGCACGGTGCTGACGTTGCTCACGAAAGCGTCTCCGCCATCCTCCGCGCAATAGATCGCCACGAGCCCGACGAGGCGTTCCGCCTCCCAAGCCTCGAACCGCTCGGCGCGCCGGGCGAGCTTCCCGGCGTAGTCCGGGATGGCGACGCGGGTTTCGAGCGGCGGGATGTAGCTCGAGGAGCAGGCGGCGAAATGCCGGGCGATCTCCGCCGCATCCGAGCGGTTGCGGGTGATGCGAGGAACGGCCCCGCTCACGCGGCCTCGGGCAGGCCGGCGGGGGCGGCCTCGTGGCGGGTGAGGAGATCGCATTCGCCGAGCATCGCGCGCGTGCCCTCGCGCCCGTTGAACATCAGCACGTCGATGATCGACAGCCACGGCACGAACGCCGCGCCGAATTGCGGATAGGCGAGGGGCCTCGCCTTCAGGAAGCGCAGGGCGATGCCGCGCGCCTCGAATTCCTGCGGGTCGTAGAGCGCCGCGCCGCCGATGGGGTTCACATACGTCGTGGCCCCCAGGCGCTGGCACAGGCCGAGCACGCGGTCCTGCTTGCGCAGATCCGTGCGGCCCTCGATCTCCGAAGCGGTGAGGATCGGCGTGGCGATGCCGAGATGCGCGCAGGTGCGCGTCAGGCCCTCGCGCAGATGGAGGAACAGGTTCTCCGCGCGGTGGCGCAGCACCGCCTCCACCAGGGGCATCGTCTCGGCGAAGAAGGGGGCCCGGCGGTAGGCGCCCGCGATCTGCGCGCAGAGCTTGTCCGGGGCGAAATCGCCCGCGACCTGCCGCTCGGCGATGTCCAGTTCGTCCGCGCCCTTGGCGAGCGGCAGGGTGAAGGTGACGCCCTCGCCGTCCCGCAGGAAGCGGTTGCGGTTGATCCAGCCCTTCTTCGTGTACTTCACCGCATCGTAGATCACGAAACGATCCACGGACGCGATCAATTGGAAGTAGCCGATATACGGAAACAGATACGGCTGCATGATCGCGACACGCATGGCGGCTCAAGTCCGCAAGGGATCGGCGATGCGGGCGACGGTCCTGGCGACCACCTCCGGTTCGAGGTCGGGGTAGATCGGCAGGCAGAGGATGCGGTCGGCGGCCTGCGCCGCGATCGGCAGGGTGGCGCGGCCGGCGCTCGGCAGGCCGGCATACATTGGATGATCCGAGATCAGCGGGTGGAAGTAGCGGCGGGTGTGGATACCCTCCCGCTTCAGCATCTCCCACAGGGCATCGCGGGCGATGGGGTAATCCGGCCCGACGAGGATCGGGAAATACGAGTAGTTGGCCCGCACCTCGCCCGCGCATTCGAGGCAGGCGATGCCGGGAATGCCGGCGAGCCCGGCTCGGTAGGCCGCGTCGATGGCCCCGCGCCGGTCGATGGCCGTATCGATGTAGCGCAATTGCAGAAGGCCGAGGGCGGCGTTGAACTCGCTCATCTTGCCGTTGAGGCCGACTTCGATGACGCTGGTCTCGCCGTCGTGGCCGAAGTTCTTGAGCTTGTCGATCTGCTCCTTGCGCGCCGCGTCGGGGCAGACGATGGCGCCGCCCTCGAAGGTGTTGAACACCTTGGTGGCGTGGAAGCTCAGCACGGAAAGGTCGCCGTGCCGCAGCACCGAGCCGCCGGCATCGCGCACCCCGAAGGCATGGGCGGCGTCGTAGACGACCTTCAACCCATTGCGCTCGGCGACCGCCGCGATGCCATCGACATCGCAAGGGTGGCCGTAGCAATGGACGGGCAGGATCGCGCGGGTCCGGGGCGTCACCGCAGCCTCGACCGCCTTCGGGTCGAGGTTCAGGGTCACGGGGTCGATGTCGGCGAAGACGGGCGTCAGCCCGGTCCACATCAGCGCGTGGGAGGTCGCCACGAAGGAGTAGGGGGTGGTGATCACCTCGCCCGAGGACAGGCCCAGCGCCCGCAGCGCCATGATGAGCGCGGTCGTCGCGTTGTTGAACAGCGCGACATGCGCCACGCCGAGATGTTCGGCCAGTCGCGCCTCGAACTCGTGGTGGTACGGGCCGCCGTTGGTCAGGACCTTGCGGTCCCAGATCTCCCGCAGCATCGGCTCGAATTCGGCGTAGGGCGGGAGGAAGGGCTTGGTGACGTAGATCGGCCCGGCCGCCTGCGGCGCGGGCGCCTCGCGCAGCAGCGCGGGGTCGCGGGCGGCGGCGGCGAGGCGTTCCGCCAGGGCGTCGTCGAGGAGCGGGGAGGGGACGCCGGCCCCCTCCGCTTGGCGCTTGCGGCGGACGCCGCCCTCGGTCGGAGCCTTCAGCCGCGCGCGCATGGCTCACCTGTCGCCCAGTGGGTCCACATGGCCCGGAACGCCTTCCCGACCTCGCCGGCAAGGCGGGCGTGGTCCGTCATCGGGCCGGCGAAGAAGCGCTCGCGCAGGCCGTCGCGGGTGCGGGCCAGGCGCTCCCGGTCGGTGGCGAGGGCGACGGCCGTCGCGACGTATTCGTCCCGCGAGGTCGCCACGAGCTCATCAAGATCCGCCGAGCCGAGCACCACGGCGCCGGCCCGTTCGGGGGCGGTGGCGCCGCACAGGGTCACGAAGGGCACGCCCATGCTGAGCGTGTCGCAGCTTGTCGTGCCGCCGTTATAGGGGAACGGATCGAGGGCGATGTCGATCTGGTGGTAGAGTTCGAAATAGCCGCTCGTCACGCGCGGTTGCAGGATCAACCGGTCGAGGTCGATCCCGGCGCGGGCCAGCCGCTCGTCCACCTGCTGGCGAACCTCCGGCGTGTCCACGTCGCCGACTACCATGAACAGCCGCGCGTCGGGGATCGCGGCGAGGATCCGGCCCCAGGTCTGGAGCGCGGCGTCGCTCACCTTCTCGAAGCGGTTCATCACGCCGAACGTGACGAAGCCGTTCTCCGCGCAAGGGGGCCGCTCGCGCACGGGGGGCGTATCGTCGGCGAGGCGGTAGGTGGCCGACACGCGGGGCAGGCGCCACAGGGCCTCGGTGTGGAGGGCATCGCAGCCCTCGCCGTCCTGCACGTCGTCGGTCAGCCGATAATCGATGGCCGAGAGGCCGGTCGTGGCCGGATGGCCCATCCACGTCACCTGAACCGGCGCGGGCTTGCGGGCGAAGACCTGCAGGCGGTGCCCGGCGCTGTGGCCGGAGAGGTCCACGAGGATGTCGATGCGGTCGGCCTCGATCCGGTCGGCGGCCGCGTCGTCCGAAATGCCGGAGATGTTGAGCCACTGGTCGAACAGCGGCTTCATCCGAAGCGACAGCCCGTCTTCGGCGGCGCGGGTCATGTAGGCGTACGTCGCGAAAGCCTCGCGGTCGAAGCGTTCGAGGAACGGTTCGAGGAAGCGGGCCACCGCGTGGGCGCAGAGGTCGCCCGAGACGAAGCCGACCTTCAGCCGCCGGTTCGGGTCGCGGTCATAGGTGAAGGGGCGCTTGCGCAGCAACGGGTCCGCGAAGAGCTTGCCGAAGGCCCGCGCGTCGGCCGCATATTCCGTGGCCGGGATGTCGCCCGCATAGAGCTTGGTGAAGAGCCGGTTCGAATGGGCGTCGATGTCACGCGGGGCGAGGGCGATCGCCGTATCCATGGCCGCGATGGAATCGTGCAGCCGCCCGAGGCTCTTCAGGATGAGCCCGCGGTTCACATGCGCCCCGGAACAGGCCGGGTCGATCGCCACGGCGCGGTCGGCGTGGTGCATCGCCTCGGCGTAGCACGAGCGCTTGTGCAGGAACCCCGCGAGGTTCGAATGGGCGATGGCGAGGTTCGGATCGAGTTCGAGGGCCTTCTCAAGCGCCGAGCGGGTGCCGGCCTCGTCCTCCATCAGCGTCATCAGGGCGCCGAGGCCGGCGAAGTACAGGGCTCGGTCGGGCGTGCGGTAGATGGCGATGCTGATGAGATCGAACGCCATCTGCAGCCGGTTCGTCCGGGCGGCGACGGCGCCGGCCAGGAAGGTCGCGTCCGGGTGCGTGTCGTCGAGGGCGATGGCGAGGTCGAGATAGGCTTCGGCCCGCACGAAGTCCTGCTGATCGTAGCAGCCCCGGCCGAGGGCGACGGCCCGCTCGACCAGCACGGCGACGGCCTTCGGCGACACGGCCGCGAGGCCCGCCGCGCGGAACCGCTCGGCGATGGCGCGAGCTTCCGGCAGCCGCTGCGTTTCGAGGAGGGCGCCGATCAGAGCGAGCCAGCAGGCTGGGTTGGACTGCGCGCCCTTCAGGGCGGCGGCGAAATGCGGGATCGCGGCGGCGGCACCCTCGGTGCGGCTGACGAGCAGGCCGAGTTCGTAGCGGGCATTCGCATGGTCGGGGGCCATGTCGAGGACGCGGCCGATGTTGCGCCGCGCCTTGTCGAGCCGGCCCGCCTCGCGATGCGCCACGGCCTTGGACAGGAAGCGCTCGGCGGCTCCCGGCGCCCGGTCCGGACCGGTCAATCCGCCGCGATGTTCGAGCATGCCGCGCCCCTCCCCACCGATGGGAGCGTGACCGTGGCCTTCCTAAAACACCGTTAAGATTTAATAGGCTGCAAGGCCTTACTGCATAGGCAGCGGGATCGATTCCACCGTCACTTCATTCACGCCCCGGAGCGTGAGGCTATCGCGCAGCGGAGCGGTCAGGCTGGTGCCGGCGGTGAAGGCCGCGAGCACGCCGTGCGTCTCGGCGCGGGAGCCCTGCCCGAGCAGCTGCACCACCCGCCGGGCGATGGCCGGGGCGGGGTCGATCCATGTCACCGGCCAGGGGGCGAGGGCGCGCAGGCGCGGCAGCAGCAGCGGATAATGGGTGCACGAGAGGCACACGACATCCGTCCGCCGCCCGTCCTCGGCGCTGACGAAGCAGGGGGCGATTTCGGCGAGCAGCGTCGCGTCATCGACGGGCGTGCCCGCCATCTCGGCCTCGGCGAAGGTCGCGAGGTTGCGCGAGCCCACCAGGGTGACGGCGCAGGCGGAGGCGTAGGTCGCGATGAGGTCGCGGGTGTAGGAGCGCGCCACCGTACCGGGCGTCGCCAGAAGGGTGATGAGGCCGCTGCGGGTCGTCGCCGCCGCCGGCTTGATCGGCGGCACCACGCCGACGAAGGGCGTCGTGAAGCGCTGCCGCAGGGCCGGCAGGACCAGCGTCGAGGCGGTGTTGCAGGCGATGACCACGAGGTCGGGCCGATGCGCCGCGATGAGCTGGCCCATCACGTCGAGGACCCGCGCGACGAGGTCGGCTTCGGAGAGGCGTCCGTAGGGGAAGGCCGCGTCGTCGGCGGCGTAGACGTAGCGCGCATCGGGACGCGCCCGCCGCACGGCTTCGAGGACGGTGAGGCCGCCGAGCCCGGAATCGAAGACGAGGATCGTCGGCTCCGGCGCCACGCCGACCGGGGCGAGGGACAATCCGGCACCGGCCATCAGGTCGATCCGCATCGCAAGGCTCACTGCTCCCCTCTGAACGGATACCGACCATCCGGTTCGGTGGTTAAGGCCGTCTCAAAACGGCGAGAGAAAGGCCCGCCATCCCGTCAATCCACCGGTCGCCATCGTCACGCTGAACACAATCGCCGCGCTACGGTTGCACCGTCCGATTGCGGGACTATGTGCCCCGGCACGCCTCCGGGCGGGAAAACTCTCCTTCGGAACGACGCCGAGAGGGAAGGAACTGCATGGCTGCCACCGCCGCACTGCCCAGGGACGACAGGCAAGGCGCCCTCCGCCCGGCCTTCCCGCCGCCGCCCTCCAGCGCCCGGCCCATCGACCGGCAGGCCTGGATCGACGCCTACCGGACGGTGCGCGCGGAGACGGAGCGGCGGGCCGCGCCGCTCTCGCCCGAAGATCAGCAGATCCAGTCCATGGAGGATGCCAGCCCGACCAAGTGGCACCGGGCGCATGTGACGTGGTTCTTCGAGCAATTCCTGCTCGCCGAGCACCTGCCGGGCTACGCGATCCACGATCCGCGCCTGCATTACCTGTTCAATTCGTATTACGTGGCCGCCGGGCCGCGCCAACCGCGCACCCAGCGCGGGCTCATCACCCGGCCGACCTGCGACGAGGTGGCGGGCTACCGGGCGCATGTGGACCGCGCCGTCGAGGCCCTGCTCGGTCAGGCTTCGGAGAAGGCCTTCGCCGACATCCTGCCGATCCTGGAGATCGGCCTGTTCCACGAGCAGCAGCATCAGGAACTGCTCTGGACCGACATCCTCCACGCCTTCGCACAGAACCCCCTCGATCCGGTCTACGATCCGTCCTGGCGCTTTCCCGACGCCGCGTCGCAAACCGGCGCCGTGACCCTGGACCACGGCATCACCGCCATCGGCCACGAGGGCGACGGCTTTTCCTACGACAACGAATCGCCTCGGCACGAAAGCCTGATCCTGCCCGTGCGGATCGACAGGGCATTGGTGAGCAACCGCGACTGGCTCGCCTTCATGGAAGACGGCGGCTATTCCCGGCAGGACCTCTGGCTGTCGGACGGGTGGTACGCCGGCCAAGCCCAGGGCTGGGAGGCCCCCGGCTATTGGCGGCGGTATGACGGCGGCTGGGTTCAGGCGAGCCTCGCCGGGCCGAAGGCGGTCGATCCCGACGCTCCCGTCACCCATGTGAGCTACTACGAGGCGGATGCCTACGCCCGCTGGGCCGGCAAGGTCCTGCCGACCGAGTTCGAATGGGAAGTGGCCGCCCGGAATGGCGACCTGCCCGACGCCTACGGCCTCGTCTGGCAATGGACCCGCAGCGCCTACCTTGCCTATCCCGGCTACCGGCCGCTGCCGGGCGCGCTCGGTGAGTACAACGGCAAGTTCATGTCGAACCAGTTCGTGCTGCGCGGCTCGTCGGTGGCGACGCCGGAGGGGCACGCGCGGCCCACTTACCGCAACTTCTTCTACCCCCACCAGCGTTGGCAGTTCACCGGCCTGCGTCTGGCCGAGCCGCTGTCCTGAACGGCGCGCCGCCCCTCGTGGCGGCGCACCGCCCTCTCGTTCGTGCCCCGGAGTACGCCGTGACCGTCCATCCGACCTTCCCCGAGTCCGTGGCGGCCGACTCCGTCTTCCTGGCCGATGTCCGCGCGGGCCTCTCGAAGCCGCAGAAGACGCTCTCGCCGAAATACTTCTACGACGCCGCCGGCTCGGAGCTGTTCGAGCAGATCACCGCCCTGCCGGAATACTACCCGACGCGCACGGAGGTCGGCATCCTCGACGCCCGTGGCGACGAGATCGCCGCCTATCTGCCGAAGCAGGCCGCGCTCGTGGAATTCGGCAGCGGCTCGACCGCGAAGCTCCGGCGGCTCCTGAACCACCTGCCGGACCTCGCGGCCTACGTGCCGGTGGATGTCTCCGGCGAGTTCCTGGCCGAGCAGGCGACGACTTTGCGCCGGGATTTTCCAGACCTCACCGTCGAGCCCGTCGTGGCCGACTTTACCAAGCCGTTCACCCTGCCCGAGACGACCGGCATGGCGCCCCGCGCCGGCTTCTTCCCCGGCTCGACGGTCGGCAATTTCGAGCCGGAGGAGGCCCGCGCTCTGCTCGACAGCTTCGGCGCCATCCTCGGGCCGGACGCGCTGCTGATCCTCGGCGTCGATCTCGTGAAGGACACAGCCCGTCTGGAGGCCGCCTATGACGACGCCGCCGGCGTGACGGCCGCGTTCAACATGAACCTCCTGAAGCGGATCAACCACGAACTCGGCGGCGATTTCGACCTCGACGCGTTCCGGCACAAGGCCGTGTTCAATCCGACGGCCTCGCGGATCGAGATGCATCTCGAATCCTGCAAGGACCAGAACGTGCGGATCGGCAGCGAGACCTTCGCTTTCCGCGCGGGCGAGACGATCCACACCGAGAACAGCTACAAGTACACGCTCGACAGCTTCAAGGATCTCGCCGCCCGTGCCGGCTGGCAGTCGGTGACGGTCTGGACCGATCCCGAGGCGCTGTTCAGCGTCCACGTCCTGCGGCGGGACTGAGGCTCAGGCCGGAAGCCGCTTGAGGATGTCGCGGGCGGCGCGCTCGCCATCGAGGGTCGCGCCGCCGACCGTCATGGCGCCGCCCCCGGCCAAAGCTTCCCCCGCGAAGTAGACACGCTCGGCGACGGGCGCCCGCAAGGCATCGCGGGCGTCGGCATGGTCGGGTGCCGCGATGGAATAGGAGCCGCGCGCGTAGGGGTCGGTCCACCACCCCGCGAGCCGCCCGCCCGTCACCGCGCCGGACGCGTTGGCCCCCAGGATCGCCGCGAGCCGTTCGGTGGCCAGCGCCACGGCGGCTTTCTCGCCCGCGTGGCAGAGATCGCGGGACAAGTCGCCGCCGAGGTTGGCCACGGCCACGGGCCGCCCGAACGGTCCCATCTCGAAGTAGATCGTCGGCCCGTCGCGGGCGACGCTCACCGCATCGCCCACCGTCTTCGGATCGATCCGCTCGGGGTCGAGGCGCAGGGCGACCTTCGAGTATGCTCCCATCGAGAGGCCATCGAGGGCCGCTTGCGTGGGTGAGGGCAGGGCGGGGGTAAAGGCGATCCAGCCTTCCTTCAGCACGCCGACCGGCACCGTGACGAGGACCGCCGCCGCGTCGAGGGTGCCCGATGCCGTCCGCAGGTGCACGCCCGCCCCCGACCAATCGATGCCGAGGACCGGACAGTTCAGCCGCACAGGCAAATGGGCGAAATGCGTCGCGACGAGATCGCCGTAGCCATCGACCCACAAGTCCGTGCCCGACCACAGGCGGTCGTAATCGGCGGCCGAGACGCGTCCCGGATCCTCCCCGAGGGACAGGCGGCTCAAGCCGGAGGTCGCCGCCTCGGCCTCGGGGCCGGCGAGCTTCGCCTCGTCGGCGAGGGACATGTCCGCCCCCTTGGGGGCGAGGATGGCGTCGAGCCCCGCGAAGCCGGCGCGGCGACTGGCGCGCTCCGCCTCGGTCGCCGGTCGCCCGTCGATGAAAAGGGTGCGTGCCCAGCCGTCCTGATCATTGAACCGCGCGCCCTCCTGCCGGGCGATGGCGGCCCAGGGGTTCCGTTCGGCCCAGTGGATGTATTGCGCGCCCGCGTCGAACCGAGCCTCCGCGCCAAGCGAACGATCGGTATGGGCGCGCCCGCCGATCCGGTCGCGGGCTTCGAGGAGGATGAAGGCGCGTCCCGCCCGCCTGAACGCCTCGGCGGCCGCGAGGCCCGCCGCGCCCGCGCCGACGATGGCGACGGGGCCGGAGGCCGCCCGCACGGTCGCGGGCAGGGCGGCGAGGAATCCGAGGGTGGCGCGGCGCGTGATCATGGTGTCGGCTCCGGCCTCGGGCGGCGCGGGCCGAACCGCGTCAGGTGCGCCGCTTCTCCATCATCGCCTTGACCTGCATCAGCTGGTCCCAGACCTGGCCCGGCGAGGTTCCCATGAACTCGAAGCCAGCCGTGACGCTCCAGTAAAGCCCGAAGCAGATCAGAGGCACCAGCACCCAGGCCAGCATCTCCTCGCCCCGGCGGCGGCGGCGGCGGCGCTGGCGGCGCAACTCCCGGCCGGAAGGCTTTTGCTTCTGGGCTGGAGCAGTATGAGGCACCGTCGAGAGGGGGCCTTCCCGCAGGTCATCAGTCATCGGGCGCCTCCTCCCCGCGGCGCATGCGCGTCGCGGGGGTCATAGACCGGGTGATCGCCGACCGGAAGCCCGTGCCCCGGCCGGCCGATCATCACGCCCGGACGAGCGGCACTTTGGGCACGGTCTTCACGCCGCCACCCGAACCGCCGCTACCGCCCTTGTTGTCCTTGGGCGACTTCTTGCGCGTCACCGACCGGGGCTTGGCGCGCTTGCGCTTGGCCGCGTTGGCGACGTCCTTCTCGGGCTTCGGCATGGCCGGGCCCGCCGGGAACTCGAAGCTCAGCGTTTCCTTCTCGCCGGCCTTCGCCTCCTCGTCCTCCGGCTTGCGGACGACGACCTTCACCGCGCCGCCATCCTTCAGCCGGCCGAACAGCACCTCGTCGGCGAGCGGCGTCTTGATCGTGGACTGGATCAAGCGGGCCATGGGCCGTGCGCCCATCGCGTCGTCGTAGCCATGCTCCACGAGCCAGTCGCGGGCCTCGTCCGACAGCTCGATGGTGACGTTGCGGTCGGCGAGCTGCGCTTCGAGCTGAAGCACGAACTTGTCCACCACCTTCGCCACGACCTCCTTCGGCAGATGACCGAACGAGATGATCGCATCGAGACGGTTGCGGAATTCCGGCGCGAACAGCCGGTTGATCGCCTCCACATCGTCCCCCGAGCGCTTGCTCTGCGTGAAGCCGTAGGCCGACTTCGCGAGATCCGAGGCGCCCGCGTTCGACGTCATGATGATGATGACGTTGCGGAAATCGACCTGCTTGCCGTTGTGGTCGGTGAGCTTACCGTGGTCCATCACCTGCAACAGGATGTTGAACAGGTCCGGGTGGGCCTTCTCGATCTCATCGAGCAGCAGCACGCAATGCGGGTGCTGGTCGATGCCGTCGGTGAGTAGGCCGCCCTGGTCGAAGCCGACATAGCCGGGGGGCGCACCAATCAGCCGCGAGACGGTGTGCCGCTCCATGTACTCCGACATGTCGAAGCGCAGCATCTCGACGCCGAGCGACGACGCCAGTTGCTTGGCCGCCTCGGTCTTGCCGACGCCGGTCGGACCCGCGAACAGGTACGAGCCGATGGGCTTGTCCGGGTCGCGCAGGCCGGCGCGGGCCAGCTTGATCGCCGAGGTCAGCGCCTCGATGGCGCCGGTTTGGCCGTAGACGACCCGCTTCAGGCTCTCGGTGAGGTTCTGGAGAACCACCGCGTCGTCCTTGGAGACGGTCTTCGGTGGGATGCGGGCCATCGTGGCGATGGTCGCCTCGATCTCCTTGACGCCGATGGTCCGCTTGCGGCGGGCCTCCGGCACCAGCATCTGCGAGGCGCCGGTCTCGTCGATCACGTCGATCGCCTTGTCCGGCAGCTTGCGGTCGTTGATGTAGCGGGCCGACAGCTCCACCGCCGCCTTCACGGCATCGGTCGTGTACTTGAGCTTGTGGAACTCCTCGAAATACGGGCGCAGACCCTTCACGATCTCGATCGCGTCCGGGATCGACGGCTCGTTGACGTCGATCTTCTGGAAGCGACGCACCAGGGCGCGGTCCTTCTCGAAGTACTGGCGGTACTCCTTGTAGGTGGTCGAGCCGATGCAGCGCAGCGTACCCGAGGCCAGGGCCGGCTTCAGGAGGTTCGAGGCATCCATCGCGCCGCCGGAGGTCGCACCGGCGCCGATCACCGTGTGGATCTCGTCGATGAACATGATGGCGTTCGGGTGCGCCTCGATCTCCTTCATCACCTGCTTGAGGCGTTCTTCGAAATCGCCCCGGTAGCGGGTGCCGGCGAGCAGCGTGCCCATGTCGAGGGAGAAGACCGTTGCCTCGGCCAGCACCTCCGGCACCTCGTGCTGGATGATCTTGCGGGCGAGGCCCTCGGCGATGGCGGTCTTGCCCACGCCGGGGTCGCCCACCAGCAGCGGGTTGTTCTTCTGGCGTCGGCAGAGGACCTGGATCGTCCGCTCCACCTCGGCGTGGCGGCCGATCAGCGGGTCGATCTTGCCGTCGCGGGCCTTCTTGTTGAGGTTGACGCAATAGGCGTCGAGGGCGTCGCCCTTCTTCTTGGTGCCGCGCGGCTCGCCCTCGTCGCTCGGACGCTCGGCCGGACCTTCGTCCTCGGCCCCGCGCACGGGCTTCGAGTCGCTGGCGCCGGGGCGCTTGGCGATGCCGTGGCTGATGTAGTTGACCGCGTCGTAGCGGGTCATGTCCTGCTCCTGCAGGAAGTAGGCGGCGTGGCTCTCGCGCTCGGCGAAGATCGCCACGAGCACGTTCGCGCCGGTCACTTCCTCGCGGCCGGAGGATTGGACATGGATCACCGCCCGCTGGATCACCCGCTGGAAGCCGGCCGTGGGCTTGGCGTCCTGGCGTCCGTCGCCGGTCAGGTTCGAGAGTTCGGTGTCGACGTATTCGACGAGGCTGCGGCGCAGCGTGTCGATCTCGACGTTGCAGGCCCGCATCACGGCGGCTGCGTCCTGGTCGTCCACCAGGGCGAGAAGCAGATGTTCGAGCGTCGCGTATTCGTGGCGGCGTTCGCCGGCCAGGGCGAGCGCCCGGTGAAGGGCTTGTTCTAGGCTGCGTGAGAAGCTTGGCAAAGCGGGCCTCTGTCCTTCGTGCCTACCGCGAGCGGCGCCTATTTCTTTTCCATAACGCACTGGAGAGGATGTTGGTGCTTGCGGGCAAAGTCCATGACCTGCGTCACCTTGGTCTCAGCGACCTCGTAGGTGAACACGCCGCACTCACCGACGCCGTTCTGGTGAACATGCATCATGATCCGGTACGCGTCCTCGTGGTTCTTGTTGAAGAACCGCTCCACGACGAGCACCACGAATTCCATCGGGGTGTAGTCGTCGTTGAGGAGCAGGACGCGGTAAAGGCTTGGCCGCTTCGTGCGCGGCTTCGTGCGGGTGATGATGGCGGTGTTCGAGCGGTCATCGCCCCCCGGCTCCCGTGAACCCGTGGCCGTGATCGCGAACGCCGTCCGCACCTGCTCCGTTCCCATCATTGGGACCCGTGTCATATCCGTCGAACCGATCCCTTGCGGCAGGCCAGACCGTCCCCCGAAGCTCTCCGGCGATCGGTGGAATCGGCGCTGTCCGACCGAACCTTCGTCGCGTGAGGACCAATCTACAGACCGTGAGCCGACTTCGCCAGACGCCTGCGCGCTCGTGTCCGCAGATAGGGTCGTCCGTACCGGTGCGCAGACCCTCGGGGTGCGGCGAAACACGTCCGCTGGCGGGGAGCGTGTCACGGGAGGCGCCGTGGCCCCGCCGGGCGCAGGAGATGGCCGAACAGCGCGGTGAACTGGTCGCTCAGCACCACCGAGCGGGCCAGTGCCCGTCCGGTCATGCGCTGGACGAGGTCCCCCTGCAGCGCCATCGCCTCGCCGGGGCTGCGGCAGGCGGCCATGCGCCCGGCCGTCGCCACGACGTCCTCGTAACTCTGCTTGCCGAGATCGAGCCATTCCAGCCCGATGTTCTGCGCCGTGCGCACCGCCGCCCCGGTGCCGCGCAGGGCCGTGGCGCCCACCGAGGGGGTGGCGTAGGGCTGCTGCATCATGCGCCTCCTTCCGGCGAGCCGGCCTCGGCGGCGTTCCTGTGCGTCGGGCGGCATTCGAGTTTGTGCGCCGCCCACGACACCGTCAAGTCACAGGCAAGCGACCCGGAGGCCTGCAAGAAAAGCGTTCACCGTCGATCCGATTAACCCGCCCGTAACCGCGCCGCCGCATGGTTCTGGGGATGCGGACGTACCACCACGACGGGCGTCCTTGAGAGGGGCGGGGGCCGGTGCGGAACCGGCACGGCAAGGGCGTTCGGGCGCATGCGTATGGTAGTAGTTCCCGGCCTCACGGCCCGCGCGGTTCCGGCCGCGCTGGTCGCGGTAGCGGTCCTGACGTCGCTCACCTCACCCGCCGATGCGCGGCGCGGCCGCCACCACCGGCACGCCGCCCACGCGAAGCACGCCACGGGCGGCGGCTACAACCCACCCTACGCGGCGATGGTCGTCGATGCCAAGACCGGCAAGACGCTCCATGCCGTGAACGAGGACGCGCTGCGCCACCCGGCCTCGATCACCAAGGTGATGACGCTCTACATGCTCTTCGAGCAGATGGAGCGCGGCAAGTACGCCCTCGATTCCGAACTCACCATCACGCCCCACGCGGCCGCCCAGGCGCCGTCGAAGCTCGGCCTGCGCCCCGGCCAGACCATCTCCGTCGAGGACGCGATCAAGGCGATCGTCACCAAGTCCGCAAACGACGTGGCCAGCGCCATCGGCGAGAACATCGCCGGCTCCGAGGAGCGCTTCGCGGAGATGATGACGGCGAAGGCCCACGCGCTGGGCATGAGCCGCACGCACTACGCCAACGCCTCCGGCCTGCCCGACCCGGACCAGCTCACCACCGCCCGCGACCTGACGATCCTCGCCCGTGCGATCCAGGACCGCTTCCCGCGCTATTACCGCTACTTCCAGACCCGCTCCTTCGCCTTCCGCGGCCGGGTCATCGGCAACCACAACCACCTGCTCGGCAACGTCGAGGGCGTGGATGGCATCAAGACCGGCTACACCCGCGATTCCGGCTTCAACCTGATGACGGCGGCGAAGTCCGACGGGCA